>Ga0302250_1000191_pt1 | contig 75697 bp, 35 predicted proteins | sample AAG_RA_Asp_MG_FD_193536 | JGI IMG/M metagenome (GOLD analysis project Ga0302250, IMG submission 193536) | Enriched activated sludge microbial communities from anaerobic digester in WTTP, New Holstein, Wisconsin, United States - AAG_RA_Asp | ecosystem: Engineered > Bioreactor > Anaerobic >... | reverse complement strand
CTCAAGGTCAATCCGGGTGCGCGTTTCTACCAATATTTGGCTGCGCTGCAGCCGGTGACCCGGGAATCGTATCCGGTCATGGCTCCGGTGAAACCATTATATTTTGTATTCCAGGTGCAGCGCACCGAAATATTTGTAGTTCGGCGTACCCGCACCCTGTATTTCAGGTGCATAGCATCGTAATATTTGTATTCATAGGGAAACCATCAATTCCACGGAATATTATTCCGGTGTGCTGCAGCTCAAGGCCAATCCGGGTGCGCGTTTCTACCAATATTTGGCTGCGCCGCAGCCGGTAACCCGGGTGAGGTATCCAATCCGGGTACGCGTTTCTACCAATATTTGGCTGCGCTGCAGCCGGTAACCCGGGAATCGTATCCGGTCATGGCTCCGGTGAAACCATTATATTTTGTATTCCAGGTGCAGCGCACCGAAATATTTGTAGTTTGGCGCACCCACGACCTGTATTCAGGTGCGGCGCACCGTAATATTTGTATTCATAGGGAAACCATCAATTCCACGGAATATTATTCCGGTGAGCTACAGCTCAAGGTCAATCCGGGTGCGCGTTTCTACCAATATTTGGCTGCGCCGCAGCCGGTAACCCGGGTGAGGTATCCAATCCGGGTACGCGTTTCTACCAATATTTGGCTGCGCTGCAGCCGGTAACCCGGGAATCGTATCCGGTCATGGCTCCGGTGAAACCATTATATTTTGTATTCCAGGTGCAGCGCACCGAAATATTTGTAGTTCGGCGTACCCGCACCCTGTATTTCAGGTGCATAGCACCGTAATATTTGTATTCATAGGGAAACCATCAATTCCACGGAATATTATTCCGGTGAGCTACAGCTCAAGGTCAATCCGGGTGCGCGTTTCTACCAATATTTGGCTGCGCTGCAGCCGGTGACCCGGGAATCGTATCCGGTCATGGCTCCGGTGAAACCATTATATTTTGTATTCCAGGTGCAGCGCACCGTAATATTTGTAGCCCAGCGCACCCACGACCTGTATTCAGGTGTGGCGCACCGTAATATTTGTATTCATAGGGAAACCATCAATTCCACGGAATATTATTCCGGTGTGCTGCAGCTCAAGGTCAATCCGGGTGCGCGTTTCTACCAATATTTGGCTGCGCTGCAGCCGGTAACCCGGGAATCGTATCCGGTCATGGCTCCGGTGAAACCATTATATTTTGTATTCAAGGTGCAGCGCACCGTAATATTTGTAGCCCAGCGCACCCACGACCTGTATTCAGGTGCGGCGCACCGTAATATTTGTATTCATAGGGAAACCATCAATTCCACGGAATATTATTCCGGTGAGCTACAGCTCAAGGTCAATCCGGGTACGCGTTTCTACCAATATTTGGCTGCGCTGCAGCCGGTAACCCGGGAATCGTATCCGGTCATGGCTCCGGTGAAACCATTATATTTTGTATTCCAGGTGCAGCGCACCGAAATATTTGTAGTTTGGCGCACCCGCACCCTGTATTTCAGGTGCGTAGCACCGTAATATTTGCAGAACTTATGCCGGATAAAAATGTTTAGCTGGATGTTGCGTGGACAGGATTAAACCTAAACGGTTTTGCTACCATTTTGAAAGGTTTTTCTGCGTAAATCTACCGAAATCTGCGGGAAAAACAATCTCCCGCAGATCGCGCAGGTGTACACAGAAAATTATTCCGGAGAATAAATTTTAAATACACAATGCCTTTTCAGCAGGCTCCTCCCCTCCTCCAGATTTGAAAGTTTACCGGCTGCGATCATCTGACCGATAATATTGCCCATGGCAGTACCTTCAGCATACCCGGTAATGACGGTTAATCCGGTGGCATTGGCCACCAGCTGACAAAACAGGGTATTATGTACTCCGCCTCCGGTTATATAGACTTTGTGAATGGGTTGATTCACGGTTTCGGAAACCTGATCAAGAATCTTTTTGATCTTCAGGGCCAGCGATACCAGCACGCACCTGACCAGGGTATTTCTTGCCGGCGAAATGGATTGTCCGGATTTTCCAAGATACTGTATGACTGCCTGCTCCATATCCGGCGGATTAAAAAACATGGGATCATCCGGATCAATGAATGCATCTGTTGAACCGGCTTCGGAGGCCATGGCCATCAGCCGTTCATAGGGGTATTCGTTTTCGCCCCATGATTTACGAAGACCGTTCAATATCCAGAAACCCATCATATTTTTGAGTATCCGGAATCCTTCCAATCCTCCTTCGTTGGTAATGTTATGGCTAAAACCTTTTGGATTGATGACCGGTGAGGGGGATTCAACGCCAATCAGCATCCAGGTACCTGTACTGATATAAGCCCAGTTTTCACCATCTGCGGGTATGGCAGCAATGGCCGATGCAGTATCGTGGGTTGCCGGAACCACTACACAGGTATCAGGCAAAGATAATTCACCGGCCAGACTTTTGGTCAGTTTTCCCAATACCGAACCCGGTCGGATAACGGGTTGCATGATCTCGCTGCGGATACCCAGCGCATTGAAAAGTTCAGGTTCCCAATCGTTCCGGTTGGGATTGAATAACTGGGAGGTGGTGGCAAAGGTAAATTCTGTGGCTTTTATCCCGGTGAGGAGGTAATTAAAGATATCGGGCATAAAAAGCAGGCTGCTGCCCGGAGTAAATAATTCAGGGCGATACTTTTTCTCGGCGAAAAGCTGAAACAGCGTATTGATGGGCAGGATTTGTCCTCCGGTAAGATCATACAGGTGTTGCCGGGTGATGATTTCCGAAAACTCCTCTACGGCATTATGGGTTCGGTCGTCACGATAACTGTAGGGCAATCCGGCAAAACGGCCGGAAGGATCCATGATGGCATAATCCACCCCCCAGGTATCAATCCCCAGGGTCTCAGGAGCCGTTCCGAATTCCTTCCTGGCTTTCAGGATAGCGGTTACTATTTCTTCATAAAACCAGTAAATATTCCAGTGTTTGTGACCGTTTAAGGTGAGCAGACCGGTTGGAAAACGGTGTATTTCCTTTACTGTTAAGGTTTTGCCATCAAACAATCCCAACAGGGCTTTGCCGCTTTCGGCGCCCATATCGATGGCTAAATGAGAGGAACCCAGCATGAATTTATTTTTTAAAATGCAAACGTAAAAATAGTCATTAATCGAAAAAAGATTTAAATATCGCCTGCGATATTTATTTTTTGTATTTTTGCATCGTGAACGATATAATCTTATACGATTTATAAAACAGACAATTATGAAAACAAATCATTCAACACCTTCAAAAACAGAAACTTTCAAACAAAAGGTCTTGCGCAACCTGTATCCCCTCCTCCGAAAAATGGGGAAAAACGGAAAAAACGGTACCCAACTGAGGAATGAGAACATGGTCATTCCCCCCTCTTCATTTTATGAATTACTGGTAGTTTTAAATTCCGGAAAAACGATTGAGTTTTCCGAATTAAAAGGCAGAAAAACGGTTCTGGTTAACACGGCCTCCAATTGCGGATACACCGGTCAATACGCTGAGCTGCAGTTATTACATGAACAATTCGGGGAATCCATCCGGATTATTGCTTTTCCGGCCAATGATTTTGCCGGGCAGGAAAAAAGCAACGATGCTGACATTGCCCGGTTTTGTCAGGTAAACTATGGGGTTACCTTTCCGGTAGCCAAAAAAGGTGTGGTTGTAAAAAATGCCGGACAGCAACCGGTTTTTAAATGGCTTACCGACAGGAATCTGAATGGCTGGAACGATCATGAACCTGACTGGAATTTCGGCAAATATATTATTAACGAAAACGGGATATTAACCCATTACTATGGCCCGTCGGTTTCGCCCCTGGAAAAGGATTTTTTACATTCGCTGAAATAAATGAAATAACTGTAATTATTTAATATGGCCTACGAACAACTAAAGCTGGATAATCAATTATGTTTCCCGGTTTATGCGGCATCACGGCTGATAACCAGGGAGTATCAGCCCTTGCTGGATAGACTGGAGATCACTTATCCACAGTATCTGGTGTTGATGGTTTTATGGGAGACCGATTTTCTTACGGTCAATGACATTGCCAAAAAACTCATTTTAAATACCAATACCGTCACGCCTTTGCTCAAACGGATGGAACAGCGGGGTTTGATAAGCCGGAAGCGGTCGGAAAAGGACGAACGGATGGTACACATTCAATTAACCGGGAAAGGGAAAAGAATACAGGAAATGGCTTCACAAATTCCAGACGAACTAATAAAACGCCTGTCAGACAGTAATTTAAAACTGGAAGACCTTGTCCGGCTTAAAGAAAATCTCAATGCGATCATTTCGTTGTTATCGAAATGATTTAAGAATGCGGCGGTTTATTATTTACAGTCTTCGTTTCCCCGGTAAGGATAATGCAGCAATTCACGCTGATCATTTACTCCTTCAATTTTAATATCATCGAACCAAATAGTTCATGGCTCATACAAAAATACGAATAAAGAGGGAAAGTTCAAAATATAATACAGACCAGGCAGGAATTCGAAAAGTGTTGTTGAGGTGGGAAAACAAATCCATGTGTGGCCTGGTATAATCTTTTCTAATACCACCCGGAGAATGGACTTTCTTTTAAAGGTCGAATCTCGTCTGAATCATGAAAATGGAAAATTCTTCTAATTATTCAGGAGAGATTCGATAGCGGTTTCCAACTTATTTATTTTTAGTTCATGAAACCGCAGAATGCCCTTAAACTCTGCTAATCAATAGGTAAGGGATACTAATCACCGTAATAAATCTCTAAATGGTATTTTTCTAAAAGCCCCGGTAATCCCTGGAATGAAAACTTAGCTTTCCTGATCCGGTTAATTTCAGGATCAATGTAGAAATTGTATGAAGTGCGGAAATCGGCCTTTTCAAGGATGGAACTTTCAAATATTGCCCGGGTCAGGTCGCAATGGTCAAACAATGACTCCGTTACATCACATTCCGTAAAATCAACTTCCTGCAGCTGGGTATTTTTGAATATTGTTTTTCTGATTTTGGTCTTATAAAATGTCGAGTGATTTAAAATGCAGTTCTCAAAACGGAAAGAAAGCCCAAATTCATTACAATCGCCATATTGCAGTCCGAGCATTTTGCAATCTTTGAATTTTACTTCTCTGAACGCAGTTTTCGACAATTTAACCAAGCTCATATTACAGGTTAAAAATTCACATTCTGAGAACCTGAAGCCGGATAAATCACACTCTGAAAAGTCGCAGTTTACAAACCGGCAGTTCTCGTAATCACCCTTATTCATGGGATGATCCCTGAAGTTGACTTTTTTAAATGTATTATCCTCGAAATATATTTGTCCCATTTTTTGATAATTGCTGCAATTGAATTGCCTGCAATATACAGCATTCTTTGCATCGATTTCAGACAAAATTATGAATAATTCAAAACCAATGTTATAGGACGTTAAGCTTATTTCTCAGGATGTTTTATAAAGTCTTTTATGAGAAAGTAAATGGATATTATAAATATTATTAGATACAGAATATCTAAGGCAGGGTCTTCAAAAGTAAAATTTTTATAGTCGAAATGTTTGATAAGCGTCCCGCCTAAGGTTAATGCTATAAACGCAAAAAACCAGTTAATGCCTCTTATTCGTTTCATAATTTTAATATTTTGCCACTAAAACATCAAATATATTGCCTGTCAAATCAGGGACGACATTCCGGCATTTCTCCAGGACTGTCGTCCCTTGCCCATCGTAAATCGTACATCCATTTCTATTTAACTACGATTTTTTCCACGATTTCAAATTTATCATTCTTCAGCTTCAGGAAATAAATGCCTTTTCTCAAAGCCTGGATATCCAGCCGGTTATGCATTTCCGATAGGTTTACTGAATGGATTTCTTTTCCGCTCATATCGGTAATGACCGCCCTGGTTTTAGTGTCATCGGCAAGATCTATAAACAACTCATTTTCAGCCGGATTGGGATAAATTCTAACATTCTCTGCGAACGATTCCGGTATACCGGTGGCTGCATTTACCACAAAACCGGAAATTGCAGAAATACCATTTACCCTGAAGATGCCATCCGTTTGAGGCCATTGGGGATCGTATATCACCTCAAGGCCGGCCTGTACCTTTGAAACAGGGTTATATAGCCGGAAGAAGATAAGTTCGCTATCCTCGAATCCATCTTTGGCCGCTGTGGTGGGGTCATCTCCAAATATGACCATACTTGTGCCCGTTCCCTTCCACACCATCATTCCGTAACAATTCCCTCCGGCATCGAACGCCCCGATAAAATCGCCAACCCGGATCATACCCGGTTCAATGGCTGATGCCGGGAATCCTATGATGTGGCTTGATGGCGTTCTTTCAAAAAGGTTCCACGGACTGTTCTCCATCATTTCTGACATTTTCAGGTTTCCGGTACCCTGTCCGGGATTCAGGTTTCCCTGCTCACATGTGGGAAAGGTAATGGTTCCGGATTCGGCCATCAACACATAGTAAGCCCTGCCGGGTTGCAGAGTTCCTAAAGTATTGATTCCCAATGCAGGCCAATAGAGGTTCCAGCCGGCAACTTCCTTAACCATCACCACTCCGGTACCGGCAAAAAGTGACACCACGTCCTTGCTGCACTCAGAAAGTACCGGAATCAGATTCCAGCCGGCATGGAGTGGAAGGGTATTGCTGGTGGAGCGTGCGCCAGGGACATTAAGGGGACGGGTTTCCGACATCTTCAGTATATACCCTTCATTCCGGTTCCATGGGCCGATGGTATTAATATTCTGCCCAGGCCAGAAAATTCCGGTTTGGGAATACATGATCACCAAGTGGTCAGTGACGGGTAAAAGCATTTCGGGTAAGACAGGTGTAACCGGATCCACAAACGTGGAAACGCCCGACCATCCGGCCGGCAGGCTGAGTTCCTGACAAGTATTGATGGTCAGAATAAGTGTATCCGTTACCACACCCGGACAAGGTCCGGTGGCAGTGAGCTGCAGGGTAATGGTGGCAGTTCCCGTTAAGATATCATTCGGGCCGGGATAATAAACGGTTTGCAGGTCATTGGCCGATCCGAAAACGCCATCTCCTTCCGTTATCCAGGCAACAGTGCCGGTTCCGGAAATAGTACCATTCACCGTAAGTGTTTCCGTATGACAGATCTCCATATCCCCACCGGCAAAAACATCAGGCAATGGAATGATATTAATTTCCACAACATCCACGGCCGGGATCTGGCAGGGAGTCAAAGGAACGGCTGTCAGGCTGATAACCGCCGTGCCATTTTGTATATCCAGCGCTCCGGGATAATACACCGGATTCAGGATGGCGGGATTGGAGAATGCGCCGTCGCCTGAAGTCTGCCAGACAATGGCTGAGGCATTCTGAACAGTTCCGGTTAAGGGATATCCGGTGCCTTCGCACATCAGGCCATCTACGCCTGCATCTGCGACCGGGGGTTGCTGCAGGGTGATGGTTTTCGAAGCGGTTACCGGGCCGGTACAGGGCGTTGTTGATTGAGCCGTAAGACTGAACTGAACCGATCCTGAGGCCACATCCCCGGGTCCAAAGGTGTACACCGGGTTCATGATATTTGGATTGCTGAACTGGCCATCGCCGCCGGAAGTCCAGGAATAGGAGGTGGAATTCTGAACCGTGGCGCTGAGCTGGTAAGCCGGGCTGTAACAAACTGCCTCGTTGGATCCCAGGTTGATGACAGGTTTTTTTCTTATAAAAATCCTTACCGAAGAACTGGCCGGTGCAAAACACGGGTTCACTGCCTGGGCATACAGTGTCAGAATTACGATTCCGCGGTTCACATCATTAGGGCCAAAGGAGTACACCGGGTTTAGAATGGTTCGGTCGCTCAGGAAACCATCGCCGAGGTTATTCTGCCAAATCAGATAGGAATAATGCTGAGCCGTGGCATTCAACTGTACCTGCTGGGTCTGGCAAACCGTCTGATTGGCGCCGGCATACACCGAAGGCGATTTCTGCACGGTAAGAATCATCGAAGAAGTATCATTAACCGTACAGGGAGGCAGGGGCTGAGCTACCAGTGAGAGGATGACGCTGCCGGCCGACTTGTCCTGTGCACCGGGTGTATAAACCGGATTCAGGAGGCTGTCATTGCTGAAAGAACCATCGCCGGAAGTGATCCAGTAGTATCCCGCTGCATCAATCACAGATCCGGTGAGATTAAAGGTTTTATTTTCACAGATTTTTGCGTTGATTCCGGCATTGGCTTCCACTGAGTTTTTGATGGTCAGCTCAAGGGAGGAGGAAACAGCCTGAACGCAAGGATCGAGAGGTTGGGCCGAAAGGGTTAGTACTACTTTGCCCACAATAATATCCTGAGCACCGGGTGTATAAACAGCATTCAGAGACTGATTGTTATCAAAGGTTCCGGTTCCGCTGGTAGTCCAGAGATAAACATTGGAATGCTGTACTGTAGGACTGAGGGGATAACCGGCTCCGATGCAGAGGATATCATTATTACCGGCAAATACTACCGGCAGTGGAGTGGTACAAACCGACCATTCCACGGTTTGATCGGCCACGCCGTTCTGCCCGCTTTCACCCATGACCTCGGATACTTCAAAAGTAAGGGAGTAATCCCCGTTGGCTGATGTCAGTGAAGATAATCCACTGATTTTGAACAACACATTGTTGAAACTTTTGGGTGTGATGATCAGGCTTCCTGTGGGCAGAATATTTTCGTTGCCATCGGTAAGTTTCAGTTGATTCACTGTGAAGGTTGAGGGGACAACCGGCATGTTGAACAATACCAGCAGGGTATCAATGGGCGCTCCGGCCTCTTCGGGCAATCCGAAGAAATAATCAATGGCAGGGGCGGAGATGGCCTGAATCCAGGCAACCTGCCTGCCGGTTTGTCCCGTGTTGCCGATCAGGTCGGTAATTCCGGTGGTTTGAACAGTTAAGGTGTAATAGCCGTTGGGACCGGTTTTGGCCGAAATGTCCACATTGTAAGTAGTATCATTAATCCTTGAAACCACCACCTCTTCATCCGAAAGGTTGGGGCCGGCCTGATTGCGCAGCACCATATCCTCATGATTGAAAGAAGCTGGATTGATCGGTTTATTGAACACCACCTGAACATCAGTAACCGGCGTACTGGCCGGAGCAGTGGGTATTCCGTTAATCCTCACTACTCTGGGTACATCAAGATTAACCGGCGCAAACACCACGGTATACACCTGTTCGCCGGCCTCTGCAAACTGATCGAGGAAATGGAGCTTGTTTTCATAGACAGGCTCTCCCCCGTCAGGAATGGTTACCCAGGTCAGCCAGATGTTATCGAGGGGGATTACCTGTCCATCTTCCCGGGTACAACTGACAATGCGGTAGTATCCGTCGCCGGGATCATCCATTCGGGCATAATTCCATCCCGGCTGCGATGAGGTAACAGTCAGTTCCACACTCAGATGGTCGAGCCTAACCGGGGCATCGGCGGCGATATCTCCGGCCAGGTAAACGGAGGATACTTCACCGGTTGAATGATACAGGGCATCGGGCTCATCACCGGTATCGGGAATGTCGTTCACGAGAAAATCGTTGATGGTATCGTAAGTTGCGCCATACACCGATACACTTTTGATCAGTTCATGCACCTCCACACTGCTCACCAGGCTGAGGTCGGGATTGCCAAAGCTGTTCAGGTGATTCACCGAAACTTCATAGGCAATGAAATGACCCAGCAACGAGCTGGTAAACCACCATTGGCCTACGGCAATTTCGCCTCCGGGTATATCTCCGAAGTTGACATTCAGCAAGCCTAACTGAGTGGGTTTTCCGCCCAGATTGGAACCGGTGATCTCAAAGTCGATCAGGAGTCCCTTTTCATTCTCAATAATAGTAGGTTGTGCCGATTCGATATTCACACTGTAGGCAGTTCCGGCGCCCTGGTTGTTGATCATTACGGCCAGTTCGGCAGGGATGCTCGGCTCTATGGGCTCGGTAAGGGCATCATCGCCCAGGATATCCCGCTGCATGAAATAATCGATGTAGAGGTTCGGGCTGGGATTCACCTGCAGGGTAACCGGGAACAGGTTGGTTTCGTACATTTCGCCGGTAAACGGATCGAGGTAGGAGAGCTTGCCACCGAAAGAGTAGAATCTGGGCACATCGGGAGCGGCCCCTCTCTCAGGGATAAACAGGATGACCGCGCTGCCGGTAGCCTGTGCATCAAGCACCCCGGTTCCGTCAATTCCCGATAATACCGAGAGCGATTTGGTATTGATCTGGAACAGGTCGTTGCGGATAAACCCGAATTCATCGCGCACTTCCAGTTCAAGTCGGACATTCTGCATGGCATTGGTTTCGTGGCCGTTGAATATGGTTAGGGTGCCTTCGAAAGCCTCGCGGGTCATGGAGAGCCGCTGTGAGAACTGTACGGTAACGGTGGCGCAGACCGATGAGGAAAGTTCTTGTGTATAGTCGAATAATATAGAATATGCAGAATTATACAATTCCTCAAGATACGTAAAGCCTTGGTCGATAGCATAATTCACTGCAGTATCCAGCGACATTTTGTAATTATAGAGTAACAATGTGTCGGCAATTTCCGGGTATTGAGAAGTGGGCGAGAAGATTCCCTGCTCCCAGGCTTCGATAGTAGTATTCCACCGTTCAATAAAACCGTCGATTTCAGTTGTTGTGATATCTGATTCAGCAAAAACCTCAATGAGTTCATTTCGCCTTGTTTCATCTATCTCTGTGAGTGTATGAATGCTATTGATCACTGAGTCATTAAAAACATTAAAATCCTGTTTGAGAAGGATTTCTTCAGAATCGTATATTTCGATATAGGCATCTTTTATGGCAAAGAATGCTTTCTTCGCCATCAATAAATTATTATTAGCCTGAACAATTTCCTGAGGTACAGGACTGTTAATTTTGCCGGATGAGTTCTGATCAATTTTACATTGTACCGATTCTGCAAGATCTGCAACGCAGAGTCCGTCATCAACAATACTAATTATCGCCGGTACTATTAACTTAATATTATCCATGATAGCGTTTTTTATAATACCTGCCGGAACAGGAACGAGTGTATACGCCAAGGGTACCGGGCCACATCCCAACAATGCGTTACCAAGTTTGGCTACGCATGGATCGCATCCGGTATTGCTCTGTTCGAAAGGAAAAGGAATTGAAATATTTACATTAACTCCGGAACCTAATCCGCCACCCCCGCTGAAATTTGGTGGTGTACCCGGCCCACTGCCACATGACCAACAGATATCATATGAGTAAGCGCCGCTGCCATCTCCACCACCGGCTGGTCCGCTGCCGCATGCTCTGCCCAAATAAAACAAATCTTCAGCTACTAAACGCATTTGATCAGAAGGACCACAGGAGAATTTGAATTCTGAAACTATATAGTCCTTACAATTGGAGGAGCTTCTGCTGGCAGCAGCATCCGGCCGCCTTTCCATGATTACCGGTATCATGACAGATGTATTGGGCAATACATCAATCATATTCACATTGGCCGTAAACATATATTCTCCATCATCGGGGAAGGTAAGTTCCACATCCTGGGCGGTAATGAGCCCGTGGTTGGTAAGGGTTACCACAAACGGAAACACCTGACCCTGGTTGAGCTGGGGCATGGTATCGGGCATGTGCATGGTAACCACCGGAGCCGGCACATTTGTTTCAAACACTGTGACCAGGGTAATTTCATACTCGTCTTCAATCAGGGTGGGAACCACCTGCCAGGTGTACGTAATGGCCTGGAAGGGCAGGAATACTACTTCCGTATTCTGAATACCTTTTTCTATATAGATGATGTTCTGATAACTGCCATGCTGGCTGGCGGTAACGCGCAGGTTATAATACCCTTCGTTGATGGCGGCTACCTGGAACAGACCGTTTGTATTGGTAAATCCCTGGGCTATCACCTGGCCGGTATAGGGATGGGAGACAGTTACCGAAGCGCCGGCCAGATGCGGACCGACCTCAGTATTGTAAGTATATTCATCCACCGCGTCCACCACAAGGCTTCCGGTGGCAGTAGAAACCGGTTCAAAAGTGAAGGGCAGCGCCACACTGTTGGCATTGGTAGCCGAAAGGGCTATCTGCCCGCTGATGGGATTGTTCAGTTGCAGATCATTACCCGGCAGCAGGCGCAAAGTCACATCGGCCGTTTCGCCCGGCTGAAGGGATGGGATGGTATTTCCGGCTGTGGCCATCGACATCCAGTTACTCTGGGGAAGCAATACAGTGATTGTTCCCGTGGAATCATTGCCGTTATTCATGATCTCAAATTCGGCATAGTTCAGGCTTCCGCGCACCATGCCCTTGTTCAGCGCCGTGGGTGTTAGTTTCAGGTTACCCCGGGTAGCCCGGCTGTAAAACCAGGCGCTGATGCGGTATTTGGTGCCTTCGTCGGAGATGAGCTGCAGTTTTACTTCCTGGTATGAGGCACCGGAAGTGATGGTGGATGCCGATACCGTGTAGTTAAAGGTGGCCGGAGCATTGCCCGCCAGTTGCCCTATCGGACTGAAATTCATGGTGCATCCCGGAGGAGATGAAAGTACCTGAATTCTGACATTGTTTAGCGGAATCGGGCTGAAGTTCTGGATATCGAGATTATAGGATTGGGTTTCACCGATAAACATATCCCAGATAATGTATCCTGAAGCCAGGTGCCGGGCACCTAAGATCGTAAATTCATCTTCGGCATCATTCAGTCCCTGACCGGGATAGCAGGCGCCGATATAGTACTCGCCGGCTTCGCCGTGCAGGGGGGTGAAGTTGATGCTGAACTGGCCGTTGTTATCGCTCACGGCATTCAGGATGCGTTTGGCGCCATTCACCACCACGTACACATCCACCTGTTTGTTGGGCGCCGGACTTTTGGCTGCCGCTTCTGTTACTCCGGAAATCGTTATGGGCGCGGTTCCGTTGAAAATATCGCCATCCACCCATGCAGTGGCATTATAATCGGGAAGTACCGAAAGCGGCACTGCTTCCGTGGTATTGTTGATATTGATGAGTTCATTGAGCGATCCGCCTTCGTTCACATTGGCGATGAGGTAGTAATTACCGATAGCATCTGAAATATTGACCACAGCGTTCATTTCCACCGAATCGCCAATTGGAAGCGCTGATGGGGTGTAGAGGGTAGTCAGCAGTTTATCGCCCGGATCGATGGTAGTATTGGACGATTTGTAAATCTTTACCATAGCGCCGGAGGTTCCGAGGGAGAATCCATCGTTGCGCACCTTCAGGCTGATGCTGATATCGCTGTTGATCAGCATGGAGCTTTGGGAGAGGGTGAGTCCGTAAGCCACATAATCGGGTACATTGCGGTCGCTTACGATGATCCAGCAGGCGCCGATGCTGTAATTCTGTGCTGAAACCATCAGGGTGACCACCTGATCACCGTCTTCAATAATATCGTCGATGGTGTGGAAAGGTACCTGTACCGAGTTTTCTCCTGCAGGTATCACCGCCGTGGTTATGATATCGATTTCATCATCGCCGTTGTGGTAGATATCCACGCTTAATTCCGGACCACCCTGGGTATTTCGGGTTATGGTGATCATCCCGGCATTGATGTAATTCTCAGGAACGATAAGCGGGTTGGAGGCTACACTCAGCGAAGGGCCGTCGTTGTCCATGATATCGAGAATTTGCGTGGAAGCGCCGGCAGTCCCTTGTGGCGCGCTGCAACCACAAGAGTTGATGAAAACAGAGGCGGTGATCTGTACGGTTTTATCTCCGTCGACCAACCCGTTATCCACCACACCCACGTTGAACTGGCGGGCAATCTGACCGGCAGGAATGGTTATCTGAGCGGGGAAATACACCAGCTCCGGCTTGTCGGTGGATAATTTGATGATGAGAGTAGTGGTGGCCGGCTGGGGAAGCTGCACATAACCGAAGGAAGCATAGGGCCCGGCCGCTTCCGAAACGGTTACCGGATTCAGCGTCAGGCTGATCTGGGGTACATCGTTATCCAACACCGTCAGGGTATCGGATACCGGAACATAACCGACCGCAGAAGCGTTGATGACTACTTCTTCATTGAGCTCGGGTACAGTATTTTGCACCACCGGAATACCCACTGTTGCGGAGGTTTCTCCGGATTCAACCGTAATTTGCGCTGGTAAGGTTATTTGAGAAGCTTTTGTTGTAAACAGATTGACATTCAGCGTATTGCTCAGAGGCTCGCCCCGGGTAACCGTTAATTGTACGGTATCACCTTCAGTGGCTGATGCGCTGCTTAAAGTAACTGTAAATGAGGGAAGCTCATTTTCAATGATGGTAAGACCGGCGGATGTTGCCGGATAGGTTCCGGCCTGAGCGGTAAGGGCTACCTCTGTGTTCCCATCCATGGTCAGGTTGTCGATGGCCGAAACCGTAAACTGGGCACCGGCCTGGTTGGCCGGAATGGTGACGGTGGCCGGAAAAGAAATGCGACCGGCAGGAGCAGCCGATAAAGATACTACCAGCGCCGCAGTTCTGCTGCCGCTGCGATAGATCATGCCCTGAACGGGCGAGGCGGAATTCTCAGAGACTGAGGCTGGATTCAGGGATACAAAAAGACGTTTCTCAACAAGAACCGTATTGGCCGATAAAGCAGTATTGTTGGCCGATCCGTTGGGATTTTCGAGCAAAGATGCATTGGGTATCAGTTTCACTTCTATGTACACATCGCCTTCCATACCGGGGTGCTGCGGAACCTGGAAGCTGCCGCTCTGCGTAACAATGCCCCCGGCTTCAAGGTTATCATTGTTTTGTACAAATCCGAGGATTTGGATTTGAGCACCGGATACGAGGGATACCCGCTGGCTCCATCCTCCCGAGGCCACAGTATTTCCAGTGTTCTCCACATTCCAGCCAACCGTCACGGTCGCTCCCGGGATTATATTGCCACTCATAGGCTGGATATTGCTCACCGCGATATCGGGATAGGGTGGCAGCGAAATGGTGATGGCGGCTTCTGATCCCGCCAGGTTATTGTTCTCATTGATTTCCTGGATGATGTTGTTGAGGTCGGTTCTTACAAACGGATACCAGGTGCCTTCCAGATTTTCAGGGATGATGAGGCTGACGGTATTCTCATAATGCTGATCCGGATTCAAAGATGAGAGGTTATTGACCGTGGCCATTTTTATGGCAGTTGCCTGATCAAAAGTTACTGTGGGCGACAGGTAGATTTCATCTTTCCAGGGGATGATGCCCGTCCCGCCTGTTCCGGTATTGGCCACTGTGAAGGTAACCGGAAGGGTCTGGCCGGTCATGGCAGCGGCGGGAGCGCTCACACTGGTTACAGTGAGATCGGAAAATACATTGAAGGCAAAGAGCCTTACCGGGCTTTCCACCTGAAAGCAAAGATTACGGGCCACGATCTGCCAGTTGTAAATGAAATTTTTGTTGAGATAGGGGGCATAGGTATGCGATGTACCTGTAATTCCGGTTACGGTTGGGGTGACCGGCCGGGTCTGGTTGGTTCGCCAGATGTAAAGATCATAGAAGGCAGCCTGTGAGGCGGCTGTCCACGAAAAGAACACCGGATCCACCACGCTGAAGGAACTGTCGGCAGGCGCCTGCAAGGCAAATGTCCCTACCGGTAAAGGAACCGGTTTCACTACTTTGGAACCCGTTCCCTGGCAGCCTTTGACATCAGTGACGGTAACCGAGTAAGTACCCGGTTCTGTTATGGTAATACTTTGGGTATTAGCGCCGGTATTCCATAAATAGGAAACACCCTGCGAAGCGGTAAGAATAGTGGAACCGCCTTCGCAAAACTGGTCGGCTCCCGAAATGGTGACTACCGGCAACGGATTCACCGTCATGGTGATGGTATTGGACGGGGCGGGGTTTTGCATACAGGGCAGGTCGGAGGAGATGAGCACATACACCTGGTCGTTGTGCTGTAATGTGTTGGTTTCGAAAACCGAGCTGTTGGTACCTACATTGGAATTGTTTCTGCGCCACTGATAGGTATGGTTTCCACCCACGCCCGGGGTGGCGGTGAAAACCACCGGCGAGCCGGCACAAATCTCTGTAACGGAGGCTGTGATGGTAACCGAAGGCAGCGTCCAGGGCAGCACGGTCATGACAATTTCGTTGGATTGTGCCGTAGCCGGTGTGGCACAGGGGAAGGAAGAGGTCATCACCACGCTCACGGTATCCCCGTTATTCAATCCGGTGGCGGTGAATACAGGGTTGTTGGTTCCGGCATTCTGACCGTTCACTTTCCATTGGTATGCCGGAGCGCTTCCGCCATATTCCGGAACGGCGGTGAAAGTAACACTTCCGCCTTCGCAAATCTGAGAAGCCGACGGCGTAATGGTTACTACCGGCGGTACCGGTTCAATTACAGTAACCGTAATGGCATTGGAAACAACGGCAAGCGGAGTAGCACAGAACAGGGAAGAGGTCATTTCAACGGTTACTATATCTCCGTCATTCAGGGTATTGATGTTCAGTACCGGGCTGTTTTCCCCCACATTCTGACCATTTACTTTCCATTGGTACGTTGGAGTTCCGCCATTGACGGGAACTGCCGTAAAGGTTACCATATTGCCCACGCAGATATCGTTGGTGGAAGCGGTTATACTTACCGAAGGAATTACATTGGTATTGACGGTTACCGTAAAGGAGCAGTTTTCAGCCGGGTTGCTTTCGAGAGCATAGGTAACCGTAGTGATTCCGGAGTTGAAACTCAGTCCGCTGGCAGTACCTGATCCGCTTCCGCTGGTAGCGCCGATTAAAGTATAGGTGTAAGGTTCATTTCCGGGAACGGCGGCATCAATGTGGCTCACTGCCATGCTGCACTGGCCCGCAGGGGCGGTAACCGTGCGGCTGGTGGGGCAGGCAATGGAGTACACATTTTTAGTGACCGATACCGATGTCGGAGTAACGTTATAGGTGTAACCTCCGGGCAGTTCCGCAGAGGCGAAGTTACCGTTGATGGTTCCGGAGGTAAGGGAAACAATGATGTAGGTGCCGTTGGGTACCTCACCGGTTTCAATGACTCTGAGTTTTCCGTTCAGGGTAAGGTTTCCGCTGCGTTGCATCTGCGAGTGGCCGCTTCCGGCGCCGCTGCCGTTGTTCATCTCAATTTCGAGGGTGCTGGTGGCAGATAAGGGCTGGGCTCCGTTCACCGTAAGGATTCCCGGTGAAAGGCCGGGAGAGATGGTTCCGGATTGGGTAAGCGTAACGGTAAAGTTCAGGAGGCCGGTACCTTTGAAGGTGCCGGAGGAGGTGGTGTTTTTCATTCGCAGTTCGCCACCTGAAATAATGATCTGTCCGCTGTTGTTGAATAACAATCCCTGATATAGCGACAGGTTCATCAGGGCAGTTCCGTTCAGCTGAATGGTTCCAAAATTGTCGAATGAGGATTGAGGGTAACCATTCGATTCATAAATACTTTTTGCTGAAGCGAGGTCAATATTCAGAGTGGCACCCGAAGCAACCGTTACTTTCCCGTTATATGAAACATTTATATCGCCCCCTGACCATGTTCCTGAATGGTTAATGATAAGGTTTCGGCCATAAATTAATTTCAGGGCAGTTCCTGAAATCATGGTGTTTCCGTTGATGATAACAGTTCCGAGTGAGGTTGTGGTCTGGCCAATCTGACCGCCGGAAAATGTAAAATCCCCTCCGACATTGATATTGCTGTTCCCAATTCCGTATCCCAGGTATCCGTTACTCATTGAAAGATTCCCGGTTATATTAACAGTACGGTCTCCGGTGATATCATCAAAGGATCCGCCAGTAATGGTAACATTTCCTCCTATCTGAGTGGTTCCGGTTACCCCGTAATATCCGCCTGACATGGTCACATTACCGGCTATATTGACACTGGCTGTCCCTCTTAAGGTACCGGATGATTGAGTATAATTAGCAGGACTGAAAGTTCCTCCGGTGACATTCACTGTGGCTCCGGTTACCACCAGATTCCAGCTTCCGTTTCCTGAAATCAGGTTCCCATGTAGACCATTTGTGGTACCCTTGGCAAAGTTAAGTGTAGAACTTCCGGCAAGCTGATAATTGCTCCCTGACTGATTGATAGTGGAAGCCAGCCTTAACTCACCCCCGTTTACATTCACCTGTCCGCTGTTGTTGAATAACAATCCCTGATATTGCGACAGGTTCATCAGGGCAGTTCCGTTCAGTTGAATGGTTCCAAAATTATCCAATGAAGATTGAGGGTAACCATTCGATTCATAAATACTTTTTGCTGATGCGAGGTCAATATTCAGAGTGGCACCCGAAGCAACCGTTACTTTCCCGTTATATGAAACATTTATATCGCCCCCTGACCATGTTCCTGAATGGTTAATGATAAGGTTTCGACCATAAATCAATTTCAGGGCAGTTCCGGTAATCAGGGTATTGCCGTTGATGGTTACCGGTCCTAAAGAGGTGGTGGTCTGTCCAATTTGTCCGCCTGAAAAGGCGAAATCTCCACCCACTGTAATATTGCTGGTTCCCGTTCCATAGCCAAGAAAACCGCCACTCATTGAAAGATTGCCGGCAATACTCACAGTTCGTGTTCCGGAGTTATGGTCAAAGGATCCTTCGGTAATGGTTGAATTGCCGCCAATATCAGTGGTTCCTGTTACTCCGTAATAACCCGCTGACATTGTTGCATTTCCGGCAATATTTACGTCAGCGGTTCCCTGAAGGGTTCCGCCCGACTGAGTAAATCCTGCCACATCAAATGTTCCGCCTGAAAGGGTTACTGTTGCGCCCGAAACCAGGAGATTCCAGTTCCCGGTCGTAGTTATCATATTGCCATGGAGTCCTGTAGTGGTTCCTTTGGCAAAATTCAACGTGGAGCCATCAGCAAGCTGGTAATTACAGCCCGATTGATTGGTAGTGGAAGCCAGCCGTAATTCACCCCCGTTGACCATCACCTGTCCGGTGTTATTGAATAATAATCCCTGGGATGCGGACATGTTCATTAAAGCAGTTCCGTTCAGCTGAATGGTTCCAAAATTATCGAATGAGGATTGAGGAAAACCATACGATTCATAAATACTTTTTGCTGCAGTCAGGTCAACATTCAGGGTAGCGCCGGCAGCAACCGTTACTTTCGCATTATAGGTAACGTGGATATCTCCACCTGACCAGGTACCTGAATTATTAATAACCAGGTTTCGGCCATAAATCGATTTCAGGGCTGTTCCCGAAATCAGTGTATTACCATTAATAGTAACCGGCCCAAGGGATGTAGTGGTTTGTCCGATTTGCCCCCCGGAAAATAAAAAATCGCCGCTAACCGTGATTTCGCTGGGTCCGTTTCCATAACCCAGATAACCGGAACTCATGCTAAGATTGCCGGTAATATTTACAGTACGGGTTCCGCCATCATGGTCAAACGATCCTCCAGAGATAGAAACATTTCCACCAAAGGAAGTTGTCCCGGCAAAGTTTAACCATCCTGCCGATTGATTAATATTACAGTAGACAAAATCTCCACCTGTAACATTAACTGTTGCACCGCTTAACGTAAGGGTCCAATTTCCGGAAGCACTGATCATATCAGCATTCAAAGCGTTGACGGTACCCTTGGCGAGATTCAATACAGAACCCCCTGATATCTGGTAACCACAACCTGTTTGGTTGTTTGTTGATGCCAGTCTTAACTCACCCCCGTTTATCATCACCTGACCGCTGTTATTGAATAACAATCCCTGATATAATGACAGGTTCATCAGGGCAGTTCCGTTCAGTTGAATGGTTCCAAAATTATCCAATGAAGATTGGGTATAGCCATTCGACTCATACAGACTTTTTGCTGCACTGAGGTCAACATTCAGCGTGGCGCCAGATGCTACAGTCAATTTACCATTGGTGGTAACATGGATATCACCCCCTGACCAGGTACCTGAATTATTAATGACCAGGTTTCGGCCATAAATCGATTTCAGGGCTGTTCCCGAAATCAGTGTATTACCATTAATAGTAACCGGCCCAAGGGATGTAGTGGTTTGACCAATTTGCCCCCCGGTAAATGTAAAATCTCCGCCAACTGTAATGCTTCCGGTACCCGCTCCATAGCCAAGATAACCATTGCTCATGGTAAGATTTCCGGCAATGTTCACAGAACGGGTTCCGGAGCCATGGTCAAAGGAGCCTCCGGTGATGGTAACATTCCCGCTAATTGAATTGGTTCCCACCAAGCCATACCAACCGCCGCTCATGGTTACATTCCCGTTCACCGTAAAACTCTGGCTGCCCTGCAACGTGCCTGTACTCATGGTTAGTTGGCTGATCACTACCGGAACATCCACGGTTATGGTATGATTGGCCGTAATGGTTACATCATCTGACGGGCCGGGAACTGAGCCTCCCACCCATGTAGACGGGCTGCTCCAGTTGCCCGACTGGGCCGACTGAATGGAGCCTGAGAGCGATTGGCTCAGAATGAGCAAAATCATGCCGGTCAGCAAGCCGGATAGGGTATTTAAAGAATATTTTTCAGAGTAAAATGTTTTTTTCACAGCAGTTGGTCTTTAGTACTTAATCAGGTTAAAAGTTATATATGGTAAAACTCTAAGTCTTCGTTCAATAGTAATACACGTCACCGGGCCTTGATTTATACAACCCAAACACCCCTGTTCTCCCCATTAACCGTCAGGCTTTTTCGAGAGTACCTGCACAACAGTAAACGCCGCAAAGAGAAAACTTCCGGCAATAACCGTTGTGAACGGCCTGTAACAAAACACTGCCAGGACAGCAACAGTGAGAAACAGAGAACATGGGAAATGGGAATTTCGCCCTTTGGGCGAATCAACGCGGCAAAAATACCGGATCAGCCCGGCTTTGTCAATACCGCAATTGCGGTATTTTTTGGGCAGGCCTTTTACTTTCGGCTAAACCGTTTAAGATTCTGGTGAATACATTACCAGCCATAAATCGCCTCTTTTCATTCAATATATCCATATACAGGTAAAATAATACAATCCTTTGTCCCCACAGGGATCTTGGGTAAATTTTTCTCATAAAAAAAAGAGTTGAAGTGTATAAGCAGTCCTTAGAAATCTATCGGTGCAATGATAAATAAATTATTTGTGTTGAATATTAAGGTTTTATTAATTTATCTTAAATAATTCTAAATAGGATGACATAAAAGTAATTTTTAGTAGTTAATGTGAAAATTGTTATTTTCGACAACTGAATTTAGGATATCAATTACTAATAGTTCATTAATACTTATCATGATGAAAAGACTACTTATTTTATTGGCTGTTTTAATTATAGCCTGCCAGGGTTTTGCACAAAGCATTCAACTGCCTTCCCAAAATGTGGGTACCTTATACCCCATAACCATAACCTATGACGGCTGCAGTTCTGAAGAATCGAGCTGGATCGGGCTGTACAGGGTAGCCTCAAATGATGCCGATTATGTTACTTATCAATATACCGGGGGTAATGTTTCGGGTGAAATGACTTTTGAAGGCAGAACCGAAACAGGGTATTATAATTTCAGAATGTTCAGCGGGAACGGGTATGATAAGATTTTCACCAGCCAACCTTTTCTCATCCGGCAGGGCGCTTTGGCCGATCCTTCGTTTAACTCCGGCGGAATTTTTACGGCCGATGCCTCCCTGAACAGTAAGGATGACCGGGCTATCGATGTTGTGATAGCCCCTGATCAGAAAATTGTGGTGGCCGGCGAAATCAAAACAGGCGTCACAGGATCGTCAGGTTCTGAAATTGTGGAAATAGCGGTGATGAGGTTTAATACAGATGGTCAGCCTGATAATGATTTCGGAACCGGAGGAAGCGTAGTTACTAACTTAAGCGATATCGAGTTGTTTGAAGTAACGGCATTATTGGTACAGCCTGACAGGAAGATCGTAGTGGGCGGTTCCGGCTATACATCCGGCGGGGCCTGCAGTTTTATTTCCTATACTGTTTTGGTACGATATCTTGAAAACGGAAACCTTGATACCGGTTTTGGCAATAACGGTGTTATATTCACCAATTTCACATGGCCCGGCGAGCCCGGCGGATACAGCAGCGACCGCGTTACCTGCCTTGCTTTGCAGCCTGATGGCAAAATTCTTCTTGGGGGATTCGGTACTTTATGCGACGGCTCCTGGTCACCTTCACTAAGGGGAATCATGGCCCGGTATTTAACCAATGGCTCTCTAGATCCGGATTTTGGAACCTTTGGGAAAATCGCGGTTTTCACTTCTCATATCAACTATCCGGAAAGTTACCGGGAAAAGATGGAAGATATCTGCCCTCCGGTGAATATGGAAACCGGGAAAATTTATGTTGCCGTAACCTCCGGAGATGGGAATATGGTGGGTAACCGTTATATTACCTATAAATTCAACCTCGACGGTTCGTTTGATCCTACTTTCGGTTATAATGGGGCTGTAGTGGATTCATTGCCTGGGCTTCAGAACAATCAGTACGTCCGCAGTATCAAAATGGGACCTGACCAGTTTCTTTATCTGCTGGGCTCTTCTTCTGCCGACATTGGCAACATCTGGCTGATGAAAAAAGACCCGGTAACCGGCCTGCCGGTCAGTTCTTTTGGCGACAACGGTTTTGCCTCTCACAATATCCCGTATGGAACCCTGTTGGGCGAAATGGGTTTCTTCAACAACCGCATTTATATCGGACATTCCTCCCTTAATACCTATATTTCCGTTACCTCCTGTGATTTCAACGGACAGTTCGAGATTGCCTTCGGAACCTCCCTGTCCGAAATACCATCCGAAAGTATCGGAGCCGGTCTGGAGGTAACATCCATGGCCATTCAGCCTGATGGCAAGTTGGTACTTTGCGGAAGTTCTTACTCGTTCAGTACCCTGAATGATTTTCTGGTGGCCCGGCTTATGGTCAATACGGAAGTATATCAGGACCAGAATCAAACCATCACGTTAAAAGCCGGCTGGAACGGGATATCATCCTATCTGACACCTGCTTACACCGCACTGTCAGATTTCTTTGAGCCGTTGGGATCTCAGATAACGGCGGTTCAGGATATGTACGGAATATATTATCCCGGAGAAAATATCCAAACCATCAGCGAATGGAATTACCAGAGCGGTTATATGGTGAAGGTAACTCAAAACACCCAGCTGCCCGTTACCGGATTTATTCCTGATCAGAAAGTTGTTTACCTTTCTTCCGGGTGGAATCTGGCGCCGGTTTTATCGGAAAACCCGGTAACCATTGCCGATGCTTTGGGCGAATATCTCTCCTATGCTGTAATGATCCAGGATGCGGCTGGAACGGCGGTTTACTGGCCAGCCTATAGCATCAGTACCCTGCAGAATTTAATGCCCGGTAAAGCCTATCTGATTTACATGTCTGATCCGGGAATGATGGTATTTGACTGAATCATAACAGAATATTCCGTTATTTTAGGTCGAGATTAATATTAATATTTTCCTGTACTTTATCAGCTAAGCTCACGGGTAAATCATCAACTTTCCTTATCAGTCTGCTGTAATCGATGGCTTCGTTAATATATCGGTTTCTGGGCTTTTTCATTTCCGACAGGATTTTCTCAGTCTCACCAAATATGGATTCATCATTATTTAGGGACAAGGTTTTTATACAGCATGAATTTTATACCGTAAAAGTATATCGTTTTGGTATATACTGTTTTTTTTAAATAGAATTTTGGCTTACATGAATACCGGTTATACCATGCAGCTTGTTGAACATTCCTTGATGTCCTTAAAGCCATTAAGGTCATAAAAATCATCAAACCAACGCTGTTATGTTTCCTTTTGATTTACACCCACCTCCTCACAATAGCCTCCATTTCCTCCCTTTTTCGGATGGCATCAGCCAGAAATCTGAACTGAACAAGGGTGCGGATGAGGTTATGACAGGGTTTATCTACTTTAAAATATTTATCACCCGCCAGATAATCGGTGAGGAACCTGATACCGATAATAAAAGTCATAAACTGAACAGAATACGCCAGATAGCTGATTTCGTGTTCGGTTAAAAATGAATTGGTTTTACTAAGGTACCCCCGGGTAAATTCTTCGTACAAATGCAGGTCGAGAAGGTCAAAACCAGGATTGTCATTATCTTCGAGTGAAATATTGGCGCCGGTACGTATGGCATCTCCGAAATCATATAAAACTGTACCGGGCATCACGGTATCCAGATCGACTACACACCGGGCGTGTAAATCTTTACTGAACAGGATATTATTGATTTTGGTATCGTTATGACAAATCCTTTTCGGAAATTTTTTACTGAGTAACAACCCGCTGAACTCCAAAAATTCCTGTCTCCTGCTTTCTGCAAAATCCATCTCTGAAGCCGCCTTTGCAAGTCTTTCCGGATCAGTATGAATGCGCGCATTATCGTATTGCTCAAGCCTAAGTTCCAGGTCATGAAAACGGGGAATGGTTTCTACAATCCTATCCGGATTCAGGGATGACAGCATTTTCTGAAAATGCCCGTAACTGCAGCCTGCCTCAAAAGCCAGGTGGGGATTGGTGATTTTGTTAAAACTCACAGTCCCGTCAATAAAATTATAGCATCTCCAGTATTGTTTTTCAGGATCAGTCCAAAAATAATTTCCGGCTCTGGTCTTCATCAGGATCAACAATTCGTATCCATTGTTGAGCGCCCGATTCCGGTCAAAATGGTCCAGCACTAAATGAATGTTTTGCATCAAACCGGAAATATTCTGAAATATCATTTTGTTGATCCGTTGCAGGATATATTTCTTATCTGTAGACGTCCGAATCAGATAGGTATCATTGATATGGCCCGAGCCATATTTCTCAAAGGATTGAAAAGGCTCCTGAATGTTAAACTTATCGAATACTACTGATATTTTATTTTCCATAATGCTGTTAATATGGTTAATATTCCTACCAGAGTTTTTCAGGATATGTACCCTGTTTCACAAGTTTCGCTATATTTAGAACAGTCATGTCGCGATCTTCGCGGTATGTTACCCCAAACCACACTGCCGAGCTGTTCAGCACTTTCACCGAGGCCTGTCCGGATTTAATCAGGTCGTTTACCAGGGTTGGGATATAATATTCCGATTTGATATTGTCTGACTGGTTCTTCAGAAAGTTAGCGAATCCGGGTTCAAGATATTCGTAAATGCCCGGCATAAATCCCCAGAAGTTCATGGATACCGGAGTGGAAGAAGGCAGCATAACCCAAGAACCATCCGGCCCGGGAAAACCTATTCCACCATCATGTTCCTGTATGCCAATTCCTTCGGTAACATCGGTAAGGAAACTGTTTTGATCCGTGGAACAGATTCCCCTTGAAACTGCGCCGTGTTCCGAAATGGTTTTCGAAAGTTCGTAACCTACCATGCTGTAATGGGTTGGATCGCTATTGTTGATAAGAAAATCAGCCATAACCTTAAAGGCATCGCGACCATAAAAATCATCGGCATTGATTACCGAAAAAGGTTCACGGATCTTTTCCCGGGCCACATACATGGCATGGGCAGTTCCCCAGGGTTTGGTACGTTCGGTCGGACAGGTAAAGCCGGCGGGAATCATATCAAGTTCCTGGAATACATAATCCATCTCTATCAAATGTGAAAACCTTTTTCCGAAAAATCCGAGGAATTCTTTTTCAATTTGTTTTCTGATTACAAACACTACCTTCCCGAATCCGGCATGGAGTGCATCATACACCGAATAATCGATGATGGTTTCACCGGATGTACCTACCGGGTCGAGTTGTTTTAATCCGCCATAACGGCTACCTACTCCGGCAGCCAAAATCAATAAAGCAGGTTTCATGCTCAGTTTCTTATTTTATGTCCTTTTAATGCAAAATACAGGATGTAAAGGTACAGAGGGATCACCATCCAGTAAGCCAGCTGGTTGGTATAGGATCGAGCGAATACGCCGTACAGAAGAGGCAGGGTAGCGCCACCGGCAATCCCCATGATCAGCAGTGCTGAACCGGCTTTGGTAAACCGTCCGAGATCGGCAATGGCCAGCGGAAAAATAGTGGGCCACATCATAGCGTTGGCTAACCCCAACAGGGCTACAAAACCTACGCTTACCATTCCTGTGGTGAACAAAGCGCCCAGGGTGAACACCACTCCGAGAACGGCCGAAATGGCCAGCGCCTGTGCCTGGTTAATAATTCTGGGAATGGTAATGATCCCGATGATATAGCCAAAAACCATGGATCCCAGGGTCAGACTGGTAAAGAATTTAGCCCGGTCGAGAGGGATGTTCAGCGACTGGCCGTACAATCCAATAGTATCTCCGGCAATTACTTCAACGCCCACGTACACAAAAAGTGCGGCAAATCCAAGGAGCAGGTGCGGAAACTGCCACCAGGCTGTTTTCCCGGTCGAAAGGGGCTTGCTGTTTTCGTCCTCCACATCGGTATCTATGTCGGGCAGATGAGCATACCGGATCATGATCCCCAGTAACGCCAGCACAACAGCCATAATTACATAAGGCATGATTACCCTGCGGGCCAGGCTGTCGAGAAGGGCTATACGCTCCACTCCGGTGATGGTACTCAACTGGTCTATAAGAGCATTGGCACCAGCCAGTACAATGGCGCTCAGTATCAGCGGACTGATAACACCGGCTACTTTGTTGCAGATACCCATGATGGCGATCCGGCGCGCAGCGCTCTCCCTCGGACCAATAATGATGATGTAGGGATTGGAGGCCGTTTGCAGCAGCGCCAGTCCGGTCCCCTGAACAAACAGTCCGGTGAGGAACAATCCAAAGGTGCGGCTCATGGCTGCCGGAATAAAGATCAGAGAGCCAATGGCCATGATAAACAGTCCGAGCGACATACCGTTTTTATACCCTGTTTTATGCAATACCCATGACGAGGGCGGCGCCATCACAAAATAGGCAATATAAAAGGCAAAGGCTACAAAAAGCGCCTGCAGGTCATGCAGTTCGCAGGCAATTTTCAGAAAGGGGATCAGGGTGCCATTCAGCCAGGTAACAAAACCAAAAATGAAGAACAAAACCCCGATAATCGTGATCGAGATCACATAGTTTTTTTGTGTATTGGGCATATCTTTTTAAATTTTTTCAGGATGAAGTCATTTTATGGCTACAAAATTAAAAATCCGGCTGATATTTCACAAATACTTCAATAGCCTGGTATTCAGCCATTCCGAGTTTATCATACGTGATAGCTGTCTGTTGGTTCCGGTCTTCGGCTCTTTGCCAGAATTCGCGGGCATCGTCTCCGGGGAATAATGGCCGGTCTTTCTGCGACTGGTGTTTGAAGATGGCTTTGCGTTTGATCAGCGCTTCTTCAGGACTTAAGGGAACGGCCATATCCACCTGATGGATGTCCCATTCCTGCCAGGCGCCGCGGTACAGCCAGATGCGACAATCTTTAAACCATTCGTCATTCCTCACCTGGTAAAGCGCTTCAAGAATGATGTTCATACACACCCGGTGTGTACCGTGAGGATCTGACAAGTCGCCGGCCGCATAAATCTGGTGGGGTTTGATTTTTCTGATCAGTTCGGTTACTATCCGGAAATCGGCTTCGGTGGGCGGATTTTTTTTCACGATTCCGGTTTCATAGAAAGGCAGGTCGAGAAAATGAACCCTGGGCTCATCAATTCCTACATAACGGCAGGCAGATTTGGCCTCTCCCTTACGGATGGCCGATTTTAATTTCCGGATCTCCGGGGCATCGGCATCGCCGGGTTTCTTGCTGGCCATCATTTCATTTACCTGCTCAATGAACACGGTCGAATCAAAGCAGTCAATCCCGAAAACGCCCCTGAACTCGCCGGCGAAATCCACAAAACGGATCACATCATCGTCATACACGGCAATGTTACCGGATGTCTGATAGGCTACATGCACTTCATGACCATGCTCGGAAAGTCTGGCCAGGGTCCCTCCCATCGAAATCACATCGTCATCAGGGTGTGGGCTGAACACAACAACCCGCTTGGGGAACGGAAAGGCTCTTTCCGGGCGGGTGGAGTCGTCGGCATTGGGTTTACCGCCGGGCCAGCCGGTTATGGTATGTTGCAGATCGTTAAATACCCTGATATTGATTTTATTGGAAGGTCCCAGCTCGGTCAGCAGGTCGTTCATTCCGTTGTCGTTATAGTCGCGGTCGGTAAGTTTCAGGATCGGTTTGTTTACTTTTCGGCAGAGCCACACCACCCCTTTACGGATCAGACGGTCGTTCCATTCGCAGGGACCCACCAGCCAGGGGGTTTTAATACGGGTTAAACCGGCTGATGCCGCATTATCAAGATAGATCTGGGCATTACCATGATTCTGAAGCAATGAAGCCGGCACATTCTCACTGATGGTCTCTTCAACGGCTTTCCTTAAGATCTCCGATTTATTCTCTCCCCAGGCCATCAGGATAATCCGTTTTGCCCTGAGAATGCTGCCAATACCCATGGTGATGGCATTCTGCGGAACATTGACTTCCCCATAGAAATCGGAAGCTGCATCCATTCGGGTAATATGATCGAGGGTAATTACCCGGGTTAGCGAGTTTACCGGTGATCCCGGTTCATTAAATCCGATATGACCCGTGCGGCCAATTCCAAGCAACTGGATATCAATCCCCCCCGCCTGCCTGATCTTCTCTTCATATTCCTGGCAAAATGAATATACCTTATCCTTGGGTACGGTACCATCGGGTATGTGTATGTTTTCGGGGGATACATTGATGTGATCGAACAGATACTCGTGCATGAACCGGTGGTAGCTTTGCAGGGAACGGGGATCCATGGGATAATATTCATCCAGGTTAAAGGTGATCACATTGTGGAAACTCAGTCCCTCTTCGCGGTGAAGGCGCACCAATTCGTGATAAACCCCGATGGGAGAAGAACCGGTGGCCAATCCTAAAACCAACTTACGGTTTTCCTGTTGGCTCTTCCTGATTTCGCCGGCAATAATGCAACTTACTTCTTTGGAAGCCTCAACCGAATCCTGGGAGATTTTAACCGGAATTTTCTCAAAACGGCGGATGTATTGGTCGGGATCGCCATGATGCTGCCTGAAAAACGGATCATTGATCCGGTAGAACGTTTCTTTCTTGCTAGATTGAGTCATGAGGTACCATTTCTGGGGCAAAGGTAATTATTTCTATTTTTGGCCGGATATTTACAACCACTAGTTTTTAAATATTTTTAAAATGAATCGAACCCAAGATAAAGTATTATATCTGCTGGATGCCATGGCCCTGATTTACAGGGCGTATTTTGCATTCAACAAAAATCCGAGACTCTCCTCCAAAGGGATGAATACCTCTGCGATATTTGGTTTTACCAATGTTTTGTGGGATGTTATCAAAAATGAAAAACCAACCCATATCGGAGTAGCCTTTGATTTATCGGGTCCCACCCTCAGAAGTGCCGAATTTGAAACCTACAAGGCCAACCGGCAGGCTACGCCGGAGGATATTGTAATCTCGGTGCCATATATAAAAAGACTGCTCAACGCATTTAAAATCCCTGTACTGGAATCACAGGGCTATGAGGCGGATGACATAATAGGTACCCTTGCCCGGAAAGCCGAATCAGAAGGTTTTACTACGTACATCATGAGTTCTGATAAGGATATGGCTCAATTGGTGACCGGAAAAATTATGCTGTATCGTCCGGGAAAATTTGGTAACGAGGCCGAAAAATGGGGTATCCGTGAAGTGTGTGAACGTTTCAGCGTGGAAAACCCGTTACAGGTTATTGACCTGCTGGGTTTATGGGGCGACAGTTCCGACAACATTCCCGGAGTACCCGGTGTAGGTGAAAAGACAGCGGTGGAGCTGCTAAAGAAATTCGGCAGTATTGAAAACCTGATTGAAAACGCATCTCAGATTGAAAGAGCATCACTTCGCGAGAAAATCATGAATAACACCACCATGGCCCTCGACTCCAAGCGACTTGCCACTATTTTACTGGACGCACCGGTGGAATTCAACGAAAATGATTTGCTGATCAAGGATCCGGATGAACTATCGCTCAAAGCTTTGTTCGATGAACTGGAATTCAGAACGGTAGCCAAAAGAATTTTTACGGACCTGTCGCTCCGGAAACAAAGTTCTGTTTTCGACATGCCTTCGCAGGGGCAGATGGAGGAACCCGAGATTTCACTGGAGATCAGAACCCTTGAAAATACCACCCACCATTATCATGTAGCCGATACTCCGGAAAAAAGAAAAGCTTTGACGGATGAAATCCGGAAATCAGGCACTGTTTGTTTTGATACCGAAACCACCGGGATCGATCCCAACCTTTCGGAACTGGTAGGATTGTCGTTTTCATGGAAACCTCATGAAGCCTGGTATGTGCCCATACCGGACAATTACCATGAAGCCTATACCATCGTAAATGAATTCAAAGAGATTCTGGAGGATGAAAAGATCAGTAAAACCGGCCAGAATCTAAAGTTCGACATTATGATCCTGAAGTGGTACGATATCCGGATAGCCGGAACCCTGTTCGATACCATGCTGGCCCATTACCTCATTGAACCTGAAATGAAGCACGGTATGGATTTCATGGCTGAACACTATTTGAAATACAGGCCGGTTTCCATTGAAACCCTGATAGGGAAGAAAGGTAAGGATCAAATGAGCATGCGCATGGTTCCGCTGGATATCATTAAGGAATACGCTGCCGAAGATGCCGATATTACCCTCCAGTTGCGTCATGTTTTTGAACCCATGCTGAAAACCTCGGGTGCTCAGCAACTGGCCGATGAAATCGAAATGCCCCTGATTCAGGCGCTGGCTTCCATGGAAACCGAAGGGGTAAGTATCGATATTGAAGCGCTCAGGGAGTTCTCAGGAACCCTGCAAACCGAGATATTAAAAGAAGAAACGGAAATTTTTGAACTGGCCGGTGAAAGATTTAATATTGCTTCTCCAAAACAACTGGGGGTTATTCTGTTTGAAAAACTCAGGATCAGCGATAACCCCAAAACCACCCAAACCAAACAATATTCCACCAGCGAAGATGTGTTGCTGAAATTGCAGCACAAACATCCCATTATCGACAGAATACTGGAATACCGGTCGCTGACCAAACTCAAATCCACCTATGTGGATTCGCTGCCCCTGATGGTGAATCCACGTACCCGCAGGGTCCACACTTCCTATAACCAGGCAGTTACCTCAACCGGACGACTGAGTTCCAACAATCCCAATCTTCAGAATATTCCGGTAAGAACCGAACGGGGACGTGAAATCCGGAAAGCCTTTGTGCCACGGAATCCCGATTATCTATTGCTGGCCGCTGACTATTCCCAGATTGAACTCCGGATTATTGCATCCATCAGCGGTGACCCGGGAATGATAGAAGATTTCAATTTAGGTCATGATATTCATGCCGCCACAGCTGCCAAAGTTTACGGAATTCCTATGGAGGAGGTAAGCCGCGAAATGCGCCGGAACGCCAAAACGGTCAACTTTGGGATTGTGTACGGAATATCAGCTTTCGGTTTATCGGAAAGGCTCAACATTCCCAGAGGGGAGGCAGCCAACATCATCAACCAGTATTTTAAGCAATACCCGGGTATTCGTCAGTATATGGATCAAACCATAAAGTTTGCGAAGGTGAACGGCTATGTGGAAACCCTGATGGGCAGAAGAAGGTATCTCAGGGATATCAACTCCGCCAATCAGACCATCCGCGGATTTGCCGAAAGAAATGCCATCAATGCTCCTATTCAGGGCTCCGCCGCCGATATGATCAAAATCGCCATGGTCAGAATCCATCATGAATTTGAAAAACAAAACCTCACCAGCAAAATGATCATGCAGGTGCATGACGAACTGGTGTTTGACGTGTATCAGCCTGAAATGGAGGTGGTTAAAGAGATTGTCAGGAGGAATATGACAGAGGCCATGCCCCTGAAAGTACCGGTAGTGGTGGATATGAATGAAGGGAAAAACTGGCTGGAAGCACACTAGGTAATTCGATAATGGAATACAGGGTGAATGGTGAATGGTGAATGGTGATGGGTGAATGGTGATTGGTGACGGGTGACGGGTGACGGGTGACGGGTTGCTATTAATGATAATTTTAGTAAGTTGTTGATTTGCAGATGGTCTGCTCAATCAGACGGCTAAGCGGAATTTGCAATTCCGCTTACGTGGTGTGTGAAAGTTCTAAAAGTTTTTTAAAAACCATAAAGACCATAAAGTCCCGCAAGACTTTCCCGGACGGCTAAGCGGAATTTGCAATTCCGCTTACGGAGTGTGTTAAAGTCCTTAAGGACCTTAAAGAACCCCCCCAGGCCTGCAGGGCTTGTGTACACACAGCCGGTAATCCTACTTCCCGATTACCGGAGGATAAAGCCTTAGTTCGAAATCGGCCGCTGAAACCATTTTTACATAATAGGCATTACCCGGAATCAAGTCTCCGATTTCATTAATCCAGCCCGTTCCGTCATTCCACAGCTTCAATTGGTGTAAATCCATGAGGATAACCAGTTTACCTTCTGCAATCAGAGGTTCAGCCACTTGTAAGGCATCTCTGGGGATGGGTAACGGGTATCCCATTATGTTCCATCCTTCATCAAGGTGAACCGTAACCGGATACTCCAGTGGATATCCGGGCACAGGGAAGAGGGTATCTCTGGCCATTTTGATTTTATAGCCGGATGTTACATCCGCCTCCTCTATTCCTGAAATATCGAATTGTGGCCAGATTACTCCCGTTAATTCATCTTCAATGATAATCAGATCATTACCATCAATCATGGGTTGGAAAATATCCTTAAGTGGCAATGGCTCCGGCATGTAATACAACGATACCAGGTTCCAGCCCTGTTGCATTGGCAGCCGCATTACACTGTCGCAGGTAGTAAACTGCCATGCGGGTCCGGTGGAAATATCTCCCTGTGAATTGACGGATTCAATTCTCCAGTGATAAGTCTGATTATATTTTAAAATTCCGGGATTATACAAGGTGTTCCCGATACCGGAAGCCACTTTTGCCGGAGGAAAAACGGTATCGAAATACACGTTACAGGTAAATTCCTCCTGTTCGGAGGGAGCTCCGCAAGTCCAATGGAGAACGGTATTGATGCCGACATGAACTGATTGAGGCAGCGGGGCCGGATTATCCGGACGGTCGGGCAGATAATGGAACCGGTACACCCCGGTATGCTCCGCATCATGGTGAAACTGCGGCCATTGCACTGCCGATGGCAAATAAGGAACATTCAGTTTCCACATATAAATTTTATGATCCTTGCTGCCAAAGACCATTTCCTGAAATCCATCATTATTCAAATCGCCGATGGCCGGTGCCGACATGATTCCGGTGGAAGAGCCCATAATGGTGAGCGGGTATCCCGGAACAATGGAGCCATCCATATTCCACGCCTGAATCCGCCCTATCCCCTCATCCAGGGCGAATCCGTCAGCCAACAGGTATTCTCCGGTTAAGTCATTGTCAATATCGGCGCATATCGGGGAATAGGTTCTGAATCCGTCGCAATTGACCGGCCAACCTGGGAGCATATTACACTGATAATCATATAAATAAACAACATGATTAGGCCATCCGATCATGATCTCCAAATATCCGTCGGAATTCATATCCCCAATTCCCATCAGGCTGATCCGGCCATGTTGAATAGCCGGATATTTCTGGACGCCGCCCGTGGAGTACACCACCACCTTATGATAGCCTGCCGCCAGTATTTCCACCTGCCCGTCCTGGTCAATGTCTCCCACGACCGGTGAGCAGTCATGCTGAGAAATATTACCCTGAAACAAAAAGTTAAAGGTTTGGGGCCAGCCGGTAACCAGCGTTCCGTCATGATGCCATACAGCAGTAAGGTGTTTGGATACGCTGTCGAGGTCCACAATGTCGGCTACGAAAATGATCTCAAGGGCGCCATTGCCGTCGGTATCATATACACAAGGTGTAGAAAAGGTGGTCGACATGGCCTGGGAGTCAAAGATCTTCGGCCACCCCAGGCGGGGAGTACCATCGTGGTTGAATACATGCAGATATTCGGCATGTCCGGTGATAATTTCCTTGTACCCATCTCCTTCGAGGTCGGCGATCGTTACAGAACCCACATAACCGGTGGTTCTGATCCTGTTTTCGAGCGGTCTGGGCCAACCGGGGGTATCCGTTCCGTCAAGCTCCCAAACAAACAGGTAAGAACTCGCATGTATAATGATTTCATCTTCACCATCCTGATCCATATCCGATATGGCAGGAACACTGTGAGCCAGCACATTAAGTGACGGGGAATCTTCCTGGTAAGGAAACGGGTGAGGCCAGCCCGGCAAATCCTGTCCGTTATGATCCAGCAGGTAGGTTTTTCCATCGCAGGAAGTGATCAGAATTTCCTGATAACCATCGTGGTTTACATCTTTGATCACCGGGGAAGAGGAAATTTCGCCGCCCGTAAGATAGCTCCATGCCAGCTGTAATGCTTTGGATGAATCCGGGGACTCAGGGGGTGCAGGATGTAGCGGGTAATTTTGCAGCAGAATACTATTTCCTGCTTGTATTGAATTTTCGGGAGAAAGTAATCCAATGAAAATAAAGACATTAAGGAATATAACGACACATAAAAACCTTAGTAGTAATTCAAAGGGTTTCATAATTCCATTGTTTAAAAAATCATGCCCCCCGTTGGAAAAAAGGGTCGCTACTTTTTCTCTTTGGCATCCAGGAAAATTACAAGACCGAATTTTAGTCCGAAGGAGTTGATTACAGTCCGGTAATTGTCAGGATTGTCTTCCTTATCTTTAATGGAAGTGGAAAGGTATCCCAACATGAAATCCAGTGCGGCTTTGTTGCTGAGGCTTTTGGTAATACCGGCGCCCAGGCTGAGGGTATTCATACTGGATTTGTATTTAGATTTGCCGAGGTCTGATTCGTATTTTGACGATACTGATCCTAATGTACCGCTGGCTTCTACAAAGGGAAGTACTTTGCCAGTCGGGAAATAATATCTCAATACCGGTCCGAAACTGATCAAAGTGCCACTTTCCTTTTCTGCTGTGGACTCATCAGGGTACTTTAGTGAATAGGATGCAAACTGAAGGTCGCCACCCACTTCGAGGTTATTAATTACAAAATACCCGGCTCTTGGTACGAGGTTAAAACAGAAAAATCTGGTAGCATCTGACGAACCACCGTCGTCGCTTTTAACCTTTATCGATGCAAAACCCAGGGTCATCATGTCCGGAGTTGAAAATCCAGCCTCTATCGGACTTAAACTGTAACGGGATGAAATCCCGACGATCCATTGTCCCTTATTGGTTTGGGACAACAATGGCATGATGGACACAACGCATAAAAGCGTTAACAAAATGTAGATTTTTTTCATAATGTTAGTTTTATTTTTTGCCTACTCTTTTTAACAGTTTTCGGCTACTCTGTGTTAATTATTTTATTACCATCAGTTTTTCCGTTATGTATGAGTTTCCGTTTATTATCCGGCAGTAATAAATCCCCGGGGTTAACCCTCCGGCATCCCAGCTGATCCTGGTAACACCAGTAGTCTGCTTTCCGTTGGAAAGTAACGCGATCCGCTTTCCTTCCTGGTCGGTGATTTCAACCAAAACCTCATACGTTCCGGAGTTTTCAAACTCAAAGGTCACCATGCTTACGGCAGGATTGGGGTATATTCTGAATTCCCGGTTCAAAGTTATATCCGGTTTTATTACTCCCACCACCGAGGCGCCGTATTCGTAGGGGCCTATATCAATGATGGCCGATCCGTTTTCGTCTCCGTCCCAGATTCTGTGATTTCCGGCAAGGTCGGTTTCCGGGAGATATAATCCGGTAACATCCGGGGTACCAGCATCCACACAGGGTGAGCCATTGCTGAGTGAATACGGATTTTTCCCGGTGCCGGTAAATTGCGGATCGTCCATCATATTTCCATCCAGCCAGATCACCATCCCGTTATTGTTCGTAATGATATCCTCTTCGCCATTTTCCACATTGCAATACGCAAAAGTAATCTGATCGGCATTGGTAGCCAGTTCAAAATACACTTCATCGGGCTGGTTTCCCCAAAGGATGGTATTGTTACAAACCACTTCTGCATCATTACAATAAATACCTCCGCCACATTCAAATGATGCATTGTCGGCCAGGGTAACATTGGTGAGTACCGGATTTGATCCCAGGCAAAAAATTCCGCCGGCCGCCATCTCTGAATAATTGCCTGCTATCAGGGTATTAATTAGATGGCAGTTTGAGTTTTCAAGCTTTATCCCACCGCCCAGTATTTCAGCATTATTATCTGATATCCTGGCATTCACGAGGTTTACATCCGAATTTTTAAAACTGATACCTCCTCCTTTAATGGAGAAATTATTGATAACACTGAGATTGTAAAACTCGCAAGTTGAGTTTTCCGTGTAAACGCCTCCGCCACAATCATCTGACCAGCAATTGCTTACAATAATCCTGCTCATTTGTGGTGAAGAATAATAAAAATAGGCGCCGCCGCCAGAGTACAAAGCGTAATTTTCGTATAAAACCACATCTTTTATTACAGGCTGCGAATAACCGCAGCAAAGGCCACCTCCGCTGTAGGAAGCCGAATTTTCAGTGATCCTCAGATGATGCAGGGTAGGACTGGCATTGCACATGTAAATTCCACCGGCATGGTAGGCATGTCCGTTGGTGATGGTAAATCCGCATAACACGGCCGAGTTGGTTTCCCGGCTTCCGAAAACCACCACAGAACCGGCCTGGCTTCCGTCAATTACGGTTTCCGAAATGTAAGCTGTATCCTGTGTTATCAGGAAAAGGGAAGCAACGGTGATGTTTTTGCCGGAGAAGTCGATGTTTTCAACATAGTAACCCGGTTCCACCAAGACCGTATCACCGGGGTTTGCAGCATTGATCCCGTATTGAATAGTGGAATAATCAAAGGGTATGCTGATAATTTCTGACTGAGCTGCAGCCGCTATAACAAGGCCACAGATCAAAAAAATAATTTTTTTCATGGCTCTTTGTATTAAGTGAGTTAGTATTAACCGAAAGCGTAATTAAATTCAAGAACGCTGTTAAGCAGGAGAGATCCGGTATTTCAAATCCAGGAAATACTCCTGGCTTAATGATTCCCAAAGATACAAATAAAAATAGTGAGAATCAAGTAAAAAGCCATAATTTTACCCCGTCAAATCTTTAACGTCAGATATGCCCGGAACCTACAACCATCCCAGGATATTTACCCTGCTCGAAATTACGAAAAGTATTCAGAGTGCTTTTCAAAAATGGTATCCCGGCACTTTCTGGATTGTAGCCGAGATGAACAAACTCAATTATTATCCTCATTCAGGCCATTGCTATCCCGATCTGGTGGAAAGGGTTGACGGCAAAATAGCGGCACAGATCAGGGCCAATATCTGGGCCGATGATTATAACAGAATTAACCGGGAGTTCCGGCGGGTGATTCAGGAACCTCTTAAAGACGGGATCAATATTCTTTTCCAGGCAAAAGTGAGTTTTCATCCGTTATACGGACTTAGTCTCCATATATCCCATATCGACCCTTCCTATACGCTGGGCGATCTGGAACGCGAAAAAAAGGAAACCATACAACAACTCAAATCCGAAGGGTTTTTCGATCTCAATAAATCTCACAGGATGGCACAGTTGCCACAAAGGATCGCGGTGATCTCGGTGGAGACCAGCAAAGGGTTTGCCGATTTCTCGGCCATCATCGACAAAAACCCTAACGGATACTGCTTTTTTATCATGTTGTTCCCCGCTTTGTTACAGGGCGACCAGGCCGCTGACTCCATTCTGGCACAATTTAACAGAATCAGAAAAGCAGCCGGCCATTTTGATGCGGTTGCCATTATCAGAGGCGGTGGCGGCGATGTGGGATTATCGGTGTACAATCAGTACCGGCTGGCAGTTGAAACAGCCCGTTTTCCTATTCCTGTGCTTACCGGAATTGGTCATTCCACCAATGAAACCGTTACCGAAATGGTAGCCTGGAAGAACTTTATTACCCCAACCGACCTGGCTAATTTTCTGATTCAGCAATTTCATGAGTTTGCCGGACCGGTAATGCAGGCAGAGAAAAGTTTAAAGGAATGGACTCCGGATTTTCTGGGCAGTAAAAACCTTGAATTTACTACTCAGATTGATAATCTCAGGAGTAATGTGCGGAATCTGACCCGGCAATACAGTCATTCACTGGTGTCGATTACCGGCAAGGTTTCAGGAACGGTACAGCTTTTACATGCCAAAGAGCAACTCAGAATTACCTTTGAAGGGAAAAGGCTTGTTAAGTATTCAGGCCTGTACGTCAGAAATAAAATAATGGGATATGAAAGCCTGAAAAAACGGTTAAACCCGCTATCCATGAGTTTTTTAAACGGTAAGCAGGAACAAACTCTGGCGATGGAAAAACAGGTCCGACTGCTTCATCCGGAAAACATCCTCCGGCGTGGTTTCAGCATTACGCGCCAAAACGGGAAAGTGATCACGGATGCAGCGTTAATTGCCGATACCAGGATTGAGACCACACTTTATAAAGGAAAGATTATCAGTAAAATTATATCAACAGAAAACAGGCATGAACAAGAAAATAACTTACAGCCAGGCCTTTGAAGAATTGCAGGCCATTATCACAGATCTTGAAAATGAAGAGATCGCGGTGGACGATCTTTCAGAGAAAGTGAAGCGGGCCGCAGAGCTTATCCGGATTTGCAAAGCCAAACTCACCACTACCGAAGAGGATGTGAAGAAGATACTGGAGGAATTGGGGGAATAGTGGCAGATTAAGATTTTCCGGTATGACTCTAAAAAGTCAGTCGCAGTACATAAAAATTAAAAATTGCGACTAAAAAAACCAATTCACAAAATCCCACAAAACTTTGAATACCAACACTATAAATTTGGTGAAATTTGGCGCCTTGGTGCCTTTATGGCTGATAATTGCATTTTGAGACAGCCCTGTTCTGAGCGCCATTGAAAAGGCCGCTCGGCGCACCTTTCCCGGGTCGTACCAGAGAGAACCATGGCGGCATGGTAAATTTTGCACGGCGCAGGGTTAAAATAAAGATACACAAAGGTGCGACTAACCACTGTAACCTTTGTGTATCTTTATTTTTGAGTGACTGACTTATTACTCCGGAATAATCCGGATATACTGCATTCAATCACCTGGATATCGGATAATATTCCTTACCTTTTTACCACCTTCCGGATAATAATCCCTAAACCGGTTTTGATGCGAAGCTGGTAAATGCCGGCCGGGAATTTTCCGAGGCTCAGCCGTATATCACCCGGGTGGTTTACATCCTGTTGTAACAGTGAAGCCCCGTCGGCGCCCAGTATCTGTATTTCAAGGATTCCGTCCAGACCACCCACGGTAATTTCACTATGGGCAGGATTGGGATAAACATACAGTCCGGCTGAAATCTCATCTCCTACTCCTGTATTCACGGAGTAAATGGCTGATATTCCTGAAATTCCTTCGGCTGCAAAAACGCCTTCCGAATCGGGCATTGCGGCATCAAACATCACATCAAGTCCGAATAATTCACCGGTTGAGGGGCGATAAATTCTGAAAATCAGAGGATCGCCCTGGATAAATCCATCCTGATCAGGTGTTAGCGCATCATCGCCAAAGGCATACAATACCAGGTTTTCAGATAAATCCTTAATTTCTGTCATACCGGCACAATACCCTTGCGTATTAAATACGCCCATAATATCTCCTTCTGAAAATCCGCGGATGGCTTCAGCAGTAAAACCGGTAATATGGCTGGAGGCGCTGCGGTGTAAGGCATTCCATGGAGTAATATACTCTTTAACGGGTTCATAATTCACAGCGGCTGATTGATCTGAATTAGCCGGAAAAGTTACCATACCTGCCGCTGCCATCCTGACAAAGTAGGCGCTGCCGGGAACCATATTTTCCAAAGTATAGATACCAAATGATGGCCAATAGACGCGGCTCCCGGCTATTTCTTTCACAATCTGCAGATTGGCTCCCAATCCACCGGTGAGGGAGGCAATGTTCACATTGGTATTACAAATTACAGGAACCAGGTTCCATCCGGCTGCTAATCCATACGCTTTATTGGACACCTCAATCCCGGTTATGGGAAGGGAAGCCGGAGCGTTCATCTTTAGTTTATAAGCCGACTGGCTTAACCAATCGCCAATCGTGTTCACGCCTCCGGCCGGATAATACATCAGATCCATGGTCTGGGCCATGATAAACTGACCGGCAACCGGTGCAAACACATCCACAATATCGTTGTTTACCGGCTGGATGTAGGATGAAAGTCCCTGCCAGCCTTCGGTTAAAGCGATGTTATGCGTGGGATAGGAAACCTGGGTTACCGATACGGTAGCTGATGGCGATCCGCCTGAGGCAGTCACCGCCAGATTTCCGGCGCGGGTACTACCAGTGGCGTTTTCACCATAGGTTACGGTTATGGTACCATTGCCTGTGCCTGATAAGGGAAGCACACTGAACCATGAAACGCTTTCACTCACTGTCCAGCCGGTGTTGGACGTGATGCTGAAGGTGGTGGTGCCGGCCGGAGCCGCAACATCGCGGTTGGAAGGGGTAACCGTGAGGATTACGCCCGCTCCTGCCTGGGACACGGATACTACCACGTTGGCCAGTCCGGGTGAGGTAAAGGTGATGGAACCATTACGCGGAGATACCGATAGGTTTTGGTCGTAGGTAACGGTAACGGTTCCATTACCGGTACCGCCTGCAGGCCAGATGCTGAACCATGAAACCGATTCTGATGCGGTCCAGACGGTGTTGCTGGTTACATCAAAAGTAGTAGTGCCTGCGGCAGCCGTAACATTTCGTATAGCCGGGGCCACCGAGAGGGCAGCTCCTGCCTGGTTAACGGTAATGGTAACATCAGAAGCTCCGGGAGCCGAAAGGGTAATAGTACCATTACGGGCCACTGATGAAGCATTCTGATCATACGTAACTGTAATGGTGGCATTTCCGGTACCGGAGGAAGCGCTGATGGAGAACCAGGAAGTCGATTCACTAAGAGTCCAGCTGGTATTGGATATCACATCAAAGGAGGTGGTTCCGGCAGGCGGGGTAACATTCAGCACCGTAGGATTGGCCGATAATTGCGGAACAAACCAGTCGACCCGGCTATTGGGATCGTTTTCGAAAGCAGGGCCGGAGAAGGCGCCTGAGTAATCTCTGAAAGTAATCCGGCCGGCATTCACGGATTTGGTCACATTGTGGGTTCCGCCCCAGGTATTGGCCGGGAAAATGGCTCCGGTACTGGTTACATCCTGGGCGCTGTTCATGGTGAGCAGGGTATTGCCTGCCAACCCTTCACGGAAAGTACAGTTGTTAAAAGCGCTTGCAGCATTTACTGTGGCGCCGTTGGCAATATTAATACCTCCGGCTCCCATAAACTCAAAAATGGTATAATCGGCGCCAAAATTTCCTCCCGACAAAACATTAAATGTGTAACGTGATGTGGCAGCCCGGGTAATGTTGATGGAAGTGCCCAGGGTACCATGCGAAACAAATGACCCACCGCTGTTGACAGTTAAAGATGAATTCAGTTTAAGATATGACATGGGCCAGATGTCGAAGAATCCTCCGTTATTTATGGCCACATTCCCCGTTACAGTCAGGTCATGCCCCATATTGTTCATATCCAGCGTACCGGTGTTGACAGTCAGATTGCCATTGATGAGTACATCTGAGAACAAGGTAAGGGTAGTCCCCTTTGAAAGGAGTACCTCTTTTCCATCACGCTCTTTGTATGATTTATCGCCCTGGTCATCTGATTCGACTTTGTTTAAGGTAACGTTGTAAAAGTTTGCACCGGCAACATGATTAATGTTTGCCATCTGGTTTCCATAAAATTCAACGGTACCTCCGGTTGGTGTAAAGGCGGCATTCTCAACCGAAAAAATTCCGGGAGTCCTGACAGTACCTCCTGTGATATTTTCGGCAAAAGTATAAGTACCGCTTTGATGCACAATAACCCCGTTATTTTTAAAATCGAGGGTACCGCCATTCATGGTAACGGTGGCATTACCACCGTAACTCCACCAGCTGGCGCCATTACCGCCATAAATATTCAGGGTGCCGCCTGAGCCAACGGTTATATTTCCGTTAACATCCACATACTGTGCAGCATCCTGATATAAAACCATCACCCCGGTAAAAATTCCGAATTCACCATACAGACCATTATCAGCCAGATCAGCGGCACTGAAGTTACCGGGCGAAATCCATAAACCGCCGCTGGTCCAGTCATAAATCTGGCAATTGATGGTGGAATAGGAAACGTTATATAATCGTCCGGGCTTATTGACTTCGAGGATATAGAAATTTTCGGTGGAACAGAACTGGGTTCCGGTACCGTTGAAAATTACCCGGCCGTTGGTTTCGTCAAAAGCTGATACTCCGACATTATTCATCCAGTCGCCGGCGATGGTAATGGTTTTGTTGAAGGAGTTCAAAACACCTGCGTCTATAACCAGATTCCCTTTGATGGTCAGGTTATCGTATACCTGGTATGAAGAGCCCGGTTTGTTCAGGGTCATATGATACAGGTAGTTTCCATTGGTTACCTGAACATAATTTCCGGAGCTGGCGTTGATGAATTCCACGACACCTCCTGAAGGTTCAAAAGTACCTGCTGTATTGGCATTCAGGGTTCTTCCCAATCGGATGGTTCCCCCGCTGATCTGGTCATTAAAGGAGGAACTGATGGCCACATTACGGTTGGGAAACTCAACCGCACCGGAGGTCAGCTGCAGGGTTCCGCCCAGCGAGGCAGAACCGGTACTGTAGGAATTTATAAACGAGCCTGCTCCGGCATTGAGCGTTCCGGTATTGGGGAAAATAAAATCGCCGGCCACAGTGGCAATGGACCCGCTTGTCAAACCCAGGGTTCCGGCCAGGGTTAAACTGCCGCCAACGGTAAAATCGGCTCCAGACGGGAAGGATATTGAAGCTGTATTTTCAATGGTGGTGTTACCGGCGACTATCATTCCGGGATCCAGATATGGCCATAAAACACCTGCCTGTACGAGCAGGTTTCCGGCCACTCTGTAAGGGTAAATAGCTTTTCCATTATCAGAATGAACTGCTTTTGAATAGGGTGTCACCACCAGATTTCCGAATTCGGCATCCGAATCAGCCGGCCAGTAACAATCCTCCAGATAGGCGGTATTTCCGGTTCCCAGCTGGGCATTGGTACCCTCATTAAAACTCCAGATATAGGCATCAAAAATACCGTTGGTTACATTGTCGTTTGACCCGGCATTCCAACTTATATAATTGGCATTGAGCTTATCGGAAGCCGATATCATTTTCAGGGTGGCGGCATTGATGGAAACGGTATTGGTAACATTCACCGTACTTCCGTTCAAATCAAATATACCGCTGTTGATGGTCAGATTTCCCAGAATGGTAAGCGGTGAAGTTCCGGCAAACACTGTATTGCTCTTGGTTTCCGGAATGATTTTTCCCTCGCGGTCATAAAGTGCGGTTGAATTCAATCCGTCGTCATCGGCGCCTTTATTCACATTAACAGAAAAAACACTACATCCTGTTGAGGTGAGCAGATAAGCGTCCGTAGTACCGTATAATTCAATCGTATTATTCGTGGGGGTAAAATCCGATCGTTGATTTTCAAATCCTCCAACGGTACGGATGGTACCGCCGGTTATATTTTCTGTCAGGGTAAATGATGCAGTACTGTAAACCCTGATTCCCCTGTTTTTGAAATCGAGTACTCCGTCGCTCATGGTGATGGAGGCATTTGACGAATAAGGCCAGTCGGAATTTACACTTCCGCCGTAAACATTGAAATTTCCCCCGTAAATATTCAGGCTGCCATTCAGGTCGATCCAGCCGTCGTTGGTCAGGTTGATGGTACCGCCGGCATTCAGCCAGTAACCACCGTAAATTCCATTGTCATACAGATCAAGCGCTGTGAAGGTACCAGCCAATACATCAATGCCACCCGAAGTCCAGTCGTACTGGTTACAGGTAACCACACTGGCTGCATTATCCACCCTCAAAGCCGCTCCCATACTGGCCTCCAGTATGTTGAAAGTTTCGCTGGTTTTTACAATCTGATGGGCTGAGCCGTTAAAGACCACCCGGCTGGTTCCTTCGTTAAAGGCGGCCGGGCCGGCATTGTTGGTCCAGTTTCCACCCACCTGAATGGTATTGCTACCGGCATTAAAAATCCCGGACTCGATCAGCACGTTATTATTGATATCAAGGATGGTTGAATAACTATTACTGATGGTAACAGTTCCTGACTGGCTGAACGTAAGGTTGTGAAAAAAGGTAGTAGTGTAAGGCATGATGGTCTGGCTGGTTCCATCCAGCACAACGGTAGTACCTGAGTTTCCTGAAAAATCGCCGTTACAAAAAATATTGCCTTTAACGGTGAGCGGCTGTCCCGAATAAATACTGAATTTGGCGCCTGTATGAACATACAGGTCTCCGTTAAAAGTGATGGGTTGATCGGATAAACCGCTGAACCCGAACAGCGCGCCTCCGGTTTTATAGGACCCAACGATATTCAGTTGGGTGGCCGGTGAATAATTCCTTATATATGAATCGAGGGTTCCCAGGAATAACATGCCTCCGGAATTTACCTGTACGTTGGAACCTGCGGCAAACTCCATATTACCATAGGTCCATATGTTAGTGCCATCCACTAACCAGGCTGTGGATCCGGATCTCCAGAATACGTTTCCAGAAACATAAATATCAGCATCCGGCGACGGGTTGTCCATCATCAGTTGCCCGTCGATGTACAGGTTACCGTTAACAGTCAGGAGTTTATCATAATTCCTCAGATAGGTACCGGTCTGGATAGTGAGGTCATCACATTCGGCATCAAAGGTCCAAATCCAGCATTCATTAGGGGTACCAGCGGCTATATAGACATCGTCACCGGGATAGGGAACGTGAAAATGGTTCCAGTTGCCGGCATTGTGCCAGTTATGGTCTACAGCGCCGGTCCAAACGGTAAGCACCGGAGAACTTACTGTAAGTGTATAATCTTCCACTTCACCATATTGGGTAGTACCGCAGGGATCAACCGCTCCGGTGTAGGTGATGCGGATTCTCAGGGTCAGATCGCCATAAGTAAGATTGGAAGGTGCCACAATCCGGGCTGTATAGGGACCTAATCCCGGACTTCCGGTTACGGCAATCGATTCGTTGGCATCATAAAAATCGCCGTCGCGGTTCCAATCCACCCAAACGCCGCACTGATCTGCGGCATAGCCGTTTCCGTTGGTAACGGTAACCAGCCGGGAACCGTTTATCGGGATACTGGTAGAATGGGATAAAGTATAATCGCCATAGTTGATACAGGCGGTAGAGTTGTCAATAGTCCCAACCTGTACCCGGCTGATGTATTCATCGCATCCTCCCGAGGCATAACACCCCTCGCTGAAGCTGAAGGCGGCAATGCGGGTACGCCAGTCAGCGCCTCCGTTTGAATGTTCGGTGGTAAACCAGAAACGGATATCGTCTTCAGGATCAACGTTCATACAGGAATAATCGCCCCAACGGTTCCAGCCGGTTTGTGAAGCGGTACCGGCAAAAATCGAAGTTTCAGTCATGGTCATGGAATTGAGCGGGTCACTGGCCTTTCGTCCGGTAAACCGTATTGAAGGATACACGGTGGAACTGGAAACTGAATACCCCAGAGCAATATCTCCCACACCATTCATCGATATGCTCCCCATCCAGCGGCTGTGGGCATCGGGTGCATAGGTGCTTTGCTGATACAGGGTCCAGCTGGCGCCGGTCTTACGCAACTCGTACCAGCGCACTCCGGCATGATCGGTATTGTCCACATCTACAGAATGACAGCAAACAATAGTCTGATGGGTGCCAAAATTCCGGTATTGTGCCCGGTACATCAGCACTTCCGGCACGGCATCCAGCTCCTGTGCAGTTCCTGGCTGGGCAATGTTATCCCAGTTGGGTCCGAAATTGGAATTGAAGGCAGTTACGTTAACCTGCTGCACCCGGCTGAATGTTGATAAAGCGGTATTGCTCCAGTTGACGGAAAGGTTGTAAATCCAGAGTTGATCAGATCCTCCCCAGGCATCGTCGTTTATGGTGATGAAAGTTCCGGGCGTACCGGAAGGGGATAGTGTGCCATCATTATCAAGGGGCATGATACTGTGGAACCCGGCGGCAGGACGGTTGGGATTGGTAAAGGTAACCAGTTTGGGAGAGGCGCCCCCGCTGATCATCACGCTTCGTTCAAAGACGCCCACATCCTTACCTCCGCCGGTATTGGAGGCGTAATAATACCCGTCGCGCCAAACGCTGTATTTGGCATAATCGGGTTTGGTGGCCCAATCGTACACCCAACGGTACCAACTGCCGGTAGGATCGCTGGTCTGGGAAACCGCAATATATATTTTGTAGGGTGAACTTGCCTTGAAAATAGATACAAACCAACGGTCGGAATACTCATCATACAGAACAATCGGATCAGACAAAGATGAAGGGTTGAATCCCGACCAGATATTGGCGATATCGGCCGGCCCGTATACCGAATTTCCGAGCTTGTCCCATATCTGAAAAGACACATTGACAACCTGGAAATAATGATCCGGACCTACATCCCCCTGTGTATCCGGCGGGATGGCGCCATTGCGGTTGTTGACCCCTGCAAAATTAAGGGTTGGACCGTCCACGGGATTCCAGGTGCCCATCTCCTTTTGCCAGGCTTCATCGGGCCCCTGCGGCAATGCGGTAGCTTCATACGGATAATGCCGTACCCGGAGTCCCGGGTTGCGGGTCATGGTATCCTTCTGGTAAGGAGCGGTAATGGGAACATCTCTTAGAGGTGGTGAAATATCGAAATAGGAGGGTGTAAAAACCTCTGGTTGTGGTGATTGACCCTCAACCGGAATTGAGAGTAATCCACTGAATAAAACAAACAGGAAAACGGGTAGAAATTGTTTCATACACTGAGTTTTAAGTAAATGGCAATGTCAGATTAATACAAAATAAACCTGGGAATACCAGGTTTCATCAGCAAATTTATGAAAATCACCAATTATGGTTCAATAATTAAATTTTTTTATAAAAATATTGAATAAGAATAGCTTATTTATATGATCAGGATTTGAATGGCTAAGATCGGATTGAAAAATGTATTTCTGATTTGAACTGTAACTACCATATTGAGGAACATCAGGACAGATAGCATTTGCACGAAACCCTTTTCTGCGAAAATCAGCGATATCTGCGGGAAAACTTCTCCCGCAGATCGCGCTGATTCACGCAGATGTTTCGAATATTCCAGATGAATTATTCTAAAAACGGTTAAATGTATATTTTAAATTATCAGTATATTATGAATTAGTTATATAGTAGACTCATAGTTATAAAGATCCACAAAGCATTGATATGCAAATGTATATCTCTACCGTTTCATAAATCTTAAGGGTGGCAGTGTTCCGTTTTTTAACCGGATAAAGTATAGCCCTTTTGGCAAATCTGCCATACTTATACTGGTGGTTTCCGATGCCACCACCTCATGGATTAATTGCCCGGTTGAGTTATACATCTGAATGGTTCCGTTTCTGTCGTATCTGGTAAATTTTATGATAACCGTTTCTGAGGCAGGAATTGGAAATATGGACCATGATATTTCCCGGATTCCTTCGGCTATACCAACATTAAAACAATTAAATTCAACCGTATATGCAGTAGTATCCAAAGGGCAATCAGAGTAGGGATTAACCACTTTACATTCAAATTTTCCGGATGTGGTAATCAGCAAGGTGTCTTCATGGGTCATTGAAGGTAACAGCAGGTCGTTTTGAAACCAGAAAATATTCTCTGAACCTGATAAATATCCGTTTATGTGTAATACGGCAAATGCTACTGTATCTCCATAGCAGGGATCCCCGACAGCCTCAAAATAATAGCCGGATCCCTGAGGCGTATCCGTAAATGTCTGCGATAATTCAGCACAACCATTTACGGTTGCAATAACTGAAAATCCTGAATCACTGTACCGGGAATAATCTGCCAGGTACTGACCGGTTTCAGGCAACAGAACGCCATTGGCCAGCCATTGACAGGCATCTGCCGGTTGTGTCCAAAGGGTATCATAATAACACAACCCCGGATGCGAGGTAAAAACTGTGGGTGTATGATTACAAAACTGAATTATCGTATCGGTAGCGCTGGTGTGCAATCCCTGGAGATCGCAGGTACTGGTGGTTAAGGTTACCGTGTAGGTACCGTTTGACATGTAGGAATGCGCCGGATTGGAAACGGAATCTATTGCGCCATCGCCGAAATCCCAGACATAGTTTTGCTGCACACCATGGTCTATGGCCTGAAATAACACTTCATTCATTCCGGAACCGGTTTGGAAGGAAATGTCAGCTATGGGCGGCTTCTTAAAATCCCATGAGGATAAACTGTCGAATACCATCGCTTTGGCGGAATTTTTTATGATGGATGCTTCCGCGTCGCTTAACCCGGAATGATACGTAATCAGGGTTGGGTCTTTTTTAAAAAGCATGGTGTAGAAGCAGCATGCAGCCGCATAAGATCCTTGTAAAGACGGGTGACTTTCGTCTGGTAAATACAATTCAATGGATGGATAATTTTGCCGGATGTTTTTCCATACCACGGATACCGGAGATACTTCTCCATTCATGAGTTCTGTGAGTTTCAGATATTGGATCCTGAGGGCAGAGTCCATGCCTTCATAGGTGCACATTACCGGAAAGTTGACACAATTTGAGGCGTCCCCGTTTTTTCTTCCCCAGGTCATATAGGGCATAGGGACTGCACACGGATTATATTGTTTTATCAGGTTGTATAAATCCATGCCACCATTGATAAACTGATTGGGTTGTATAACAGGTTCCTGGCTTTGCCCCTGTAGCACGACATAATCCCACCTGCCGGCCATTATTTTATTTCTGCTGACCGTATTCTGACTATGATCTTTCAGGGTGTATCCACCCGGTGTATTGCTTTCAAAAAACAGGGTATCTCCGGCAGATAAAGCCACATCGTGTACGAGTTGCGGCAAATTATTAACGGCCGTGTAACTGTTTCCGAGAAAAAGAACTCTGTAGCTGTGCTGAGCTTGTAATTCATGAGAAAAAACACAGGAGAAAGTTAAGATTGAAGCTATAAGAAAATAACTTGTTCTGTTCATATTATTCAACGTTATTTTGAGTGGGCAATATGGCTTTTGGGGTGGATACGGCTATATTGCATGCTGGCGGCTGGCAATTATTCATCTATTTGTTTGAAATTCAATATCTTCTCCTCTTGCTCTGGCATCTCTGACCATTTGTTGCAAATCATCCGGCAAAGTATCAATCTGCACAATAAATCCATCCACCATAACCATCTTGTTAAAAGGATTTGATTCAACCATTTTTGTTGTTGAAAATTCAGGGCTAAAATGCCACATATCAAACATATCTTTAATCTCCCTGGCTTTGTTGGCTACCGTTGAATTTTTTGTCCCAAAGTATTCGCTAATCTGGTCAGCAGTCATATATGGTTCAAATGACTTATCAAATAAAAAGTTTATTGAGCCTATAGCATAAACAACCGCAGCTGCCCAAATCTCAAGCTTACCTCTCTGAAATGGAACATCTCTTTTTCTTCCAAGTTTTTTAACAAGCTTTTCGCATAATTGAAAGTAGTCATCATCTAATTTTTGAGCACAAAAGGCTCCTGTCATTTCTATGAGCCTCTTCTCTTTTTGTTTTATCTCTTGTTTAGTCATAATTTCGTTATTCATAAATCATCTGTATCCATATAAGAGGTGTTTTATTTTCATGCAGCCAACGGTTCAACACTAAAATCAGGAAGGCATTTACAGGTTTGGTTCTATTGCACGTATCGACTTTCATCGTTGCAAAGTTTTCATTTTCCCGGAACATGGCCGCTTGATGTTGGCCTTTGTCAGGGGGTCGTTGATTCCTTGCTTTTCATTTCGTCCCATTCTCTCTTCAACAATGCGAACTGGATTTCACTTCCCCATTTTCCTTTAAAGAATATGTTTTCAATAAAATGTCCTTCTTCTCTAAATCCTATACTTTTCAGTAAATGAATTGAAGCAATATTTTCAGCATCTACAATTTCAACAACTCTGTGTATTTCTTTTGTTTCAAAAAGAAAAGTCAAAATTCCAGTAAGAGCTTCTTTTGCATATCCTTTTTTTTGCTGGAGGTGCGAAATTGTTATCCCAATTTCTGCAATTCTTGTATCGCAGGGGTCAAGTTTAATTGCACAATCTCCAATAAGATGCTTTGTTTCATTATGTTCAATTCCATACTGAACCCATTCTCCGGCTTTACCAAAATTCTTTGTCGAGTTTTCTGTGATAAACATTTCTGCCTGTTCAATTGTCATAGTATCAAAACCTTGATATTTTGTAACTTCCGGATTTGAACGATAAATATAAAAGTCGCTTAAGTCCGTTAATTCGAGGTGTCGAATGATCAAATGTGTCGTTTTTATATTTAATATTTCCATTGTTGAAATTTCTATACCTGGAGTTTTGTCTGGTTTTCTTTACAATGCCCATAAACGGTCTGAGGCTAAAACCAGGCGGGCATTTACAGGTTTGGTTCTGATGAAGGAATCGATTCTCATCGCTGCAAAGTTTTCATTTTCCCGGAAAATGGCCGCTTGATTTTAGCCTGTGTTATGGGTCGGCATTTCCTTGACTTTAGTTTTTAATGCTTTTTTGGAGATAGTCTCCTTTAACCTCTTTTTCTTTTCTAATTTTCTAGTCTGGATAAAATCGCTTATCTCTTTTCTTTCCTTATCAGTCAATGGTGGACTTTGAATTGTGAAATCAACTCCATCTGGTTCTTTTATTAGTCCCATAATTCCTATTGTTTAAAATATTTTTCCACTAAAATTCTTGATGCATGAGTTTCAATAATCATCCTTTGATTTTTGAAATGACAGGCACCCAATGTTTTCTCATAATGAGCAATTAATTTGGTTTTTGAAGTAAATGCCACAAAACCTTCAAAGCCTTTTTGAAATGAAATTTTGCAGGCATAGGCCACTAAATTTCCGGAAACACCTTCATAAATTTTGCTTTTTCCAATATTAAAAGGTGCGCTTTCAAGTAAGTCGATAAACACGTGATCCTGCTCAATGCTAATGCTTAATAGGCCTTGTATAATGCCCGGATTATTTACAATGGTAAGTTTATATACTTCTTTTCTAAGGTCATCAAATTCCTTTTTCCAATTGAAATTCCAACCTTTTGTTTTGGAGATATTTTTCAAATCAGATTTTCTTAACGAATAACCTCTGTTTGAAAACTATCCCCGGAAATAGTGTTCAATATAGAGTTTGTCAACCTGTCAATGACAAAACTATGTTCAATTTTTCTTAATTCATCCATGCCTCAAAGATACAAAAAATCCGAAAACCTCACATTACATAATGTTCTACTCCCAAGATGAAGAAATTCCCTTTTGCTGCCCCATAACTTACAGCATTTTATTCACCGTTTTTTGACAAAAATAATCCTTAGCCTTTGAACTGCCAAATTTTAGTGGGAGTTTTTTTTCTGAAACCGGGAAAAAATGGTGAATAAAATGAAGTTGAACTTTGCCGCCTCGCTTTGGGCATTCTAAACAAAACCTACAGATGGTTAATAATGATGGCTTATTTCAAATAGCGCAGCAGTCAATCAGCCACCTTATCCGGCCTGAAGGACGATATCAGGGGTCAATAGGCTCCGGTCTGCCTTATTTAGCGCTTTGTTGATGGGGTCAATTTAGTCCGGATATGCTGGAAATACTATTTTGAACCACATTAGGCACAATAGGACACATAGTCCCTGTAAATTAAAAACGCCCCTGAGAGCGGATCCTGATTGAGTTTATGGATCACCAGGCCTCCGGGTCCATCGAATCCCTTGCGCATATCAGCCGATCCGGTGAATAAGGTCTTACAAAAGATCATAGTATATTATTCAAATCCTGCATTCCAACAATAGCCATTATTTCCACTATATTATCCACAATTCTATAGTAGATGGTATCAGAACCACAGGGGCATCTTCTATAGCCTTTTTTTATATAATCTACTGATTCAAATGAAAATGGCCTTTGGGCAATTATTTCAAAGTAATCAAAAAAAGTATAGAAGTATTTGTCTGCCTGAGATATTCCAAACTTTTTAACTCCAAATTGATGAATGCGAATCAAGTCCTCTTTTGCCACATTACTTAATCTATATTCAGCCATTAAGTAAAGACTTTGAATGTTTTAAAATCTGCTCTTTGGTGTCAGTAGTAAATTCACTTATTTCGGATTTCTCTAGTTTCTCCCTAATCCAGTCAATATGAGCATGCTGTTTTCGTGCCTGTCTGATCAAATCATTAATAAGTTCACTTTTACTTGAATATTCCTCGTTATCTATTTGAGTTTTTAACCATTCGTCATTAGGTTTCGTGAAAGAAATACTTTGTCTTGGCATGGCTTTATTTTTTTCTTTATGATGCAAAAATACACCGAATTTGAATCACTTGCAATTTTTTCAGTATTGTTGGCAACATGCATGGAAATTTCAGTAGTCTGGCTGCTTTTATGCCCAAACAATTTCTGAATGTACCTCAAATCTGTTCCTGCTTCCAACAGATACTGACTTACCAGGTCAGCTAATTCGCTCAGGCGCAGGCCGCAGACAGAAATCAGGCTAAACCTGTTTCATCTCACCCCACAAAAAAACCAGGCTCTTCGCCTGGTTCGTTTACTTTTCAGTACCCGGAGCCGGAATCGAACCGGCACGGGATCACTCCCATTGGTTTTTGAGACCAACGCGTCTACCTATTCCGCCATCCGGGCTTAGTCTCAAAAGGTGCGCAAAAGTAATGTTTTATTTCAATAAAAAGTGTACTTTTGCCGCCAAAATAAAAATTATCTCATGTCGCAGGTCAATATCTTTTCCGGTGAAGCCACACACTATTTAGCCGAGAAGATTGCGGCCCAATACGGTAAACCGCTGGGCATTGTACAGGTATCCCATTTCAGGGACGGCGAATTTCAACCTTCCTATGAGCAAACCATCCGGGGCAATGATGTATTCATTGTACAGTCAACCTTTGCCCCCTCCGATAACCTGATGGAACTACTGCTGCTGATTGATGCCGCCAAAAGGGCTTCTGCCAAAAAGGTGGTAGCGCTGATTCCCTATTTCGGATTTGCCCGCCAGGACCGTAAAGACAAACCCAGAGTATCGATTGGCGCCAAGCTGATTGCCAACCTGCTCACCGCCGCCGGGGTCGACCGCATCATCACCATGGATCTGCATTCCGATCAGATTCAGGGATTTGTGGATATCCCGGTGGATCACCTGTACGCTTCCTCCATCTTTGTGCCGGCCCTTCAGCAACTGGACAATAAAAACCTCGTAATGGCTACCCCGGATACCGGAGGTACCAAACGGGCTGCCGCCTATGCCAAGTTTCTGGATACCGACCTCGTGGTATGTTTCAAACAACGGCCCAAACCCAATGAAGTGAGCTCTATCCGGATTATTGGGGATGTGAAAGGAAAAGATGTGGTACTGGTTGACGATATTATCGATACCGCCACCACCATTACCATGGCCGCCGACCTGATGGTGGACCAGGGAGCCCGGACCGTAAGAGCCATCTGTACCCATCCGGTGTTCTCGGGCGATGCGCTTAAAAAGATTCACCATTCAAAACTTACCGAAGTGTGGATCACCGATACCATACCCCGACAGGAAACCGAAAAAATCAAAATCCTGTCCACTGCGGAAATCTTTGCCGATGTTATTATGCGGGTGCACAGAAACAAATCCATCAGCGGATATTATGATTTCCCAACTATTCAATAATTCTATTAATTAATCATTAAAACTCAAACAAGTATGAAATCACTTTCTATGAGCGGTTCTCTCAGGGAGAATGTAGGGAAGAAAGATGCCAAGTACTGGCGCAATCAGAGTATGGTACCCTGCGTACTGTACGGAGGAAAAACACAGGTTCATTTTGTGCTGGATGAAAAAGCTTTCAAAAAAGCCATTTTCACCCCGAACATCTACCAGATCCATCTCAGCATCGATGGGAAAAAGTATGACACCATCCTTCAGGATGTTCAGTATCACCCGGTTTCCGACCATGTGCTGCATGCCGATTTCCTAGAAGTATTCCCCGATAAACCCATTGTAATGTCGGTGCCTCTGAAAATTACCGGCAACTCCACCGGTGTTCTCAAAGGTGGAAAACTGACCAAAAAAATGAGAAAAGTCAAGATTAAATCCCTGGTGGCTGACATGCCTGATGAGATTCCTGTTGACATTACTCCGCTGGATATCAACCAGAGTATCAAGGTAGCCAACCTGAAAAGAGAAAAATTAACCTTCCTCGATCCTGAAAGTTCGGTGATTGTTGCGGTAATACCTACCCGCGCATCAGAATCACAGGGTCCTGGTGAAGGAAAATAATACCATCCTTTAACCGGGAGGCTGTCTCAGCATTGTGAAATCTACGCAATTCAGGAGACAGCCTCTTTTTTTTGTGAAACCATGAATAAATTCCTGATAGCCGGTTTGGGCAATATTGGCGATGAATATGCCAATACCCGACATAACATTGGGTTTATAGTGCTCGATGCCCTCGCCCGCGATCTGGGGGTAACTTTTACTTCCTCCCGCTATGCTTCCATGGCCGAAGCGAAAATCAAAGGCAGGCAGCTGATTCTGATCAAACCTTCTACTTATATGAACCTGAGCGGGAAGGCATTTAAATACTGGCTGGATAAAGAAAACATAGAACTTACCAATGCCCTTGTGATAGCCGACGATCTTGATCTCGAGCCGGGTGTGCTCCGGATGCGGGTGAAAGGCAGCGGGGGAACCCATAATGGCTTGAACCACATCATTGAAACCCTGAATACCCAGGAATTTGCCAGACTCCGGTTTGGCATCGGCCGCAATTTCGCCCAGGGATTTCAGGTAGAATATGTGTTGGGCCGCTGGACCAAAGAAGAGGAAAAAGCCCTGATACCCCGCGTAGAACTGGCTGTGGAAATGATTAAAAGCTTTGTTCTGCAGGGTGTAAGCCGTACCATGAACGAGTATAATAACCGGTAACGCAAAACCGGAACAGGTTAGCAGTATTTTTAATGACCTTAACGACATTAACGACATTAAAATCCCAAATGACCTTAATGCCCTAAATTTAAGCCTCCTGCAAAACCGTACAACCCCCTGGCCGATAATGTACACTATCCGGTTAGCTTATGGCTAAAAATTACGAAATTACTTAATTTTCAGCAGTTTACTGCAAGGGTACGATAATTGCGCCCCAACCGCTGCCAAATTATTATTTCATGATCTTTCATTATCTCAGGCATGCATTCAGGGTATTCAGCCGGAATTCAGGCTGGCTGATCATCAATCTGACCGGTTTATCGGTTGGCCTCGCTGCCAGCTTTCTGATCCTGCTGTACATTGCCAACGAAATTTCTTTCGACCGGTTCCACCAAAAAGGGAATGAGATCTACCGGGTGCTGCTGAGGTCTGATCAGAAAGACAATAACCTGATCTCTTCCACCATGCCTGCAGCCATTGGCGCTTCGCTGGGAGAGGAATTCCCGGAAATCCGTCAGTTCTGCCGGGTATCGTGGCCGGAAGGCGGGTACTTTCGTTATAATAACCAGGTGTATTCGCAGAAAAATATTACCTGGGCAGATTCCACCTTTTTTAGCATGTTTACGTTTCCAATTATCCAGGGAGACGGGCGAACCATGTTGTCAGAGCCGTATCAGTTGGTACTTACCCGCAGTGAGGCCCGGAAAATGTTCAGGAGTGAAAATCCGATCGGGAAAACTGTTGAGTATAACGGAAAATCGAAACTGATCGTAACCGGTGTGGTGGAAGATTTCCCGGCAAACTCACACCTTCAGTTCGATGCCCTGATATCGTTTTCAACGCTTTACCTCGATACCACTCGTTATCTGGACTGGAATGGCGGCAACCAGTACATGACCTATATACTTACAGGCAAAGAATTTAACCCGGAGATTTTTCAGCAAAAACTGACACCTTTTCTGGAGAAACATATCAATTATCTGTACCGGCCTTTAGGCATCATACAGAGTCTGAATTTTGAACCGCTTCGAAAAATTCATCTCAGCTCGCCGGCTGATCAGGAATCGGGGATTACAGGCGGTAAGGGAATCCTGTTCATTTTTGGGTTGCTGGCAGCCTTTATCCTTTTTATTTCCATCTTTAATTTTACCAACCTGGCTACTGCCAAGGCTATGAGCCGGGCCCGCGAAACGGGCATCAGGAAGGTAGCCGGAGCCGATCGCCGCAGCCTGGTTATTCAGTACATGTCGGAATCGCTGATCATGGCGCTGCTGGGAATGTTGTTTTCGGTACTGATCATAGAAGCAGTGCATCCCTATTATTCAGCCCTGGTGGGATATAACCTTGATATTTTCCGGGCAGACCTCTGGTGGGTGTTTCCGGCAGCTTTTGTCATTACCCTGATTACCGGGATTTCGGCAGGCGCTTATCCCGCTTTCTACCTGTCGGGTTTTGAGCCGGAAAAAGTGCTGAAAGGGGGATTTTCGACCGGCAAAGGGAAAAAACGGGTTTCAGCCATGCTGGTTATTTTGCAGTTTTTTATTTCACTGGCACTGCTGAATTGCACCCTGGTTTTATTGCGTCAGATGGATTATATCCGGAATTATGATCCGGGATTTCAAACTCAGAATGTGATGGCCATTGCGCTCCCCGATGAAAACATGACCACCCATACGCGGGTGATTATCCAGGAGCTGAAAAAGGTTCCCGGGGTCATCGACTGCAGTGCGGTTTCGGAGATACCCGGCGCCGGGGTTACCCAAAACGGCTACTTCCCCGAGGGATTCAAACAACCGGAAATGATTCATGTGATGGATGTGGATGAACATGCAGTAGCTGTTCTGGGACTTACAGTATTAAGAGGCCGCAATTTCGAAAGTGCCTCACCGGCGGATGCAAATGCCATACTGGTAAATGAAACATTTGCCCGTCAGTATGGATGGAATGACCCCATTGGCAAAAAAGTGTACCGCGACGGGGAGATGAAAATCATCGGAGTGGTGAAGGATTTCCATTTTTCGAGCCTGCACAGCAGGTTGATGCCCCTGATCCTGAATCCGGCGCCGTTTAACGGTTACAATTATGTGTTGATCAAGACAGCTAACGGGGATCAGAAAACCATCATAGCCGGCCTGGAAGATCAGTGGAAAAAAAGCTTTCCGGGCAAACCTTTTAACTACATATCTGTAAGCTCTTATATAACAACCAATTACGGTGAAGAACAGCTTTTCAGCCAAATATTCATCTGGTTTACCGGAATCGCGATCATTCTGGCATTCATGGGGCTTTTGGGACTATCCTCCTACTCGGTAAAACAGCAAAGAAAAGAAATCGGTCTCCGGAAAATTTTCGGCGCCTCCTCCTATTCTATCCTATTCCGGCTGGCCGGAAGATTCCTGGGCTTATCAATTATCGCTTCCCTGGCCGCTATTCCCGTTTCGTGGCTGTTTATCGACCGTTGGCTGGCTAATTTCAGTTATCATACTGAAATTCCAGCCACATTGTTTGCCATGACAACTCTATTGGCGGTGGCCATCTCCTTAACCGCCGTAGCCTGGCAGTCGGTGAAGGCATCGCTTACCAACCCTGCGGAAGTAATTCAATATGAATGATTTGCGATGTTTCTAAAGGAGAATTTTCTTTCAGAACTTACAAAAATTATGTTAAAAATACCAGAGTGTTCAGAAATTTGTATTTTTGAAGGTGATTAAGCTTTTTATTGAACAGTTATAAGTTTTTCAGAAATTATGGTTGGTAAAATAGGTAATGCATCTGTCTGAAGTGTGTTGGAATTATTCTGATATCTGTCAATTTACCCAACCCATGAATGTCTGAACAAATTATTGAAATATGAGCCCGACCTTACCTCATAAATTGCCAGACAGTTTTCTCCTGAAATGGCAGGAAATCGCTGACCTGATCGCAGCTGTGGTGCATGTGCCTGCAGCATTGATTATGAAGGCAGAGAACAGGTTTATGGAGGTTTTCATTTCGAGCCGTACGGATGATAATCCTTATCATGCCGGACATAAGGAGTATATGGATGGCTTGTATTGTGAAAAGGTAATTCAATCGCAAAAAAGTCTGATTATTCCTAATGCCTTGAAAGACAGTGTATGGGATAATAATCCCGACTTAAAACTGGGAATGATTTCCTACTTTGGTGTTCCTATTCACTTCCCGGATCAAACCCCATTCGGTACTTTGTGTGTGCTGGATAACCAGGAACGTGAGTTTACCCCTCTTCATGAGAAACTGATCTGGCAGTTTAAAAACGTGCTTGAACTGGACCTGGCCCTGATTACTTCACTGAACCTTGACAATGACAATCAGAATATTGTTGGGAAACTTCAGGGTAACAAGGAAAAATTGGATTTGGTTAGAGATGAATTAACCGAGGTTAGCCATCAGCTGGAAAACATTCAAACTCTGGCGGAAGAAACAGGCAGGCAGTTTCAGATGTTGGTGGATAATGCACCGGAAGCCATTTTTATTCAGACCGACTGGAAGTTTTCCTATGTCAACCAAATGGGACTGAAACTTTTCGGTGCTTCTGATATGGGTCAACTGATTGGAAAGCCGGTTATGGACAGGTTTCATCCTGACTTATTTGAGGAAATCAAACAGAGGATCATTGGGCTGAATGAAAGAAGAGAAGTTCAACCGGCATTGGAACAGATATTCTACCAACTTGATATGACCCCCGTACATGTAGAAGTATCGGGCATTCCTGTAACCTATGAGGGGAAAAATGGCGCTTTGGTTTTCATAAGAGACATTACGGAGCGCAAGAAAAATGAAAAGGCATTACACCATTCCCATGACCTGATGAAATACATCATCGAACATAACCGGAGTGCGGTGGCCGTTCATGACAAGGATATGAGATATGTCTATGTAAGCCAGAAATATCTGGATGATTATCAGGTAAAGGAAAAGGATGTTATCGGGAAGCATCATTATGAGGTATTCCCCGATCTTCCGCAGAAGTGGCGGGAGGTTCACCGGAAAGCGCTGCAGGGGATGGTTTCCAGCGCCGAGGATGATCCCTATGAAAAGGCGGATGGCACCGTTGAATGGACCCGGTGGGAATGCCGGCCGTGGTATGAGGCGGATCATTCAATCGGAGGGATAATTGTGTATACCGAAGTAATCACCGAAAGGAAAGAAGCAGAAAACCGGCTTCGTGATAGTGAAGAAAAATTTAAGAACCTGTTTGAGAACCACTCTGCAGTAAAAATGATCATCGATCCGGAAAACATGCAGATCATCGATGCCAACCCTGCTGCCGCCCGGTTTTATGGCTGGCCGGTGGACAAACTGAAAACCATGAAAGTTTCTGACATAAGTACCCTTAATGAGGATACTATTATGACCGAAATTAACAGCATGAAGAAAGGGGAGTCGAGTTACCTCGAATTCAGGCACCGTAAAGCGGATGACAGTATGGTGGATGTGGAGGTGTTCAGCAGTATTGTGGAAATCTCCGGAAAAGATTATGTTCACTCCATTATACACGATATCACCGAGAAAAAGAGAATGTTCCGGGATATCATGGAGGCCAAGGAAAGGGCTGAGGAGAGTGAAAAGCAGTTTATGGCCGCTTTTGAGGCCAATCCCGTGGCGCTCAGTATAATATCTTTAGACAACAGCAAAATTTATGCGGCCAATGAAGTGTGTTGTCAGTTGTATGGTTTCCCTCAAGAACAACTTATCAATCACACTACCAAAGAGTTACGGATTTGGGAGAATGCACAGAACCGGAAAATGGCCTTACAGGAATTTGCTGAAACCGGTAAGATAAGGTTATTTGAGGCCGTTGCCCGTACCGCCTCCGGTGAACACAAAACCATATTGCTTTCGGCGGAACCGATTACCTGGAAAGGCGAACCCTGTCTGCTTACTTCCAGTATTGACATCACCGACAGAAAGCTCATGGAAAATCAGTTACTGGAAGCCAAGGAAAAAGCTGAAGAGAGCAACCGCCTCAAATCGGCTTTCCTGCAAAACATGTCGCATGAAGTACGCACGCCTTTAAATGCTATTGTGGGGTTCTCACAATTGCTGGTTCAGTGCTGCGAAGCTGAAGAAACGCAAAAAGAATATACGGAACTGATCGCCCAAAGCAGTGACAAGCTCATTGAAATTATTACGGATGTGGTGGAGATTTCGGAATTGCAGGCCTCACGGCTGCCTGTTGAATTATCAGATTTCAGCCTCGATTTTATCTTTACCCCCTTGATGGAGAAATTCGGGAAAACTGCTGCCGACCGGCATCTCGGATTTTCATTGGAACTGCCCCCCGAACTGGAAGAAAAAATGATCAGAACCGATCTGGATAAACTGAAACGCATCATTTTCCATCTTACCGATAATGCGGTAAAATTTACCCTGAACGGCAACGTACAGATAGATTGCAGCATGGTAAACAATGAGCTGAAACTGGTGTTCCGGGACAATGGTATAGGGATATCCAGAGAAATGCAGAAGCTGATCTTTGAACCATTCAGGCAGGCGGAGGTCAGTACTACCCGGAACTTTGGAGGCAACGGACTGGGATTATCCATAGCATTGGCCTATACCAGATTACTGAATGGCTCCCTGAATATCGAATCGGAGATCAATAAAGGCACTACTGTATACCTGACAATCCCTGTTAAAATGGCTGAGAACCCTACTATTATGACTCCTGAACCTGTGATGATTAAGAACACTTACACCCTTTTGATTGCTGAAGATGAGGACAGTAATTATCTCTATTTAAAAAGTCAGCTGAAAAAAGCGCCGGTAAATATCATTTATGCCAGAAACGGCAAAGAGGCCGTTGATCATTGCACTTCGAATCCTGACATCGACCTGGTACTTATGGATATCCGAATGCCATTGATGGATGGGATCACTGCCACGAAACTGATCAGGGAAAAAAGACCTGAGCTGCCTGTTATTGCCCAGACGGCTTTTGCCCTGCAGTCGGAGATTGCGCAGTACAGCCACCTTTTTAATGACTACCTTACCAAACCCATCAGCGGAAAGGCACTGAGGAGCGTACTACAGAAGTATATTACCCTGTAGGGACTTAAGGCCTCAAAGTTTTTATGGGCTATAAGGACTCTTAGGACTTTATGGACATTTAAGACTTTTAAGACTTTAGTCATTTAACAGTAGATTTCCTGCACGTAGCCACTTTTTCTCCGGTTCTCCACAACTTCTTACGCTGGCAAAACCACGCGAAACGCAGTACCTTCTCCCTCTACCGTTTCAACCTTCAATTCGCCGCCATGCGCTTTAATAATATCATAGCTGAGGCTTAAACCGAGTCCGGTTCCCTGACCGGTGGGTTTGGTAGTGAAGAAAGGCTGGAATATTTTATCTATAACATGAGCGGGAATGCCGGTTCCGTTGTCTTTTACCGTAATCTCAACTTTGTCGGGCAGTTTTTTGGTACTTACCGATAGTGTGGGTTCGTATTTCTTATGTTCAATATTATTTCCCAATACTGAAAGATTTTCAACGAAAAGCTTATTCTTCTCTCCTATCGCATACAGGGCATTATTGATGAGGTTAAGCAATACCCTTCCTATATCCTGGGAAATGACGTTCAGGTTTCCGATGTTTTCATCAAGGGCACTTTGGAGGGTGGCGTTAAAGGAATTGTCTTTTGAGCGCATCCCGTGATAAGCCAAACGGAGATATTCATCCACCAGGGCATTGATATCTGTGGATTCTTTCATCCCGCTGCCGGTGCGGCTATGGGCAAGCATGCCCTTGACAATGCTGTCGGCCCGTTTGCCGTGGTGCTGAACCTTTTCAAGGCTTTTCCGGATATCTGCCAGTATTTCTCTGATCAGTGCGTCATCCCTTTCATCCGGATCTTTTGCCGCTTCCTCTTCTATTTCCGAAATCATTTCGCGGCTCACTTCCGAAAAGTTATTGATAAAATTCAGCGGATTTTGGATTTCGTGGGCGATCCCTGCGGTTAGCTCACCTAAAGAAGCCATTTTTTCGGTTTGAATGAGCAACGCCTGGGTTGAGGTAAGTTCTTCCAGGGTGTTTTCCAGTTGAATCTTTTGTTTAAGCAACAGCTTTTCAGCTTTTTGTTTCTGGTAATACCCGAAGGATGCTCCTGCTATCAGCAGGAACGAAAGCGCCAGCCCGACAATAAGGGCGGTTTGTCTGGCATGGGTAATGGCATCTTTGGCCTCCTGTTGTGCCTTAATGTTTTGCTCTTTTTTCTCGAATTCATAATTCATTGTAAGCTCTGTAGCTTTCTGAATATTTTCACGATTTCGTATCGAATCGGTGATCAAGGCAAACTGCCGGAAGGCATTCAGCGCTTTGGCGTAATTTCCGGTTTTTTCATAACATTGGGATAATTCATCATACAAACGGGCATAGTAGGGAGAATAGAGATCGGCATCTTCGAGCGAGGCCAGGCTTTTTTCATAATAGGGAATGGCTTCCGGAAACTGATTCCGGGCCAGGTATACAAAGCCCATACTGGAATAGGCCTGGCTGATGTTGTATACCTGTCCTGACGAATCGGCCAGGGCCATGGCTTTCTGAGCATATTCCGCCGCCTTGTTAAATTGTTTAAGGTGAACCATGGTTTTGGATGCCTTGGCATAGCTGGCTGCCTGTATTCCCTGATCGCCCATATGTCTGCCCAGTTCAGCCGCTTTTAGAGCACATTCATAGCCTTTTTGCCATTGCATCAAATCAATATAATGACTGGACAAATTATTCCAGGCATACAATTCCACATTTTTAAGTTCTGTTTTTTTTGCCAGGTCAATCGTTTTCAGATACGCTTTTTCAGCACGCTCTGCATCACCAATGTTGGCATAGGCATTGGCCATGTTCACATAAACATAAGCCTGCCCCTCAAAATCGTTATCTTCTTCTGAGATTTTAAGGGCTTTCTGCATGTATTTCAATGACATCGGGTAATTCGACTGTTGCTGATAGGGTATGGAAGCATTGATATAAATGGTACTTAATTTTTCCCGGTTACCAAAACGTTCCAATATCCTTATGGCTTCTTCATAAAACCGGATGGCAGTATCAAACTGGCTTTGCATGCTGTAAACCAATCCTTTGCTTGAATAGAGGGAAGCAAAATCCACCGAATCAACGGATGGTCTGATAAATTTTTCGAGGAACCTGATTTGTTCCAGTGCCGCTGCATAATTGCCTTTGTATGAATAATTGAAAATCAGTTTTTGCCTTAAACTCAGTTCTTGTTTGTATAACCCCAGCCGTGAAGCATCTTTCAGCGTTTTCAGGCCCATCATGATGGCAGAATCGAGATTGAACGTACTGATAATATCTATCTTGGCAGCGATCAGCCTTATTTTTGCGGAATCACTCCGGGCTTTATGGATGAGGCGGTCGAGGCTGTCGAGTTCCCGGTTTTGCCCCGAAACATGAATGATGATAAAAAGAGCCGGGAACAGGGCTATCCATTTGAATAATTGAGTAATCATGCCGGGCAAAATTGAGTAGTGAATGAAAACAGAAACTATGGCCTTCCGAAAAACATCCGGATACATCTGATAAACAAGCGGAATTATTTACTGTTCAATGGGTTAAACAGAAAGAAATGATTTCCAGCATAAAAAAGCGGCCCGGGAAATCCCCTGGCCGCTATGGTTTTCAGGTTATAAAATTCTTACTGAAGTATTACCCGGTGGGTAGAGAGCATTCCACTTCCGGTTTTTACTTCAATGATGTAAACTCCTCTTGGGTAATTGGAAACATCGAAAAGGTACTCCTGAGCATTCTCCGGCTTTTCAACAGCCACGGATTGCCCGATATGGTTGATCAGGCGTACCTGTTGCAATCCTGAACCTGTCCTGATATAAAGCTGATCATTTGCAGGAGAAGGAAATACGGTAATCCGTTCACTTTCCGGATTATCCACAGAGGTAGTTCCAATCGCTGATTTAATGATTCCTGACAGACCATAGGTAGCATAAAGACCGTCGGAGTTGGGGAATGAGGCATCATAAACCACCCTGATATCCATAATTTCTCCGGTTGAATTGCGGAATAGTTTATAGCTGATATATTCACCTTCGTCCAAACCTTCTTTATCAGGAGTGTAGGGATCATCGCCAAAAACGGGGAGAATCAGTTTTTCGCCTCCGGTGACCTCAGCCATACCCATGCAAGTTCCATTCATATCAAATGCTCCAATGAAATCGCCCGGCGCTGTTCCCTGCAGAGCATGTTTTTCAAATGAAATCATATGCATGAATCCGGTATTACTGATATCGTTCCATGGGGAGCGGTTCTGAATGGAAAAAGGTTTCCGACCGGTGGTTAATGCAGAAGCTGCATTGCTTTTGGTCGGAGTAGGATAGGTTATATTGGTGGATTGCGCCATATAGGCCAGATAACCAATACCCGGTTCGAGATATTCGAGAGTATTGAAAATACCAAAGCCGGGATTATAAACCTGAACTGTATAAATATCTACCAACAATATGACTTTGGCAGTATCAGCGCCAAATACTTCTCTGAGATCCACCGGAGTGGGTGAATGAACGGGAATATAATTTACTCCGACATTCAGGTGTACCAATGAAGGCCAGGTAACCTGATTCCCAAAAATGGGCAGACAACAGGGTTGTGCATATTTCACTTTGTAACCAATTACCGGAGTCCATGATATCATAGTGTTCACGTTTTGTTCAGGCCAGTAAACGCCTCCAATGGATACCTGTACGATCAGTTCGTCTTTACAGGGATTGGTAACCTGAACAATATTCGGATTGAATGGATGTATATACGAGGAAACTCCACTCCACCCTGCCGGAACTTCTATTAATTGGGAAGGAATAAGTACCGTAAACATATCCGAAACCTCCAAACTGCAGATGCCCGCTGACGAAGCATGGAGGGTAAAAGTAACCGAGCCGTTCAATATATCCTGTCCGCTGAAAGTATAAACCGGATCTGGCAGGGAAGGATCATTAAAGGAACCGGTACCGTTTGACGACCATAGCAGGGCTGAGTAATGGACAGCATAAGCAGTAAGGTGGTAAGGCAGTGGTACATTCAGATCGAAATCAGTACAGAGCAGCGTATCATTCTGTCCGAGTTCAACCTCGGGTACAGGGATAACCTCAATATAATAGCTGCAAAGTCCGGAACAACCCTTGGCATCTGTAAAGCTGTATTCAATCAGGTGATACCCTTCCCCCAGAACTGAAGGATCAAACAAGTCGCCTGCGGTACCATTGATACTAAAAAACCCACCGGAAGGAGCTGTTCCCGTCAGTATAAAGGCTGGTTCGGCTTCACATACCTGGATTCCTGACGGGCATGTTACTGCGGGAATATCATTTACGGTAATGGTAAATGAACATGTATTGGCGCAACCACTGGCATCCGTATAATAATAGGTGATAAGGTGATCGCCCGGACCGGCAACTTCAGGATTGAACAGGTCGATAAATACGCCGTCGCCTTCATAATACCCTCCGGCAGGTGTAGCCTGACCGAGGGTTTGTATGCCGGAACTGATGCACATTTCAAAATCGGCAGGACATTGTACCAAAGGTAACTCATTAACCGTGATGTTGAAGGTACAACTTGTTGAAAATCCAAACTCTGTGTAGGTATAGGTGATCTCATGAATACCTGTTCCGGCTGTCATGGGATCAAAATACACATCGAAAAATACCCCGTCGCCGCTGTAAATACCTCCCATAGGTATTCCTCCACTAAGTTCAAATATCTGATCGTTCAGACAGACTTCAAAAGCGGCAGGACATTCGGCAACCCTTATTACTGACACCGAAATGATCGCCGGATCGCAATTGGAAGGATTCAGCGCTTCACAGATCTCGTATTCAATGGTATAGATGCCCGCAGGAGTATTTGGATCAACAGCAACTACGCCGGTGAGTGGGTTCAAGGTGACGCCGTCAGTTGGATCATTAAGGACATTTATGACTACCAGGGACGGACTGACAGGAACGCCGTTCAGCAGGTCATTATCCAGGGCATTGCCGGCGTTGGTACTGCCTGTATACTCATTAACCGGTCCGAAATCATCATCGGTGGCAACGATCTCAGCCGGAGCTACTACCACGGTAATTGTGGCCGGGTCGCAGTTGGAAGGATTGAGCAATTCACATATTTCATATTCAATGGTATAGGTACCTGCAGGGGTTTGGGGATCCACGGTAACTTCGCCGGTGAGTGGGTTGAGGGTGACGCCGTCGGCTGGGTCATTAAGGACGTTAAGGACTATTAAAGACGGGATAACAGGATCCCCGTTGAGCAGGTCATTAACCAGTACATCGGGGATGGCGGTGCCGCCGGTGTACCCGTTCACTGAAGTCCCTGAGGCATCATCATCTTTGGCTTCAATGGGCGCCATGATCACTTCCACGGTAATTAAAGCCTCATCGCAATTGGCAGGATTGAGCACTTCACAGATTTCATATTCAATGTAATAGGTGCCGGCAGGGGTTTGGGGATCCACCGTGACTTCGCCCGTAAGGGGGTTTAAAGCTACACCGTCGTTAGGGTCATTAAGGACATTAAGGACTATTTGGGACGGGAGGACCGGATCACCGTTGAGCAGGTCGTTGGATAGTACATTATTGACAGCCGTACCTCCTGTGTAGCCACTTACCGGCGTTCCGGAGGCATCATCATCAACGGCAAGGATGGGAGCGGCTGAAACTGCCACGGTTATTAAAGCCGGATCGCAGTTGACAGGGTTGAGTACTTCACAGATTTCATATTCAATATAGTAGGTACCTTCCACAGTTTGGGGATCCACAGTGACTTCGCCGGTGAGGGGGTTGAGGGTGACGCCGTCGGCTGGGTCATTAAGGACGTTAATGACTATTAAGGACGGGAGGACGGGATCGCCGTTGAGGAGATCATTAACCAGAACATCCGGGATGGCGGTGCCGCCGGTATAACCGTTTACCGGAGTGGCTGAAGCATCATCATCGGTGGCGATGATGGCGGCCGGAGATACTTCTACGATAATGGTAGCCGGATCGCAGTTGGTTGGGTTCAGTATTTCACAGATTTCGTATTCAATGGTGTAGGTGCCTGCCGGGGTTTGGGGATCAACGGTAACTTCACCGGTGAAGGGGTTGAGGGTGACGCCGTCACCAGGGTCATTAAGGACGTTAATGACTATTAAGGACGGGAGGACGGGATCGCCGTTGAGGAGATCATTAACCAGAACATCCGGGATGGCGGTGCCGCCGGTATAACCGTTTACCGGAGTGGCTGAAGCATCATCATCGGTGGCGATGATGGCGGCCGGAGATACTTCTACGATAATGGTAGCCGGATCGCAGTTGGTTGGATTCAGAATCTCACAGATTTCGTATTCAATGGTGTAGGTGCCTGCCGGGGTTTGGGGATCAACGGTAACTTCACCGGTGAAGGGGTTGAGGGTGACTCCGTCAGCAGGGTCATTTAGGACATTAAGGACGATTAGTGACGGGTTGACGGGATCGCCGTTGAGGAGATCATTAACCAGAACATCCGGGATGGCGGTGCCGCCCGTGTAGCCATTTACCGGGTTGGCTGTTGCATCATCATTTACTGCTTCAATGGGAGCCGGGGCGACTTCTATCGTGATGGTTGCCGGATCACAATTGGCCGGATTCAGGATTTCACAGATTTCGTATTCAATATAATAGGTACCTGCAGGGGTTTGCGGATCAACGGTAACCTCACCGGTGAGGGGATTCAGGGTGACGCCGTCATTTGGGTCATTAAGAACATTAAGGACTATTAAGGCTGGGTTGACGGGATCGCCGTTGAGGAGATCATTTTCCAGAACATCCGGGATGGCGGTGCCGCCCGTGTAGCCATTTACCGGGTTGGCTGTTGCATCATCATTTACTGCTTCAATGGGAGCCGGGGCGACTACTACCGTGATGGTAGCCGGATCACAATTGGCCGGATTCAGGATTTCACAGATTTCGTATTCAATATAATAGGTACCTGCAGGGGTTTGTGGATCAACGGTAACTTCACCTGTGAGAGGATTCAGGGTGACGCCGTCATTTGGGTCATTAAGGATATTAAGGACTATTAAAGACGGGATAACAGGGTTACCGTGAAGGAGATCATTGGCCAGGACATCAGGGATGGCGGTGCCGCCGGTATAACCGTTTACAGGGGTGGAGGAGGCATCATCGTCGATAGCGGAGATGGGGGCCCTCTCAACAGTCACTGTAATTAATGCCGGATCACAGTTGGTGGGATTAAGCGCTTCACAGATTTCGTATTCAATATAGTAAATACCTGCCGGGGTTTGGGGATCCACCGTTACTTCGCCCGTAAGGGGGTTTAAAGTTACACCGTCGTTAGGGTCATTAAGGACATTAAGGACTATTAGGGACGGGAGGACGGGAGCGCCGTTGAAGAGATCATTGGTAAGTACATCGGGGATGGCGGTGCCGCCGGTGTATCCGTTTACCGGGATGGCTGAGGCATCATCGTCAAAGGCGATAATTTCGTTGGGTAATTCGGTAATGGTGAAACCATCGGTATCTTCCACATCATCGCCGTTGGGATCTTCGCCTGAAGCGGTTGCCGTATTGAGAACGCTTCCTGTAATCAGATCGGCGGCCTGTATGGTGTAATCTGAGTTAAAGGAAACTGACTGCAAAGGATCCAGAGAAGGTATGGTTTCTGATAATCCGGTGAGCGGATCGGTGACGGAAATACCGGTAATGGTCACATTTCCGGTATTTTCAACCTTAACCGTATAAGAAATAATTTGTCCGATTTCTGCATAGGTAACCGGTGAGGCTGTTTTGGTGACTAACAGCGAAGGATCCTGAGTAAGAGGTGTTATCACCTGTACAGGAACCGGGTCGGTTTCATCCGAATCCACGTAGGCATTGTTGGTAACTTGTCCGGCATTCAGATCAGCCACGGAGATTTCATAGGAGCCGGTTAAAACACAGGTGCCTCCGGGCATTACTGAAGAACAGATTTCCATAGCTGGTGTCAGTTTGAGGTCGGTAACAACCACATTGTTCAGGGTTACATTTCCGGTATTGGTGGCCGTTAAAGTATATTCAATGATATCGCCGGGTGATACTCCACCTGAAATATCGGTAATCATGGTTTTTACCAGTGTGATATCTGGTTCCTGCGTAAGCGGGGTGATGAGTTCATCCGGTTCCGGACCGGTTTCATCAGAATTGCCGGTTCCGGTATTGGTTACCTGCCCTGCATCAATATCATCCTGGGTAAGCAGGTAAACTCCGGTAAGGGAACAAGACTGTCCTGGTGACAACACAGAACAGCTTTCCAGTGACGGTGTGATTTTGGGGTCGGAAACCGTAACATTGTGTAAAGTCAGGTTTCCGGTATTGGTAACGGTTACCTGGTATGTGACGGCATCGCCGGCTGTAACACCTCCCGACAAATCACTCAACATAGTTTTTACCGTAGATATTTCAGGATTCTGGGGTATAGGTGTATCTAAAATATCCGGATCAGGATCGGTTTCGTCGGAATCGCCGGTACCGGTATTTTCGATGGAGCCGTTATCGATATCATCCTGGGTTATGGTGTATGTCCCGGTAAGTATACAGTTTTCCAATGGCGCCACTGACGGGCATGTGGCAGATGAAGGGGTGATCATCGGGTCGGTCACTGTAACATTGTTCAGGGTTATATTTCCGGTATTGGTTACGGTGATCTGATAGGTAATAACATCTCCTGCCTCAACCCCGCCTGAGATATCGGTAAGCATGGTTTTTTCGGTACTGGTGGAGGGATATTGCGGTACAGGTGTAATTACTTCGGCGGTTACCGGCGGGGTTTGATCTGAATCGCCGGTAGCGGTATTAATCAGTTGTCCGGCATCAATATCGGCCTGGCCTACTGTATAACTACCTGTTAATGACAGGGAGGCCAGAGGTTGTAAAAGGGCGGCGCCTGCAATACCGGGTGTAAGTCCGGGATCGCTGATGGTAACATTATTCAGGGCAATATTTCCGGTATTGGTGGCCACTATCTGATAGGTCAGCACATCTCCCACTTCAATTCCTCCCGATACATCCGTCAGAAGCACCTTACTGATACTCAGGAACGGGAACTGTGGAATCGGCGTGGTAACCTGGTGTGTAACCGGTGAAGTTTCGTCCGAATCGCCGGTTCCGGTATTAACGATCTGACCTGCATTGACATCGCTCTGTTTAACAATATAAAATCCCAATAATGTACAGGTTCCAAGAGGGGCCACACTGCTACAGGTCTTCAGGGCCGGAGTCAGCCTGGAGTCCGTTACGGTGACGTTATTCAATGTGGTGTTGCCGGAATTAAACGTGGTTACGCTATAGATCAGAATATCGCCTACAGTAACACCTCCGGAAATATCGGTAAGCAGGGTTTTAAAAATCGACATTTCGGGGTCTTTGACCAATGGAGTAATCAGCTCGTCAGTTACCGGCGGGGTTTCATCCGAATCGCCGGTAGCGGTATTGACAATTTGTCCGGCATCAATTTCAGCCTGGGTAACCGTATGGGTTCCTGTAAGAATACATGAACTCCCGGGGGCAAGTGTGGGGCAGGAGGCAGATGAAGGTGATATTTTCGGATCAGATACGGATACATTGTGCAAGGTAATGTTACCGGTATTGGTAACCGTAATGGAATAGGTTAGTGAGGCGCCGGCAATCAGTGGCCCTGTTATAGGAGTGACCAGAAATTTTTCTGTGGTAATCTGTGGATTCTGAGGTACGGGTATATCCAGATCCGTCTCAAGAGGAGGTTCGATAAGGGTGACCACAATTGCTTCATTGTACACATGACCGGCATCCACATCGGCCTGAGTAACTGTATACGTTCCGGTAAGAACACAGGTTTCGTTCTTCTCAAGTTCGGGGCAGGTAATACTGGAAGGGGTCAGTATCGGATCGGTAACTTCGACATCTTTCTGGTATATCACACCGGTATTGGTAGCTGTGATGGTGTAGGTAAGCACGTCGCCGAGGGAAATGGTTCCCGAGGCGTCATTATCAGCATTGGAAGTCAGACTTTTCTCAATGGACATATCTGAAACAAGGCAGGAAGAGCTGGTCTCATTCAGGATGAGGTATTCTTTCTGGGGAATGGTAATTCCCACCGTGGTTCCATTACTGGCCTTAACCAGGGTAATGGTGGAGTAGAAGGGAAATCCTACAATACTGATAGTACCTCCTGAAGAAATAACCGAGTCCCTGATATCGTACTCATCAGAATAGGAGAAACAAATTGAGTGAAATACCGTAGGGACATTGGGCTGCAATACCGTGAGACCATTGATCCCAGAGACCCTGTACTGGCCCTCAGTATCATTATCGGTATCTCCCCCATTCTGCGTAAGGCAGGCATTATCACTCAGATGACTCATTACGGGAGGCGCCGGATATTCCGTCCAGATATTGTAGGAGGCAAATTGCCAGCCGGGCTCGTTTACGGTAATCAGCAGATCGAAGCAAATAATCTGATTATCGCAGTTTGAGTTCAGCGAACAACCGCCACCCGATTCCTGAATATCAATCACTACCGTTTGTGCATGGGCTGCTATTAGTAACCAGGTGAATGCAATGAGAAGTAAAATTTTGGTTTTCATAAGATAGTATTAATTTTTTGTTTGAATATTCTTTATTCCTTCACAATTTGGGAAAGGTTATAAAAATTACCCGATTTTACTCTCAGATAATAGGTGCCGGCCGGGTAAACCGATAAATCAAGCTTATGTAATGAAACATAATTCTGATGTGATAATTCCTTATCAAGGATCAGGTGACCATGCGCATCAGTAAGAATAATTTTCCCGTTCAGGGTGCTGTTTCCGGTAAATTTTAAATTGACATTCCCGGAGGTAGGGTTCGGAAATAAATTCACCAGCATGTCATCAGAAGGATGAACCGGATCAATACTGGTGGATTTGATGATTACCGAATTAATGACTGATATACCATTGGTAACAAAAAATCCGGTATTAGGCGATGAAGCCTGGTAACTCATTTCCAGATCCATCTGTATTCCCCCGGATGGGCGGAACAGGTGAAATACGACCGATTCGCCGGAAATGAGCCCGTCTTTGGTTTCCGTGGTATTATCATCCCCATAAACCGTCAGGGAAAATGGATGGCTGATATCCAGTACTTCGGTGATACCTGAGCATTTCCCGTTCTGGTCGAATGCACCAATCAGATCTCCCGGATTAAATATGGTTATGGCATCATTGACCAAACAAAAGGTATGTGTTTCAGGTGATTCAATCACCGGGTTCCAGGGAGAAATTTCCTGAAGGTCATAATTATCTTTCAGCACCGTGAGATTAACCCCTGCCGTATTTTCAAATGAAATGGTACAATTTTGCAGAACATTGACCAGGTAAGCTTTTCCGGGAACCAGATATTCAAGTGTATTGATAGAATAGGCAGGGTAATAAATTTTGCTTCCGGCTACTTCTTTCACTATCAGTAACTGGTTGATAATGGGACTGAAGAAAGTCTCTACCGGAACGGCCATCCTTGACAGCACCGGAATCAGGTTCCATCCTGCGGTAAGGGCAATGGTTTTATCCGTTGCATCCAATCCGCAGTAGTTAATAGAGGTTATATTATTCGTTTTGATAATATAACCGGATTTATAATCCCAGTTCAACAGAGTATTGATATTATAGGCTGGATAATAGATACCATTCTTCAGATTATACATGATCACCAGGTCGTTGAGTGCCGGTTCCATAATGGCGGAAATATCCGGATTTCCCGGCTGCAGTAATCCTGATATTCCGCTCCAGCCATTCATCAGTTCTATGTTTTGCTGATCTTCAATCATTATTGGCAGCGTATCCTGGTTTTGAAGAACAATTCCCTGTGTGGATCCTGTTATGGCATTGATCAGGGTTATGGTTGATTCGAAAGGAAACCCGTATAAATATGCTATTCCTCCGGCCTTGACCGACGAATCGCGCAATAATAGCGGGTTCGAATAATCCAGGCAGAAAGAATGGACAATTACAGGCACTCCGGGAGTCATGGGAAGTGAGCCGTTAATTCCGGATATTCTGTATAATCCCAGTGCATTGTTATCCGTATCTCCCCCGTTCTGTATCAAACAGGAATTATCGCTGTTATAGCTCATGAGCGGGGGAGACGGATATTGTACCCAGATATTGTATGATCTTAATTTCCAGTTAGGTTCTGCTATGGTTAGCAGGATATCATAACATATGATATTCTGTTCACAGTTGCTTTCAAGAAGGCAGTTTCCGGCAGAAGGCTGAATTTGGATATTGATGGTTTGCGATGAAACCGTTACAAACATCAGCGAAAACATTAAAACTATGATAATCTTTTTCATGATATTGCTTTTTTACTTTATCTGGGAATAAAATTGATGAATCCATTATTGTTTATCCAAAGTTCATCATCGATAGAATTGCAGTCGATATTGAGGTCATAATCTCCAACGAGATATTTATAAACATTACCATTATCATTGGTCCAGGTATGGTAATCGATGGCATTGATATCGAATCTGCTTGAAGAATTGTTTTGCTGATCTCCGTTACCGCCATACATAACCCAAACCGGTCCGATATGCCGCTGACCCACTTCCTGCGGAATGGGTGTGCCGTACTTCCATGAATCGGCTATGGTGAAGTCATATTCAATACCGGTAGTACCTGTCAAATGGGTAACTTCGCTCATTACCGGGAAGTGATTCCGGTGTTCCACCAGCACATAATACTTATTGACACCGGCAGTTCTGAAACATGGGCATTCCAGGGTTATTTCCCCGTTCCGGTGAATCAGGCCTACACATCTGAAAATCTCACTGGATGCCAGGGAGTCACCCTGACGTACCGATACCATGACCCAATCTACTGCAGTAGCCGGATAGGGTTTGGTGGCATCCGGATTAACTGAAAGATCTCCGTAGTATTCACCTAAAACAGAAGTATAATTCCAGGGAGCAGCCGTATAAGGATGACCCGGTACAGTGGGGGTAACAGGAATAATGGGTTTTTCGCCCGGCAGTAATCCCAGATTGTTGATGGTTGAATTCATCTCCCCTGTGGCAGGATTGAAAGGTCCTTCAAGGAAAGCTTTGATATTCAACGAATAACAAATATAGGATACCGTTACCTGGGCAATATTGGAAGGAAGTCCGGTTGACAGTTCGGTAATCTGATAACTGATTGGGGTAGGATCATCAAGGAATCCGGGGAAAGGTGTGTAAGTAAGCGCACCTGTCAACGGATCATACATCCATTCTCCCTCACCGGGAACAGTAAATGTATGTTGAATTCCGGCAGTTCCCGGATCAAGATCAACGGATACCTCATTAACTCCCGGATGCGTTACCAGATCTCCAAGCAAATCATTATCAAGAATAAACTGTGTTACACTTTCTCCGGGTATATTGCCCGACGAATCATTATCCTGGGCTACCGGAGGTACCCTGACATCTGAAGTTACCGAGTCGATATTATTATCAGGATTGGGATCTGAAGTTGAAGAAGTCACGGTTGCCACATTGGTGATCAATCCTGAGAATCCATCTTCAGTAAGCGTGGTAATGGTAATTAACTCGCTGGCGCCTGCATCCATAGGTCCGATATACCAGTTGGGAGCTGTCCAGTAACCTGTGGAGGGAGATATACTGACAGGCAGAAGATTTATCGGAATCACATCATGCATTACTACATTTACAGCCGGATCAGGTCCATGGTTAGTCACTCTGATGGTATACGTGATAAATTCTCCTGATACAACCGGTTCCGGCGAAGCATTTTTAGTTATTTCAAGATCTGCGATATGATCCCTGATCACTGTCATTTCGTCCCAATCTTTTCCGCAAGGCGGATTGGTGATCGTCCAGCGGAATACATATTCACCACTTACGAATCCGTTGATTTCGGTATTATAGGCAGTAGGATCAACGATATTGGCCTGATTGGGTCCCAATTCCTGTGTCCATAATCCTGTTCCCGGAGCCGGATGGTTACCGTTCATGATTGCAGAGTTACCGGCACTCAGAAACTGATCGGGACCCGCATCCGCATTCACCTGGGGTATGATGTGCAAGATTCTCGTATCAGCAGAATCACTGCAGGGCGCATGCGAATGAGCGGTAAGTGTCAGAACCACCATTCCGTTCAGTATATCATTTGCTGAAGGCACATACAATGGATTGATAATGTTCGGATTGCTGAATGTCCCGGTTCCAGAAGTTGTCCAATCCAGAGAAGTGTAATTGGTAGCACCTGCGCAACATAACTGATAGTTGGAACCTTCACAGATGGTGGCATCCGGACCGGCATTTGCGGTGGCTTCTTTCCAGATCGTAAGCACCATCTCATCGCTCTGAACCACGCAGCCCGTGGCGCCGGTGACCGTCATGGTCAGCCGCACCTGCACATCTTCTATATCATCATCGCTCGGATGGTACGTCGCATTGGCCGTATTGCCGTTGGTAAATGTTCCCGTTCCGTCGGTACTCCAGAGGATCGTTACCGCATTGGTCGCCGAAGCGCCTGCTATTGTATAGGGCAGAGCGCTTTCACAGATGGTGATGTCCCCTCCGGCTGTGATCACCGGACAAATGGCATACACTACCGTTACCGTGGCCTCATCCGTTAAGCCGGTCGAGTT
>Ga0302250_1000189_pt1 | contig 76123 bp, 78 predicted proteins | sample AAG_RA_Asp_MG_FD_193536 | JGI IMG/M metagenome (GOLD analysis project Ga0302250, IMG submission 193536) | Enriched activated sludge microbial communities from anaerobic digester in WTTP, New Holstein, Wisconsin, United States - AAG_RA_Asp | ecosystem: Engineered > Bioreactor > Anaerobic >... | reverse complement strand
GAGATCAAGCCACATAGCAGTCTCGATTACGATGAACCTGCTCATGTTTTCTGGTACAGATTACCCCCTGAACGGATCCTGGGATACGCCCAGAGGTGGATGAATGCGGAAGGTTAATCTATGTAAATTAATTCGGGATACTACACCTGCAGGCAAATTTAGAAAATTTCTTCTGCCATCATCATGGTACACACTTCTCAAAAGAGGATACACACATGGAATTGAACGGGGTTACCATCGACAACACCTACGCCGAGGCGTTCCCAACCTGGATCGCCCGCATCATCATCACCGCAGTGACATGGGAATGGGCGTATAAGGCCGCGACAGAAGCAACCGGTTTTGCCACATCGGCTATCGGCTGCCCATGCGAAGCCGGAATTGAAAAAAGGCTCACAATCAATGAGACGCCAGACGGGAGGCCTGGATATTCTATTCTCATATGTGCCCCCAAGAAGAAGCTCAAAGAGCAGGTTGTGGAGAGGCTGGCGGAATGTGTACTGACAGCACCCACCACGGCCGTGTTCAATGGTCTTCCAACCGCTGAAGAGAAGATCCCGGTCAAGCTTCACTTCTTTGGTGACGGGTATGAATACCAGAAAGAGGTTGGCGGCCGCAAATGCTGGGTCATACCTATCATGGAAGGAGAATATGTGGGTGAGGAGGAATTCGGGATAGTGAAGGGGGTCGCGGGAGGCAACTTCTTCGTCATGGGTGAGAACCAGATGGCCGCGCTGATGGGTGCAAAGGCTGCTTCGAACGCCATTGCAGATGTTGATGGCGTGATCACCAGTTTCCCCGGTGGCGTGGTTGCGAGCGGGTCAAAGGTGGGATCAAACAAATACAAGTTCATGGTTGCCAGCACCAATGAGAAGTACTGTCCCACGCTCCGGGAGAAAGTCCCTGACACCAACGTTCCTGCCGGGGTAACAGCAGTGTACGAGATCGTCATTGACGGGCTTGACGAAAAGGCAGTCGCTGAAGCGATGGCGCGGGGAATCAAGGCGGCCGTCAAGGTCCCTGGAGTGAAGTTTATCAGTGCCGGGAACTTCGGCGGCAACCTGGGACCCTTCAAGATTGATCTCCACAAGATTCTCTGATCCCTCTTTTTTTTTAGTCCGCCCTGTGCTCGGATCGATTTGTATAAATATTTGTTACCGGATAATTTGTTCACGAAATTTTCGGCAACAAAATCAATGGGAATAATTATGAAATCCCGGCAAAAAACGACTGATGCCTGTTACTCACCAGGGAGCCTGGATCTTTTAAAAGAACCTGGCGTGTTGAATAGAGTGCTCTCTGATGTACTGGTTCCCGTGCGAATATCGTATCGGCACAGTGGAAGTCTTTGGGACCCTGAAGGTATCCAATGACCAGTATTGATGAGAACCCTCAGCCATGGCTCCCTGATCCCTACATCATCCGCTACCCCAGGATTGTCGCTGTCAGTGACCGTGATGGGCGGAATGTGGAACTGGTTGAATTTTTTGAGTGCACCGGGGGAGCCATGTGGGCCCGCCTTCACTACGCGAAAAGCCCCCTGGTCCGTTCAGTCAGGACAGTTGCGTCGAGTTCCCGTTATCTCCTGAACCCGGGTCACATCAACCTTGATCTGGAAGGATCACGGTTTCCCGCAGGTATCTGCGGGGTAGAGGTGGACGAGAGCGAGATTGCGATATCCTACATTGGTCTTGGTGGTGGCGGGGTGGGGGCTTCAGGATGCCGGTCTCTCGCAGGGGGCGTAATAAGGACGGAATGCGATCCCTGCGGGGGAGGAAAGAAGGCGGGTGCAACCATCTGGCTTCCCCGCCGGGAACGTATTCTGATTGGCGTGGATGATACAGATACCCCAGAGGAGGGCGCGACCTGGACCCTGTCGCATAACATTGCGAAGGCGGTTGAGACCCCGGAATCCTGCTACCTCTCCCATACTATAGTTCAGCTCTTTCCGGTTCCCTACCGCACCAAGAATTGTGTGGCGGTGGTCTGTGAATTTGCGACCACGGATCCCGCGGGGCTGATCAGGTCTTTCCAGGCGCTCCTTGAGCGTTATACCCTCTCCGAGAAGACGGGAATGGCCGTCTATGCAGGATTCGATCCATCTGACCTGGAAGAATACGGATGGGCCGTCAAGAGGGGTGAAGTGAATCCCGAACGCCTCTCCGCACTTGAGGGAGGCAATTTACAGTGTCTTATCAAGGGGAGGGGTATCATAGGTGCAGTCGCAGCGATCCCCTTCTACACCCGTTATGAGGAGGCGCTTTTGTTATGCGATGGAAAACGCTGAAAGCCACTCTGCTCGCAGGGGGAAGTGCCCGGCTGGAAGGCGAGCCTGCAGAAGGGTATATCTCATCATCCACCGCGGGACCCGGTGCTGGAGGGCAGGGGTCGGTCTTCTTCTCCCGGGGAGGAAAGCAGGTTCGCCTGTCTCTTGATCAGGGGAGCGATATCCGGATCGTGCACCTTGGGATGGGAAAGGCGCAGCTCTTTATTGAAGGGATTGCAATCGACGGGCGACTCGAGCCGGTTGCCCTTCACTGTCCAAGGCAGGCCTATCTCACGGTGAGCAGCGGGTGTATCTTTTCCTGCAGGTACTGCGAGGTCCCGAACAATCCCTCGAGGAGAAAAACCATCGATGAGATTGTGACAATGGTCGAAGGAATTTCTGACTCGATTGATGCCATCTCCCTCACGAGTGGAGTGATGGGAAGCGTTGATGAGGAGGAGGAATATGTACTCGAGGTTGTGCGAAGCCTTTCTCATCTTGGTATCCCAATCGGGGTCTCTATTTACCCCGCTGAAAAAACACCGGAGCGGCTCCATGAAGCCGGCGTGGCTGAGGTGAAATTCAACGTGGAGACAGCAACAAAAGATCTCTTTACCCACATGTGTCCAGGGCTCTCCTGGAATGCGATGTGGCGGGCGCTCGAACAATCCGTCCCGCTTTTCGGGAAAAATCACGTCTTCTCAAACCTGATCATCGGCCTTGGTGAGACAGACAAGGAAGCAGCGGAATGCATCAGGGATCTCACCAGGGAAGGAGTAATCCCTGTCGTCAGGCCCCTCTCTCCTGCATCAGGGTGCAATGAGTTCCAGAGGCCTTCAAAGAAACGGATCCTGAAGATCCATGCCGTTCACGAAAAAGCTCTCAAAGATGCAGGTCTTGATCCTGCACAGGCAAAGACGATGTGCATTGCCTGTACGGGGTGTGACCTTGTTCCAGGGAGGGACTGATCAATGAACGGGCACGAAGCGCTTGCACGGGCAATCCTGAACGCGACCGACAGGGTATACACCGTTCCCGGGTATCCCATCACGGAGATCGGAGCACAGACCGGTGCCGAGATGGTCATAAACGAGAAAACGGGGCTTGAGTATGCCCTGGGAGACTCCCTTTCAGGGAGGCGTGCGGCCCTCATTATAAAGAATGTCGGGGTCAATGCCTGCGTGGATCCTCTCCTTCAGGCAACTGCCCAGGGTCTTGTTGCCGGGGTCCTGCTTGTGGTTGGCGACGATCCGGATGCAGTGGGATCCCAGACCTCGCAGGATACGAGGATTATCGGAGAACTTGCCGAGATACCGGTGATAGAGCCGGGTAAAGACAACTGTTTCAGGGCGGTCGAGGCTGCCCTCCTCGCCTCTGAGGAGTTTTCCCGTGTGGCCATGCTGAGGGTAACCCCCCGATTCCTTGATGGAGAGGTTACAGATACACCTGTGGCACGAATTGATGGGAGGGGACGTTTGTCAGACCGGAGTTACACGATGCACGGAAGGGTAACTGCATCGAGGGTCCTTTTCAGGAAGATGCAGGAATGGTCGGACGCGTCGCCCCTCAACATATGGGGGAGCGAACCCGCCGGTGTAGGACCGGGTCTGGGGCCTACAAGGGTGGTGACGGTCTTTCCGCCACCTGCGAAGGCCGCAGGGTATACCGTGATTCACGAGGAAGGTCTCCCCTTCACATCAGACCACTGCAGGCACACGTTCCTTCCCGATAATGAAGGCACATCCTCGCCGCAGACACTGGAGGAACGCGGATATTTCCGGACATTCTGCCGGGAATGCCCGTTTAAGCATGTAATAGCATTCATGCAGGAAATAGGAATCCGGCCTGTCTGCGATGCGGGGTGCGTCGTGCTCGCCATGAATCCCCCTTACGAAATTGGAGTGGCGAGCTACGGGATGGGCTCGAGTATTGCGGTTGCGGCAAGAAGCACAGGGGTGGCACTCACCGGTGATTACGCGTTCATGCACAGTGGGATCAATGCACTCATGGACGTGTATGAGAAGGGGCTCCCACTCCTTTGCGTGATTCTGGACAACAGGTGTGCGGCCATGACGGGGAAACAACCCGCGCTCCCGCTCGATCGCTATATCGGGTGGGCAAACCCGCATTATGTGCCCGTGCATGCAAAGAAGGAAATTCAGCACCTTCTGGAGACTGCGGCAAAGCCCGGAGTGATTGTGATCAGGGGAACATGCCCGGAGGGGCAGGAACATGAAATCGTGGCATATCGAGATATGTGATGTGACTCTTCGCGACGGTGAGCAGACACCAGGGGTCTCCTTCACCTGCGAGGAAAAGTCAAGAATTGCAGAAATGCTGGACAGGATAGGTGTTGAAGTGATAGAGGCCGGTTTCCCGGCAACTTCTCCCTATGAGAAACGCTGTGTGAGTGCAGTCGCATCACTCGGACTTGACGCACGGGTATGCTGCCTTGCGAGGGCACGGCAGGGTGACGTGGATGCAGCCATCGATGCAGGTGTGGACATGGTGAGTATCTTCATGCCAACATCGGAGCTGCATATCCGTCACAAATTCCATGCTCCGAGAGAAAAGGTACTTGATGATGCGCTCGCGATGGTGGATTATACACATGATCACGGGCTCGAGGTAAGGTTTGCAGCAGAGGACGCTTCGAGGACTGATCTTCCCTTCCTTCTCGATGTTTACCGTAAAGGAGAAGAACATAATGCAGACCTGCTGTCGTTTGCTGATACCGTCGGCGCCCTTACCCCGCTTGAGATGTTCCGGACAATGAAAAAAATCGTCAAGGCGGTGAAAAGACCTCTCTGCGCCCACTGCCACAATGACATGGGTATGGCGACCGCCAACACACTCGCTGCTGCAGAGGCAGGTGCCTTCCAGCTTCACACCACGGTGAACGGGATTGGGGAGCGTGCAGGAAATGCAGCCCTTGAGGAAGTGCTTGTAGGCCTTTACATGAAGGGAGGTGTCCGGCGCTACGACCTTTCCCACCTTGTCTCTCTCTCGGCAATGGTTGCACAATACTCCGGGATAGGCATCGATAAAATCAAGCCGGTGGTGGGTGACCATGCGTTCCGCCATGAGAGCGGGATCCATATCGCAGCAATCCTTGAAGACCCTGAGACCTACGAATATTTCTCTCCTGAACTTGTAGGAACACAGCGGAAGTTTACGCTCGGGAAGCATACCGGGAAGAAAGCGCTCGAGCACGAGGTATGCCGCCTCGGGTACTGCCTTCCGGAGAAGAAAATCTGCGAAGTACTCGACATGGTCAAAGACCGCGGCGAGAAGAAGGTCGATCTCACCGATGAAACCCTGATCGATCTCATCAAACAGGTAATGGGAGGACCCCCTCTATGAGCACGCTCTCAGAGAAGATTCTCGGTGCGCAGGCAGGGAGCTACGTGGACTGCCGGGTAGACCGGGCCTACGTCCATGATGGGACAGGAGTCCTGACCCTCGACGCATGGAAGTCCATGCAGGCGGACACACTTGCCCGTCCAGATCGCGTGTATGTGCTCTTTGATCACATTGTCCCTGCCAACAACTCGGTCACGGCAGGACTGCAGCATGATCTCCGTCTCTTTGCCCGTGAAAAAGGCCTTTCTTTTACCGATGTCGGTGAAGGGATCTGTCATCAGCTGATGGGAGAGGGAATCGCGCTCCCGGGGGAAATTGTCGTCGGTGCAGACTCACATACCTGCACGCTTGGTGCCTTCGGAGCGTTTGCGACAGGAGTGGGGGCGACTGACATGGCCGCGATCTGGGTGGAGGGTGGTACATGGTTCCGCGTCCCGGAAACCATCGCAGTGAATCTGGCGGGATCATTTTCAGGGCGTGCGGAGGCAAAGGATCTGGCCCTTACATATGTAGGCCGGCTTTCCATGGATGGTGCCACGTACAGGGCGCTGGAGTTCGTGGGTGAGGGTGTGACGACACTCTCCATGGACTCGCGTTTGACGCTCTCGAACCTTGCGGTGGAGACCGGTGCAAAGGCCGGGCTCTTTTATTCGGATGATGTTACCTGTAACTACCTGAAGGAGTATGGGCATAAGGTTCATCCCCAACACCCTGATGAATGCAGCTACCTCCGCGAACTGTATATCGATCTTGAAGATGTGGTACCGGTCGTTGCGATCCCTCCCCGTGTGGATACTATCAAACCCGTGGCAGATCTTGAGGGGATGCCCCTCGATCAGGTATTTCTTGGGACCTGTACCAATGGCCGATTCGAGGACCTGGATAGGTTTGCAAGGATAATCCGGGGAAAGAAGGTGAAAATACGTACACTCGTGGCACCCGCCTCGCGAAATGTCCTCGTCAGGGCGACTGAATCGGGAATTTTGCAGGACCTGCTCATGGCGGGATGCACGGTCCTTCCCCCCGGGTGCGGGCCGTGCCTTGGTGCCCACCAGGGAGTCCTTGGTGAAGGGGAGGTCTGCCTCTCTACAGCAAACAGGAATTTCCGAAACAGGATGGGTGTGGGAGGAGAAATCTATCTTGCCTCTGTCGCCACCGCTGCAGCGAGTGCCCTTTCAGGCTCTCTTGCATGCCCGAAGGAGGTAACAGGATGAGGATTGAGGGAACGGCGCTTTGCATGGGGCCCGATATCGACACCGATATCATCATTGCCGGCCGTTATCTTCGCACAAGGGACAGAACCGAATGGGCGAGGCATGCCTTTGAGGATCTCGATCCGTCATTGGCTCCAAGATTGGAAGGCAGGGTGATCATCGCAGGAAAAAACTTCGGGTGCGGATCTTCCCGGGAGCAGGCGGCAATCGCACTCAAAGAGTCCGGGGTGAAGGGCGTGGTCGCCCCCAGTTTTGCCCGTATATTTTTCCGGAATGCCATCAATATCGGGTTGCCGGTAGTCGAATGCGACTGCACATGCAGGGCGGGCGAGCCGGTCACCGCCGACCTGGGTGAAGGGATCATTACAATTGGGGAGCGGTCCTACCGTATCAGGCCTCTCTCCCCCAGGATGGTTGAAATTCTTTCCGCAGGCGGTCTCGTGGAGTACTGGAGGGGCAGGCGGTGATTTTTCCCCGCCAGTGCAAGGAGATCGGCTCTGCTTCGACCCGACCCTGCGGGGACAAGGTGTATTTCCTCTCCAGGTACCTGGTCAAAGATACTCCTTCCGGTCCGGAAGTCAGGGAAGTGGTGGTCAATCCCGATGAAAAAGGCTTGATGCGGACCATCCGTGAAGACCGGCTTCTCGCATCAGCCCGGGATGTCACGGTTCATCCTGTGAGGGTCAACATCCACAACCGGGCCCTGCTGGTGAAGATGGCACTCGAATCCGGAACAAGATGCACCATCTTCACCGGCCTTGACGAACACACTACATTTGTCATGGATCCGGACCCGGGGATATTCCACCGAGTGCACGTGTATGACATCATCCCCCCAAGGCCGAGTCTTTCATCTGCGATCCGGGAACTTGAACATGATGGGCTCTTCGGAGATCTTGATGTCATGTTCGAGCACCACCTGCACGATATTACGGGCGGCCTTGCAGATGTGTATCCCTGCAGGGCTGCCGGATTTTCCCGCACCCTTGATGCGGACCGGCCGCATGGGGGGGAGAAAATAGCAGGATGCTTCACCGGTTCTCAGCTTATCAGCGAATGCTATGGAGAGGGTTTCGGGATGGTTGAAACGTGCCCCCTGCGGATGGTCCGGGATGAACCGTTCATTGCAAGGTGCTGCAGGAAAGAACGGGAGGGCGTGAAAGAATACGAAGGAAGGCTTGGGGCAGTGGTCCACTGGGGCGCGAATCCTGCCCAGATATACCAGGCAGTGTGTACGCTTCTCCAGAAGTGGAGGGAGCACTCGTGAGAATCGCTGTCGTAGAGGGTGACGGGATAGGACATGAAGTGATCCCCGTTGCGAGGGATGCCCTTGCAATACTCCACCCGGAAATGGAATTTTTCCCTGTAGAAGTGGGATACGGCCGATGGGAACGGACAGGGGAGGCCATCACAGATGATACCATACAGGAACTTGCATCGGCTGATGCTATCCTTTTCGGGGCCGTCACGACACCCCCGGCACCGGAGTACAGGAGCGTTATCGTCCGTATCCGGAAAGAACTCGACCTCTTTGCAAATTTGCGCCCTGTGTGGGGAGAGAATTTTGACATCCTGCTCGTCCGCGAGAATACGGAGGGGCTGTATTCAGGAGTTGAGAAGATCGAGCAGGATTCGGCCTGCACAGTCCGGTGCATCACAAGGCGGGGAAGCGAGCGGATCGCGAGGTGTGCCTGTGCATTTGCCAGGTCACGAAAGAACCTCACTATCGGGCATAAAGCGAACGTGCTGAAATCTGATGTATTCTTCCGTGATATATGCATCGGGGAGGCAAAATCAGCGGATGTATCCTGGAAAGAGAGCTATATCGATGCTCTCTGTCTCGATGTTCTCCAGCACCCTGCGAGGTATGACGTGATCGTGACCACAAACCTGTTTGGCGACATCCTCTCTGATGTGGCGGCCTTTCTTGCCGGCGGTCTCGGGATGCTACCGAGCGGGAACATCGGGGATTCGCATGCCCTCTTTGAGCCTGTTCACGGGAGCGCGCCGGATATCGCAGGAAAGAACCTGGCAAACCCCATTGCAGCGCTTCGGAGTGCGGCGATGCTACTGGAGCACCGGGCAGGAGATACCGCGGGCGCACGGCAGATCGAGGAGGCAATACAATCGCTTCTTTGCCGTGATGTCAGGACAAGGGATCTTGGTGGCAGTTACGGGACGCGTGAATTCGGAAACGAGATGCTTGACGAACTTGAAAGGACGATCAGAAGATGAACAACATTTCCGGGTATATTTAATACCATGAATACCTTAAAGAGGAATACGAATCATGGGTAAAATTCTCGTCGTTGATGACTCCGAGCTCACCCGGTTCCTGCTCTCCAAAATCCTCGTTTCCGGGGGTCATGAAGTCGTGGGAGAGGCAGGGGACGGACTCGAAGCCCTCCAGAAAGTAAAAGAGACAGATCCGGATGTCGTAATCCTCGACCTGCTTATGCCAAAGATGCGAGGTACCCAGGCACTTGTGGAGATAAGGAAGATCAATCCCTGCATCCGTGTGGTGGTGTGTTCAGGCGACCACCAGGAACATACTGTCCGGGATCTGGTAAAAAAGGGTGCTTCGGGCTTCATTATTAAACCGTTCAAGAAAGACGCAGTCCTTCAGGAGATCGACAGCGTGATGGCCGGGCTCCCTGAGTAATCGCAGGTTCAGACGCCTCGCGATCAGCCACCATCCCAATCCTTTTTTCCTGGAAGGTCATGATCTGACATTAAGTCCGGACATGATCGCAAAAGAGTGTGATTTTTCACAATGAAGGTCGGCGTGCATATCTCCATTGCCGGGTCAATATCACGTTCGGTCGAACGTGCCAGGGATGCAGGGTGTGATACATTCCAGATATTCTCCCGGAACCCGAGAGGATGGGCTTTCAAGGATCTTTCCGAAGAGGATGCCGGGCATTTCAGGGAAAATCTCCGTTCAACGGGCTTATCCCCGGTATTCGATCACATGCCTTACCTCCCGAATCTTGCCACTCCGAGAGAGGACATGTACGAGAAGTCATGTCAAACACTGACCGAAGAGTTGCTCCGGTGTAATACGCTCAACATTCCCTATCTTGTCACTCACCTTGGACATCACCTTGGTGACGGCCTGGATAGCGGGAGAAAGCGGGTAATCCAAGCAGTGAACAGGGCTCTTGGGGATGCACCGAATCATGTCATGCTCCTGCTCGAGAACACTGCAGGGGAAAAGAACGGGGTAGGCAGTTCTTTTGAAGATATCAGAGCGGTCTGGGATGGAATCGAACAACCATCCAGGGTCGGCTTCTGTTTTGATACATGCCATGCTTTCGGTGCAGGGTACGAACTTCGGACTCCTGATGGTATCGAGGATACTCTTGCCAGGCTGGATGAGATGCTTGGCTTTTCGAATATTCACCTGATTCACTTCAATGATTCCCGGGGAACACTCGGGAGCGGGCTCGACCGCCATGAACACATTGGTCTTGGTGCTATCGGAGAGGATGGTTGTTCCTCGATGCTCCAGAATGAATTCTTCAGATCCCGGCCGCTTATCTGTGAGACCCCTGTTGACGAAAGGCGTGATGACAGGGGAAATATCGCAAAAGTCAGGGAACTTGCGGGAGGAGCAGCAGGCGGCGAGTAGCCGCCTGCTGCGGGGGTAGCGGGGAGGGTCGGGAGGGGATATTCCCCTCCCGTCAGAATGATGACATGATAGCATCCGGTTCAGACAGAGTGAGCGGCGAGTAGCCGCCTGCTGCGGGGGTAGCGGGGAGGGTCGGGAGGGGATATTCCCCTCCCGTCAGAATGATGACATGATAGCATCCGGTTCAGACAGAGTGAGCGGCGAGTAGCCGCCTGCTGCGGGGGTAGCGGGGAGGGTCGGGAGGGGATATTCCCCTCCCGTCAGAATGATGACATGATAGCATCCGGTTCAGACAGAGTGAGCGGCGAGTAGCCGCCTGCTGCGGGGGTAGCGGGGAGGGTCGGGAGGGGATATTCCCCTCCCTGAACTGGTATCTCACACTTTTTTTCTTTCCCTGTTGTTTTTCAGTGTTGACTTTGTGAAGGGGAGATCCGCATTTCAACATCATATCTTATAGCAATATACAGTTCATTGCCATTTCCCGTTCGTTTTCACGGATGTTATTTCCGATACCGCAACGTGTTCCTTCTGCGAAAAAAACTCTGCAGTGTGTGTTCTCTCGACAAGATCCCCTAGTTCTGCTTCGAGTGCATGGGTGAGTGTCGTGCATTCGGCCCCAGGGGCTCCTTTCACCGAGATGCACACCTGTCCATCTTTGTCAATCACGATCTCAAGTTCCTGCATATCCATACCATATCACCTCATACAAGCCTGGCTACCGGCTGGTCTTTCATCACTATCTGCCCTGTCCTCGTATCGCTTGCTGTGATGAGCAACCGCTTGTTGCCGTCAAGGGAGAAGGAGATCTCAAACCTTGACTCATCTCTTAAGGCGGGGGGATTTGCGGGAATGAAGAATGGGGCATTCTCATTGATCCAGGATAGGGTCGTACGATCAGAGCACTCTCCTGGAAGATCCAGGAGTCTCATACCGCCGCCAGGTTCGCTTACGAGTTCACGAAAGGATTGCCCTCGCCGGGATCCAGGTCTTACTATCTCATAGATAGGGACCCCGAGCTGGACCTGGCCGTCGTAAGTAGCCCTGATGAGGAACCGGGCAACAGGTTGCCTGCTGGGATATGGATCACCCTTCCTTACAAGGGTCCTGTATTCGTGTATTCCTGACCGCGAATTCCAGAAGCGGAGTGCGTATTCATGCTGGACATGGTCGTCAAGGTCGATCCCCGATGAAAACGCTGCCGCTCCCCGGGCAACAGTGTCGAGGGGATGATCATGCCAGACCCTGTTCCTGCCAAAGCGGTATTCCAGCGCCCTGCGAATGGATGGTATCTGGCTGCATCCCCCCACCATCACGACCCCGGAAAGATCATCTTCTTCAAATCCCCGGGAATATGCTCCCTGCAGCGCGCGCTGCAATGTTGCATTCAGGCGTGAGAACATCTCATTTTCTTCGAGAATCCTTTCAAGGTCTCCCCTGGTAAAGGGAATCGAAAAGCCAGACTCTCCAGGGATGGCAGGAGTGAATGCAATCTCCGTAGCATCAACCCGTGAGAGATCTTCCTTCGCCCGTTCGCACGCAGTCAGGAGTGGTCGTGAGAACCCTTTCAGAGCACCATGACCGCGTACAGCCAGGCATTGTTCCTGGACATATTCGAAGATCCACTGGTCTATCCGCATGCCCCCGATATCTTCGCCTGCTTTCCCGAGTATCCTGCAGCGGCGACCTGTATCATGTTCCTGTTCCCTATCCTCGAGTTGCACCACCGACACATCAAGGGTTCCGCCTCCCATATCAAAGAGCATGAACGACTCCCCGGTCCGCAGGCTGATCCCGGATGCCAGGGCGGCGGCACTTGCCTCATCAACCACTCTGACCGAACTGATGCCGGTTGTGCCGGAAAGATCGAAAATCCAGTCCTGGTAATGCTCGAATGCTTCCACCGGGATGGTAAAAACCGCTTCGGTATCTCCGGTGCCCCTCATCTGCGTCAGAGATGAGAGGAGAGCGCGAAGAAAATCAGTACCTGCTTCCCGGTAACTCTTATTTCCCCCAGGAAGCGGGATACGAACAGGGCTCCGTGTCAGGATATAGTGCTTCATCCACCGTACTGTCGAAGGAGAATCCAGCAGTCCTTTTTCGCAAACCTGGTTACCTATCCACGTTGCATTCCCCTCGCCGTAATGAATCAGCGATGGGATGTATGATGTTCCCCCCTCCTGTCCCGTGCAGGGGCGTGACCATTCCGGGAACGCCAGTATCCTCGCCTTTTCGGTCTCTTCATCCCAGCATGAAAGCACCGTGTTCGATGTTCCAAAGTCGACTGCGATCCTGAAGGGCATCAGCATTCACCCCGGCAAATGCCGTTTGGAATTCCATCATCACATTCGACGATTTCAAAGTCATATGGACCTGCGGGAAGACCGGTCCCCCCGAACTCCAAACAGTGACGGAACTTCCCTGCAAGCAGACGTTCAAGAAACCTCCATTGCCTGGCAGAGGATGTGGAGAGATCGGGGGTGATGCAGGACTGCACGTATCCAAGATCGGAGGGATTGGTACGTGAAAGAGGCCTTGTAAAGGGTATTCCTGAAAGTCGGAGTGTTCCATCGCGGCCGGCCGATGCCAGAAGGTTACCTGCGGCAATCAGGCAGAGCCCGTTCCGGGCGTCCGCACGTACATTCCCAGTCCGTATGGGAGCACATTCCGGAAGGGAAAAAAGGGCGACGGTTCCACTCTCAGTTGCGCTTGCGAGCAGGCTCCCATCCGGGTGTACCGCAAGGGACCGCACTCTTTCCAGGTGGCCTCTCAACACCCCGCAGGGTTCCCCGGAAGGGATACTCCAGAGACGGACAGTGCGATCCCAGCTCCCTGTTGCCAGGATTTTCCCATCACCCGATGCACCAAGGCATGAGACGATATGGGAATGGCCAGTGATCCGGGTATGAATCTTTTGTGATACAAGGTCCCAGATGACTGCGGTCCTGTCCTGCGATCCGCTTACCAGGAACTGGGTGCCGGGCAGGAAAGTGAGTGATGTGACAGGGCTGGAATGCCCGGAAAGTGCAGCGACCAGATCCCCCTTGGGAAGGGACCAGATCCGAACCACTCCATCCCAGCCCCCGCTTGCGAGGATCGATCCCTCCATGCCCATGGCGAGAGCCATGATTCCTCCATGATGCCCGACGAGCGTTGCCAGGAGCGATCCCGATTGCAGTTCCCACAGGGATATCCTGCCCTGGGCATCCCCGCACGCAACCATGGTTCCGGAAGGATTGACTGCGATGCATTCGATACGGCCGGTAAAGAGGTTGTGGCAGTACGCAAGGGTCCCTGACTGTGTGTTCCATACTCTGAGAATACCCCCATCTGTGCCGCACGCAAGGAGATTTCCGCCAGGGGTTGATGAGAGGCAGTGGATACCGGTCCCTGGTCCATGGATGGTGGAGAGGAGATCCAACTCCGGAATTGACCGGAGCTTGACCGTCCCTTCTCTGCCCGCACTCATAAGGCAGGTTCCTCCTTTATTGACACCGAGAAGCCGGATCCAGTCAGGATGCCCCTTGTTCATGGAGATTTTCCTGCGATCACGGATTGACCATGTATGAAGATACCCATCACGGCAGCCGGCAAAAAGATGCGTTCCATCAGGGTTGAGTGCGAGGCATGAGATTCCCTGTCCCGGTACATCGAACCGGGCATATTCGGATCCGCCCGGAAAAGAGATGACGACCACCTCATGTTCATCTACCGCAAGTACACCCAGAGTACCTTTTGGAGTATTCGCCCAGGCAATGAGACGTGCACCCGGTGAAGAAATGACACGAGAAAGAGTCCCATCGAGGCAGTTCCAAATGCGCATGGTACCCCTGCTGTCAACCCCCACGAGTGCGTCACCCTGAGGAGAGAAGAAGAGGTGGCGCATCGCCTTTCCAGGACCGGGGACCAATAGGACATCCTCTCCATTCATCTTCCATATACGGATTGCACCATCAATCCCGCTGCTTGCACGCATTCCTTCATGTATCGCGAGGGAGGTGACAGATCCTTCATGGGCGTGGGTAGAAGCGCGGTCGCTGCATCCTGGCCAGGTCCATGAGCAGAGGCTTCCGTCTTCTCCACCCGATATCAGCATGTTCCCAACATCTGAAAAGACGATGCCCGTCACCGGTGCATGATGTCCTTCGAGCGTCATGAAGGAGACACTCTCTCCCGGATGAACCAGCCTGATTGTGCCGTCTTTAGAACCCATAAGGAGGGCATTTCCATCAGGACTGAAGGAGATTGTGGTGATACCATTTCCTCCAGGGATGGCAGCACTGATAAGGTTCCCTTCAGGGAGCGACCACTGGTATAATGTCCCATCGTAACTTGTGGCAGCAAGGAAGAGTCCATCAGGTGATACTGCTGCATGCTGTATCAATCCCCCTGAACCTGCGAGGGTTTTTCCCATGAAAATGGGGGGATCAGGATAATCCCAGACATCCGGGACATTCGAGAGAAGTTCTCTCCAGAGGAACTTGTCCTCTGGCGCGGGTTTCCAATCTGATACCGCGAGAGAGTGGACAATGTCAACCGCGGAGGGGAGGGGTGCATGGAAGAGGAGTCGGAACATCTCGTCATGCTCTTTCTCCATTGCAAGACTCAGAAGCCTGGTTTTCCAGTCACAGGGAGACCATTCGACATCATTTCCCCCGTTTCCCAGCGAAAGGATGATGCTGATCATCCCATTCGATCTGGCCATCTCGAGCACATGGGAGCGTACTTTCGGCGTTGCCGAGAGGACTCCCCTGATCAGGAGGGGATGTCCAGGAAGAGGGTCAAGATCCCTGTATGCATCCAGCTGACCCGAGAGGAAGAGAAATAGCGCTTTTCTCTTATCGTTTGACGGCAGATAGCCTCGTTCTGATGCGATATGAAGCAGAAGCGGATCCAGGGATTCCAGGGCACAATCACAGAAGACATCGATAGCCGCGGAGCTCGAAAGGGAAGAAAGGGCGGCCGCTGCTGATGTCCGGACATCACGGTACCCGGATTCCATAAGGGCATGCGAAAGGGTGCGGACAGCATCAGGATCGCCTTCGAGTGCAGCCCTCCTGATGTCTCTTACCGTGGATGAGCGGAAATAAATCCCTAAAAGGGGTGCACGGCAGGGGAGCCGCATAAAGGGAAGACCCGTAGCCGCCATGAGGGTGCTCACTGCTCACCAGGGGACGGTACGGGCTCGAGGTGAACAATGCCGGGCGGGGATTGTGTTGCAACTGTTATTTCAGAGGCTGAGAGAGCCCTTCCCTCAGTCAACCATGTTCTGAGACCACCAACCACCTCTTTCTGGGATACGGAAAGTGGTACCTGCGTCCTGAGTGCAGCGATGATATCCCTTGTTGTGATTCGGCGCATATTCTGGTTGAATGCCTGGTACATGGCGTCGATGACGGTCTGTTCGATCTCGGCGCCCACATACCCTTCGGAAACCCTTGCCAAACATTCAAGATCAAAGTCTCCGGGAATGAGCCCTCGTCTGCGGAGGTGAACTGAGAAGATCTCCCTCCGCTCTCTTGAGGAGGGGAGGTCGAGGAAAAAGATCTCGTCAAACCGTCCTTTCCGCAGGAGTTCCGGGGGGAGGGCAGAGACATCATTTGCGGTCGCTACCACGAAACACGGGGCGGTTTTGTCCTGCATCCACGTGAGAATGTGGGCAAATACGCGCTGGCTGGTTCCCGAATCGCCGTGACCAAAGGAGAAGGCCTTCTCCATCTCGTCGATCCAGAGGATACATGGGGAAATGGTCTCTGCGAGAGCAAGGGCTCGGCGGGTTCGCTCCTCTGACTCTCCCACAAGGCTGCCAAAAAGGGCACCCACATCCAGTCTCAGCAGCGGGAGCCTCCACATGCCGGCGACCATCTTTGCGGTGAGGCTCTTTCCTGTCCCCGGGATCCCGATGAGGGCTATCCCTTTGGGGGATGGCAGGCCATAGTCCCGTGCTTCCCGGGTAAAAGCTTTCTCTCTCAGTTGAAGCCATTCCTTAAGGACTACGAGTCCCCCCACATTCTCGGCGGTCTCGGTTATGCTGAAAAATTCAAGAGCCTCGCTGTGTGAGAGGATATCCTTCTTCTCAGCCACGATGGCATCGATGTCCCGGTCGTCAAGTCGTCCGTGCCTCACAATCGCCTTGGAAAATGACCTGCAGGCCTGGTTGAGGGACATGCCAAGCGCAGCCTGTATGAGTTTCTCTCTCCCGAGCGGGGTAAGTGATTCGGGGACACCGCTCCCCCTGAGGAGACGGTCGAGTTCCTGCTCGAGTTCTCGTGCTGAAGGAGGTGGTATCTGGAGAACAACCGCGTTGTCCCTGATCTCCTCAGGCACTTTCAGCGAAGGAGTGACTACGATCATGGTCCTCCTTGAAAAACGGAACTTCTGTGCAAGGTTCCGCATTTTCCGCTTCACGGCAGGATTTGTCCAGAACTCATGAAAATCCTTGAGAACGACTGCTGCCGAATCATCGGTCTTCTCCAGCTCGTCAAGGGCCTGGAGGGGGTCCCGGATATTCACCGCCCTTGGAGGGGTATCTTTCACTCCTGAAAAGCCGTCCACAAGGTCCCACATGATGAGGGGGCGTGAGGGTTGGAATCGCCCGCAGACGTCCTGCAGGATCCGAATCGCCCGCTCTTCTTCAGTTGTATAGAGTATAAGAAGGGTGATGCGTGCCCGGAGGCATAGGTCAATCTGTGCAGGGATATCACCATCCCATGCTTCGTCTCTCATGTCCATCTCCTTACAACAATCCGCACTGATCCGTCTTCCTGCTCCACTTCCTCAACAAGGCTGTATCCTTCACGTTCAGTCTGCTCCCGCACCAGCATCCTCGCATATTTCTGCTGGATTCTCGGGTAGTCCCTCCGCAGGGCATCCTGAATCTTCCGGTCTGAACCACGGACGCCCCAGGAATCGGCAAGAAGATCATAACATCCGTCCGCGTTCTGCACAAACCCTACCCCGTACCCATTCTTTCCCGTCACAGCCAGGTCTACCTTCTGGACTCCGTGGTATCCCCTGATGGTCCCGCCCTCCTGTACCTGGTAGCCCATCTCCTTGAGGCACAGAGAGAGGACTGACTTGTTCCGGAATGTTGTCTTGATCCTGCTGAAATGAGACATGTTTCAGCCGCACTCCTCTTTCTGATAAAAAAAACTCATTTCCGGGAACCCTGTGGTGGTTATCTCTCCGTGGCGGCTGATGGTAAATTCCACGGATCTCGCATCGCGTCCGGGATACGCGGTGCGGGGGATCCTCGTGGAAAGGTGTAGTATTTCCTGGTTTCTGGATCCGCAGAGGGAAGTCCCGCAGGGTGCATCCCGGATGTAGGGCCCTGCCACGAGGAGATCGGTCACCCTGATGAGTTCCCTCCAGGCGCTCCTCCCGCTTGAGAAGAGTACTTCGGCGGGAAATCCGCTGAACGTGACCACGGAGAGACCCTCTCTCCGGATCAGATTCCCTACCTCGGCGAGGGGAAGTGCCTGGCAGAACGGCTCTCCCCCGGAGAATGTAATGCCATCGATCCCGGGGAGGGAGATGATTGTTTCCGCAACATCCTCTGCACTGATAAGGTGGGTCTTTTTAAACGACCATAATGACCTGTTGAAGCATCCCGGGCAGTGCAGAGGGCATCCCTGCACCCAGAGTACTGCCCTCTCCCCCGGTCCGTTTACCCGTGATCGGTCGAGGAACCCTGCACAGTTGATCTTCATTGCCGTCTCTCTTTCTCTGTCATGCCCCACGGGTTCCCACACTATAAGTATCGGGAATCCGGGTGAATATCTGAAAAGAGAGGTTTCCAGAAGGCATGGTATAAGTTCTTCCTTTTCCAGTCCCCTTTTCTCAAAAAAGTAATACTAATGTAATACTTAGGTAGTGCAAAAGCAGTGACCTGGCTCGATCCTCGCGCCGCAATATTTTTTGATAAAATTACAAATTAAAGGTAAAAATCCAATTATTTTGAGTTCCGGCGAGGAATAATGGTATTCCTTAAGAGTGATATTTTGATGTAGTGGAGGATTTTTTTCAATCCATATGGCATACTGTTGCGCCACATGTTATTATCAACGCACCCCACGAATAATGAGTGATGAAAGGCTCGTTTGACGGCACCTGGATCAGGCTCGGTCCGGAAGGGCGGCCTCTCTATGATCAGAGCGGGTATGGGAGACCTGAAAAGGAAGGGCTCCGGCTCGCTCCGGAGGAGGCCCTTTACCTGGTCCACCGCGGCCGCCTCGAGATACCCGGGTATTCTTTTGACCGCCTCCTCGCAGCATGCACCCAGAAGTCAGGTTTTATGAGGAGCTTCCTCGTGTACCGTGACCTGAGGGAGAGGGGATATGTTGTCCAGACCGGCCCTCACGATTTCAGGGTCTTCCGGAGGGGACAAAGGCCCGGAACAGGCCAGTCCCAGTATCTTGTGAGGGTCATCTCTGAGCGTGACATGATAGCGTTTTCAGGTCTTGTCAGAGAGGCATCTGCATCCATCAATCTCCGGAAGCAGCATGTCCTCGCCGTTGTCGACGACGAGAACGAACTGACCTATTATGAAATAAAGGTGCAGCACCTCCAGGAGACCGGTGAGGAGGATGCAACCTTACCAATGGAAGGCGAACTGGTGGGGAGGTATGCGATCGTCCACCAGAATGAGAAAGGGACGTATGGGATGCAGCTTGATTCCGGGCGCCTGGTCCTTGCACCACTCGAGATCATCAGCCTGATGCGTTCCGGGAAGCTCTCACTTCGCAAGGATGGAGAGCGGCAGGATCCCGGACACTATTACGAACTTGCACGGGAATCAGACATCGAGTTTCCTGAGAAGGTCAGGGTATACGAAGACCTGCGAAAGAGGGGATTCGTCCCCCGAACCGGGTATAAATTCGGCCATCACTTCCGCGTGTATTCGGGAAAGAAAGTTCACTCAGAGATGCTCGTTCAGGCTCTCCCAGGAGAGGCATCCCTTCCCATGAGTGCTATCTCGAGATCAGTTCGCCTGGCCCACAGCGTGAAAAAGAAGATGTTGTTCGGGTGCGAACATAGTGAAGATATCCAGTATGTGGAATTCGCCCGTATCAAACTGTGAGTAGGTAAAGCATGCAGGCACCCATTAATCCCTGGTCCAGCCAGCCATCCGAAGATATCGAGAAACTCTTCTCGATGTTTGGAATCGAGCCTATAGCAAATATCGATGGCATTCTCCCCAGTACCCCCTCCTTCATAAGCAGGGGAGTTGTCGTTGGCCACAGAGATTATCGAGTCATTGCGGAGGCAATCAGGGACAGGAAGCCCTTCCATATCCTGACCGGTTTCATGCCGTCCGGTCACCCCCATCTCGGGCATTTGATGGTCATGAAGGAGGTAGTATGGCACGTTGCACAGGGAGGCACAGGATATATCACTGTCGCTGACAGAGAAGCCCATGCGGTGCGGGAGATTCCCTGGCGGAAATGTGACGAATACGGGAAGGAATATCTGCAGTGTCTTTATGCCCTGGGATACCATGGCAACACCTACTTTCAGAGCAGGAACAAACGCCTCTTGGATCTCGCGTTCGAGGCAGCGACCAAGGTAAACTTCTCGGAACTGCAGGCAATTTATGGTTTTTCCGATGAGACTGCACTTGCCCATGCAGAGAGCGTGATCACACAGGTTGCCGATATTCTCTATCCACAGATTGACAGTAGTCCCGCACCCACCGTTGTTCCGGTTGGTATTGACCAGGACCCTCATATCCGGCTGACAAGGGGTGTCGCCCATAAGTTGCGGATGTTTACCGTTGAAGAGAGGGACGGGTACATCAGTGTCCGGTCAAAGAATGCCCCCGCTAAGGCGCTCGATGATGTTCACAGGAGATACCCGGGATCAAAGAAATACGAGGGGCATGTCGATATCCCGGGAGGAAAATGCATTGATGTGAGTGCAGAGGTTCGCCGCATCGAGATAGCCCACGGCGGATACGGGTTTTTTACACCCTCATCGACGTACCACCGGTTCATCCCCGGGCTCCAGGGAGGAAAGATGTCGAGCAGTGTCCCGGAGAGCACGATTACCTTTACAGAACCCGAAGAGGTTGTCAGAAAGAAGGTGATGGCTGCTTTTACAGGAGGACGGCCTACACTTGCAGAACAGAAGGACAGGGGCGGAGAGCCTGACATGTGCCCCCTGTTCCTCTTAAACCTGTTCCATATGGTCGAAGAAGACAGTGAGCTTGCTGAGATCAAAAGGCGATGCCTTGGGGGGGAGCTCCTCTGCGGGCAGTGCAAGAAAGAGACCGCGGAAAGGGTGCTGGCTTTCATCCGGGATTTCCGGGAGAAAATGGAGGCATCGGCACATCTGGTGAAGGTTGAGTGATATGGATCTATCCCTGAATGAAAAACGACTGATCAAAGTCCTGGAACCGCACAAGAAATACGATCCGGCCACCCTGGCCGCGAAAATGGGGACATCCGCGGAGTCAGTCATCCAGTTCTCCATGCTCCTTGCCGGGCGTGGCCTTGTGCATGTGGAGAAGGAGGTTCATACCACGTATGCCCTCACAGACGAAGGGAGCCGATATGCCCGTGAAGGGCTCCCCGAACGACAGCTTCTCCAGAGTTTCGAGGGGCGCATCCCCATGGCCGATCTGACAAAGCATCCCCTGTCCCGTGTAGGGATAGGTCAGATGCGGAAGAAAGGGTGGGTTACTATTCGCGATGGAATGGTGGAGAAAACCGGCCAGGAGATGATTTCCGAAGAGGAGCGTGCCCTCCGTGAGCCAGAGTGTGAGGGTAAAGGTGTCTCTCTCCTTGTAAAACGTGGTCTTCTCATCGAGCAGCAGGAGACGAGATACCTAATTTCCCTGACACCCGATGGTGAGGCCATCGCAAAAAAGGGGCTTGATCTCGAAGCAGAGATAGGAACTCTCACAAGAGAGCAGATTATCGGGGGATCATGGAAGGATCTGCCTTTGAGACGATACAGCCTTGGCACGCTTCCAAGAAAGATCTACCCTGGTAAAATTCACCCGTACCAGAGGATCCTGGATGAAATGAGGCAGACTCTCCTCGAGATGGGATTTGCCGAGATATATGGAGGCCTTGTGCAGAGCTCTTTCTGGAATTTCGATGCTCTTTTTCAGCCACAGGATCATCCGGCGAGAGAGATGCAGGATACGTTCTTTTTGAAAGAGACGGTTCCTGTCCCGCCGGGATTCGAGAGGGTCAGGGATATGCATCTTCACGGAGGCACCACCTCGTCAACAGGATGGGGTGGCGACTGGAGGGTTGAAAAAGCAGAACAATGCGTCCTGCGCACTCACACCACAAGCCTTTCCATTCAGCACCTGGTATCGCACCCGGAACCCCCTGTAAAAGTCTTCTGTATCGGGAGGGTGTACCGGAGAGAATCCATCGATTCAACTCACCTGGCGGAATTCGAGCAGCTGGAGGGGATCGTCATGGACAAAGACGTTACATTCCGCCATCTCCTCGGTTTTCTCAAGGAGTTCTACGGGCGCATGGGGTTCGAGGGAGTAAGGTTCAGGCCGGGCTACTTCCCCTATACCGAACCCTCCGTGGAGCCCGAGGTCTTTGTCGACGGCCTGGGCTGGGTCGAGATGGGTGGCGCGGGGGTCTTCAGGGAAGAAGTGAGAGCCCCCTGGGGAGTCAAGCATCCTGTGCTTGCCTGGGGTCTTGGCGTGAGCCGTGTCGCGATGCTCAGGCTGGGCTTAAAGGATCTTCGCCAGTTATACAGGACTGACATCGACTTTGTTCGCGAGACATCATCATGGCGACCCGCTCACCGGGCATCTGGGAGGAAATAGGATGGCGGTCATCACCCTCTATTATCGTTACCTGGAGAGGCTCGTCGGAGTCGATAAAGAGACTATCCTTGCCCGCCTCCCGATGCTGGGATCGGACATCGAGCGTGTGGAGGAGGATCATGTTGATGTTGAGTTCTTCCCCTCACGGCCTGACCTTTTCTCCGTTGAGGGAGTTGCGAGGGCGATGAAAGGCTTCCTCGGGGTTGAGAAGGGGCTTCCTGCGTATCATGTAAAGCCTTCCGGGATCAGTTTTTCAGTCGATCCCGGGCTTGCCTCCATACGCCCTTATCTGGGGACTGCGGTTATCCGTGGTATCTCTCTTGATGAAGAGGCAATCCTTTCTCTCATGGGCCTCCAGGAGGCTCTCCACTGGGCGTTAGGCCGAGGCCGGAGCAAGGTGGCGATAGGAATACATGATCTTGACCATGTCACCCCTCCATTCCGGTATATTGCGGAGGAAAGGACCCGGTCTTTCGTACCTCTCGACTACGACAGGGAGATGACGATGGAAGAGATCCTTGATACACATCCCAAAGGCCGTGCCTATGCCGACATCGTAAAGGACTTTCCGAGATTCCCGCTCATTGTGGATGCCTGCAACCAGGTTCTCTCATTTCCCCCTATTATCAACGGCGAGCTCACGCGTGTGACTGGAGAATCAAGAAATCTGCTCCTCGACACGACAGGCACTGATGAACGTGCAGTAATGACCGCGGTAAACATCCTCTGCACAGCTCTCGCCGATGCAGGTGGACAAATCGAGAGTGTTGAGGTAGACGGAGGGTTCATCCCTACCCTCGCTCCCACCACCAGGCTTGTGAGTTCCCGTGAATGCAGCTCATTGCTCGGTGTTGACTTCACTCCGGAAGAACTCTCTGCCCTGCTGGAGAGAATGCGGTATTCAGCCGAACCCGTGAGCGATGACAAGGTCAGGGTCACGATCCCCTGTTACCGGGCTGATATCATGCATGACTGGGATATCTTCGAGGATGCAGCCATCGCGTTCGGGTATGAAAACTTCCGGGCAGAGATCTCCCCCACGTTCACCATCGGCAAAGCACACACGGTCATGACCATTGCATCTGCGGTCAGGTCGCTCGGTTCAGGCCTTGGGTACCAGGAGGTTATACCGTTCACTCTCACCAGTGAAAGGGTGATGCATTCGAAGATGCAGCGCCCCCTTCCCGCGGGAACTCTTACTGTCCTTCACCCGATCAATGAAGAGAATACCATGGTCCGGACTGGGATCCTCCCGCTGCTCATAGAAACACTCCAGTTCAACAGGCACCGCGAACTCCCGCAGAGGCTCTTTGCAGTAGGAGACGTGGTTCAGGACCTTACCACATACCAGAAAGCATCCTTCGTCTCTCTCCACCCGGCAGCGGATTTCTCTGAGGCCTATGCGGTTGCGGATGCCCTGTGCAGGGAGCTGTCAATACCCTATACAGCGGGGGAATCAGGAGACCAGGCGTTTATACAGGGAAGGAGGGGAAACCTCCTTGTGAACGGAAGTGTTGCCGGAACCTTTGGGGAGATCCATCCTGCGGTGCTGAATGCATTTGAACTCGAGCACCCGGTCGCGGCCGTGGAGATCGATCTCAGAGTCGTACCGGGATACCCTTCCGGGCTAGGTACTCCTTGACCTGCCTGACGGTCATTTCCCCGTAGTGAAAGACGCTTGCTGCCAGGCAGGCGTCTGCTTTCCCGTACACGAAGCCGTCATAGAAATGCTCGAGCGTTCCCACACCCCCACTCGCAATGACGGGGATTCCAACAGCCTCTGAGATTGCAGAGGTTATAGGGATATCAAATCCATTCTTTGTACCGTCGGTCTCCATGCTGGTGAGAAGGATCTCGCCTGCTCCCCTCTCTTCTGCATCTTTCGCCCATTTCACTGCATCGATCCCGGTAGGCTTGCTCCCCCCATAGATAACAACTTCATACCAGCAGGTCTGCCCGTCGGGAAGAGTCACCGGTGTCGCGTCCGGATTCTTTGAAAAGTTTCTCCGTACATCCTCTGCAAGGACGATACACTGGGTCCCGAACTTCTCCGACCCCCTGCTCAGAAGCATTGGGTCATGGACAGCGCTCGTGTTGATGCTTACCTTGTCTGCCCCGGCCCGTAGGATCTGCTGGATATCATCAACCGATCTGATTCCCCCACCGACTGTAAGAGGAAGGAAGAGCTGGTCGGCGGCACGCTTTATGACCTCGATGATGGTTCCACGCTGTTCTTTCGAAGCGGTGATATCGAGGAATACAACCTCGTCTGCACCCTGTTCGTTATATCGCTGTGCCAGTTCTACCGGATCCCCGGCATCGCGCAACGCCAGAAAATGCGTTCCTTTCACTACTCTCCCGTCCTTCAGGTCAAGACAGGGAATTATGCGACGGGTAAGCGTCATGGAGAATGGGTAGGGAGTGTTGGGTTAAGAGGATTATGCCACACAACATGACGGGTTTTATCTTTGTTGCAGGATGATTGCATAACGGAAATGCCGGGTGAAGGATCAGACCCGGCGGGATCAGTCCATGGATTCAGGTGAGAAGAAAATGACGTGGGCCCGGCAGTACATGCCGGTGCTCTCCTCTATTCGTGAGGATTTCGTCCGGGAACAACCGTTCCGCGGGATGCGTATAGGGATGGCACTTCACGTTGAGGCAAAGACTGCCTGCCTGGTTGAAACCCTGGCTGCCGGGGGTGCAGAGGTGTACATTACGGGGTGCAATCCCCTGAGTACCCAGGATGATGTTGCAACCGCTCTCGGGAGGGTTCCCGGGGTACATTGCTATGCAAAACGGGGAGCCACTACAGAGGAATACTACGCAGCCATTGACAAAGTCCTTGACGCCCACCCCCGGGTGACGATCGATGATGGTATGGATCTCATTCACCGGCTGCATACCGCGAGGACCGATCTCCTCCTGGACGTGATAGGGGGCTGTGAGGAAACAACCACTGGTGTGCACAGGCTCCGGGCGATGGCAGGGGAAGGCAAACTCAATTTCCCGGTCATCGCAGTCAATGACACCCCAATGAAGAGGTTTTTTGACAATGTTCACGGCACCGGGGAGAGCGCACTCTCTGCAATTATGCTTACCACGAATATGCTGATCGCGGGAAAAGCGGTGGTCGTGGCAGGATACGGGTTCTGCGGGAGAGGCCTTGCGAGAAAACTGCACGGGCTTGGCGCCAGAGTCATTGTCACTGAAGTGGATCCCCGACGGGCTCTCGAGGCATACATGGACGGGTTCATGGTCATGCCCATGGAAAAAGCTGCGGAGATCGGGGAGATTTTCATCACCACCACGGGGAATACTTCCGTGCTCACCTCGTCGCACTTCCCGAAGATGCGAAACGGAGTGGTGCTTGCAAATGCGGGTCATTTCAACGTGGAGATCGACATCCAGTGGCTGGAAAAGCACGCACGGGCTGTAACAAGGCGTGACGGTATTGATACCTACAGGGTGGATAAAAAAGATATCCACGTTCTTGCAGAAGGCCGCCTTGTGAACCTGGCGATACCCAAAGGCATGGGCCATCCCATCGAGGTTATGGATTTGAGTTTCGCCCTGCAGGCACTCTGTGCCCGCTATATTGTCATGCACGGGCGCTCACTCCAGCCCGGGGTGTATGATGTACCCGTGGAGATTGACGATCTGGTTGCGAGGAAAAAACTGGCCGCACTCTCAGTTGCGATTGATGAACTCAGTCCTGCCCAGACCGATTACCTCTCGGGCTGGAATGTCGGGACCTGAAACCCGACCCATCTCACCTCCCATGATTGTGAGCCGGTCACAGAAGAGATATTCCTGTGCATACCCGGCATACTGACCGAAATGACTCCTCCCGAAACGGCTGAACTGGTCGTAGGTATACCGTGTGTCATCCAGGGAATACCGGGTCTGTAATATCCTCTGGATCCAGACATCTACGGGAAAAGCCTCTGATTTCCCAAATGCAAAAAGAAGCACGCAGTCGGCTACTTTTTTTCCGACCCCCTTCAGATGCAAGAGCTCTTTCCTGGCTTTTTCATAGGGGAGTTCACAGAGCCTGGACTCCCATCCCGGATCATCTGCAAGTATCCTTGCCGTCTCAAGAAGATAGGGTGCCCGGTAGCCAAGGCGGCACGCTGAGATTTTGCAGGGATCCTGACTGGCTATCGCATCTGCATCAGGGAAGGAAAAGATTCTGTCGTCCCGGGTAAGGATGGGTTCCCCATACCATTGACACAATTTCGAGATCCTGCGTTTGATCCCGGGGATGTTTGCGTAGGTGGCGATGATATAGGAAGCAAGACATTCCCATGCAGGCTGGCGGATAATGCGGAGCCCCCTGCAATGGGAGATGACAGTATGGATGACCGGATCCCTGTCGATAGTGTTGAGGATTCCCAATAAATCCTCGTCGAGCTGGAAATAGGAGCGGATGAACTCAGGTTTTGCACCCTGGAATGAGAGAACGCGCCCTTTCTGGTGAATGGTGATGCACGACCCGTCAACCACGCCAGTCCAGGCCCCACCATCATTTTCCCAACGGAAGACCTGTCCGCATCCGAGCGTCAGATCGAGATTAAAAGGCTGGTCCTTGCGCAGTGTGATTGAGGCCATGAAATCAACCCGGTGTCATTCTTATCTGCCTGCACTAATCAAAATTCATCCGGTTCGATGATCCGGCGCAGCAGCCTGCAACCCCAGATTTCCTTGTACAAAAAAAATCCTCTCTTTCACACTGCAAACCGCAGGAATTTTATACTCAGTTTCCGATCTGTTCCCTATGGAACTGAACGAAACTCTGCGTGCATTTCTCGAGACAGGTGATGACTGGGAGAGGAAGAACACCTCCGTGAAAGGGGTCTCTATCATCAAACTCCCCGGGACCAAGAGCCGGGCACCATCGCTGGCAATCGAAGTCAATCCGGTAGGTGACAAGGGTATCCCCATGAAGAAGAAGGGAGTCATGGTGATGAATGGGGGAGAGCTCATTGCATTCCGTGAGATCTTCTCGAATCCCAAAGTCGATGGACTTATCCGGACAATCGAGGAAATTACTCCCGGAAAAAAAGGCCAGAAGAGCAGTTCAGGGGATATTTTGGAGATATAAGGGACATTCGCCCTTCCCTTTTTTTGTCTGTAACCTGCCCTGGCGGCCTCCTGCACCGGTGGAATTCATGCAAAGACCATGATAAGGCATAAACCTTTATTTTCCCGGAGATAACTCTCTTTGAGGCTGTTTTTCGCATGAAAAAGTCATCTCTGCCCAGCATACCGCCGGCACCTTGGGGACTGAGTCTTGGTAGGACAGGGATTTATACCGTCCTTATCCTTTTCCTCCTCCTCTTTTTTGCAGGGTGCACTGAGGACAATACTCCCTCCACTGAGGTCCCCCAACCTCCCGGGGTGCTGGTTGACTACCAGAGAACCGGGGGGATTGCAGGGGTATCTGATCACATAGTGGTTTTCAGTGACGGGCAGGTCGTCTATTCTACCCGACAGGGATCGGGGGCCTATATTCTCTCTCCTGGAGATCTTGATATTCTCAGGGGATTGATCCGTGATGCAGACATCCCATCACTGAAAGATGAATATCCCGCGCCTCAACCCGGAGCTGATTACTTTACCTACACTCTGGTCGTTGGAAACCGCACGATAACCACAGAGACAACAGGTATACCAGAACCCCTGTCGCCTGTGATCATCACCCTTGATGGGTTGATCAGTACCAGGTGATATACCCCTCATCAATGTCCTCAAAACAGGGTTGTGGATCTCTGGAATACACCCCTGGGAAAAATTCCCGGGCGCCATACCTTACCGGTCTTTTAGGTCAATTCTCTCCATTTCTCTGGTTCAGGATAGATATCCCGTTTAAAGTTCGGTCATCCAGCGGGCATCATACCTGGCTCCGCATTCCGGGCATATCAACAACACGCGGAAGTGCTGGCGGCCGGCGGCTATGCGTACGAGCGATATATGGAATCCCCTGTCGTATCCGCATTTCTGGCACTGTTTGAACTCGTCACTGATCGCAACATGAATGATATCACCTGATACAGTCATGATGCTCTGTCTTGCGGGTGACAAGAAAAATGATCACTAAACCGGGATGGAAAATAGTAAGGTGAGGTGCTTCCCGTCATCAGAAATACCGGGCACAGGTGTGCCGGAAAAAAGGGAACTGAAGGTCTCACGAAGAGTACAGGCAGCCCTGCACATCCTGGCCCAATTTTCCTATTGCATCCGCCCGGCAACGCTGGCAGTGCCTCATCTGGCGGACGAATGGTGCACATGCATCCTGCATCTTTCTCTTCATTTCCGGGGTAGGCGGAGTGATATGGGAGAACCTGTATTGGGCGATCAGCGGGATGACATTGAAGTTGTATACTCCCATCTCTCCCACCTTTTTCGCAATTTCCGGGATATGATCCTCATTTATCCCGGGTATATACACAGTATTGATCTTCACAATCATCTTCCGTTCAACCGCCATACGGATCCCTTCAAGCTGGTTCTCAAGGAGGATCTTCGCGCCTTCTACACCTTCATAGCGCTTCCCCTTGTAATTGATGAACTGGTATATTTTTGCCCCGATCTCGGGGTCAATGGCATTGAGGGTAACCGTGACGTTCCCGACATCATATTTCTGCAGCAGGTCTATCTTTTCCGGGAGGAGAAGGCCATTGGTGCTGATGCACTTAATCACATTCGGAAATTCCTCCTTCAACACCCTCAATGTTTCAAAGGTGTCTTCATTCGCAAGGGGTTCTCCGGGCCCTGCAATCCCTATGACCTTGATATAGGGAAATTTCTGCAGGGCATCACGCACCAGCCCGATCGCTTCCTTTGCATTGAGAACTTTTGAAGCCACACCGGGACGGCTCTCGTTCACGCAGTCAAAATCCCTGATACAATAGTTGCACTGGATATTGCATTTCGGTGCGACGGGTACATGGCATCGGCCGAATGCGTGGCAGGCCTTCTCAGAGAAGCAGGGGTGCTCCTGGATTTTGCGGAGCTGCTCGGGGTCCCATTGCACCTTTTTCCCTGCAACGTCGGTTGTCTTGTATTCATTTTCAGTCATAACAGTTCTCCATCACCGCCTGTACAGCGCGTGTCTCATGTAAATGAGGGCTGGCATGTTAAAAATAATTCTATTAGGGTATCTTTTGAGTAAAATCCTTGGAATATGGGGGATTTCACTGATGGATCAGGGCTTTTCAATCCCGCAGGAATTATGACCGAACAGTATCATATGGTTGGGTATGAGGCATATGAAAGGAGGAGAGGACACTTCATCCTGGATCCGCATTGGAGTGTCATTCGCTGCGATTATTCTGATGATTGTCCTTGCTGCCGGATGTACTTCATCAGGGTCACAGGGGGTTTCCCCGGGAGACACGGTAAGGGTTGCATACCAGATGTCATTCCCCAATGGTCCCGTATTTGAGACCAGCGAGAACGCAACACCTCTGGTGTTTGTCGTCGGAATGGGCCAAACACTCAAGGGTGTTGACCAGGCCGTCGTTGGAATGATCCCCGGGCAGACGAAAACCATCATTATACCCCCCGAGGAGGGGTATGGGATCAGAAATGAGAGCATGGTTGGGAATGTTGATACAGAGTTTCTTGTCAAGAAGATGAATGAGCTTGCGAAGATGGGGCATATGACACGCGTGAACTTCCCAGGTATCGATGATCTTACATACCGCTACCAGCTTCCTGATACTACCGTCGTCTATTATACATTCACAAATATCACTGAGGAAACAACTACCGTCGATCAGAACCATCCGCTTGCAGGCCGTGAACTAAAAGCCACTATTACCCTTCTCGAAATTGTTGAATGACATGGAATCCCTTGAAAATTTTTTCCATAGTATACTCAAAGAATAAACAAGGAAAAGCCTGATTGGAAAAAAACGTGTGACCGTTTTGGATGGTAAAGAGAGAAACTCAATCCAGCTTTATGAAGGATTGCACCGGTGCGGGCCGCCCGATGCGATCCGATACATTTTTTATCACAATGTGATATCTCATTCTGGTGTACCGAGAAGCGCCCCGTCAATGAAAGCCTGGAGTACTGCCTATATTGATGCCACCTTGATTGTATAGTGCTTTTTCAGGCAGGCGTCGCCCGCTGAACGGTGCACCAAAAATTTCATTTCACCTTCATCTATATAAAGGCATTAGTCCAAAGTGGAATATTCAGGTCTCTTTTTGCATGCGTCAGACGTTTTATGACGGAATTGCCAAACGGGAGCCTTATGGTTTCGCAAGGGAAAATAACCATGAAATTTCATTTAAATGCAAAAAAAACGAATAATTAATGCTTTTAAATTTTCGTCAAAAAATCATTCTCTCATCATTTCAAGCGGGATGGTTAGACAGATTTACAAGGGAACGCATAATTGATGAGTATTTTTTTCATCAATATCAGGTGGTGCCGCATTCAATTCTTTATATATTTTACGGTATCTTGAACGGTCTGGGAATGGGGTGGTGGGAATACTTCCTGAAAGCATTGCAGAAGAGGTCCGGATGCACTGTCAGGGGATGGATGATGCCACTGATAAGGACACCTGCAGGAGAATAGTGATCGCTGTCTTCGATGCTTTGAAGGATACGAGTATGGGCCTGGCCGGATTCGAACCGGCGACCTCCGCCGTGTAAGGGCGACGTCATAACCGACTAGACCACAGGCCCAGGACAGCCAGAAAGTTTCGCCCGTGAGAGTATTAAATTCATCCATCGGAATTCAGATCCCCTTTGGATAATAATAATGGGAAAAATTGAGATTTTTCACAAATCTAGCCCTATACACATCTATATTGAATGGTTGGCATATGACCCTATTACCCGGATGAGTCTGCATATAAAGAATATACAACCCACGTGGCGAGCGGCGACTGACCTGAAAATTCGGTGTCCTGAGTGAAAATCAGGGGAGATCTTTTCGGAAAATTGCATGAATCTCTTCACGCAGGAATGTTTTCCCACGAATGTGAAGGTCCCAGGAGGTGGCCTTAAGAGAAATCACGGAAAGAAACGGATTGAGGGTTAAAATCTCGCTTTTCTGGAAGTAATGAGTAAAGGTTCCGTCTCCCCTCAGGTAGGTTTTCTCTTCGATCTCTTCGCCTTTTCCCGACCTGAAATCATTCACGGAAAACACACGGAAGATGACATTGCCTCCACTCCTGACAACCCGTCCTGCTTCCTTGCACATTGCCTTTCTTCCCTGTAGGACGGCATGTCCGAGGACATGGGAGAGAAGCACCGTATCAAAAGATGAATCAGAAAAAGGCAGGTGGACAGCATCAGCACATACAAGTGTGACGTTTTTGGCTCCCTGGAGTGTATGGGAACACAGGCGGAGAGCCGCAAGGGAAAAATCGAGGCCGGTAAGCATGGGGCCAGTCTCTTCATCCACGAAGGATGATGTTTTCAAACCGGACAGTGTACCCAGAGTCTTTCCATCACCGCACCCAATCTCAAGGATACGGCCGCGTTCAGAAATTGAAGGCAGCCAGGAAGAAAAACCAGCCCAGCGTCGCCCTCTCATTGAATAATCCCGGTTCCAGGCGTCCCGTGGTGCTTCCATTTTTACCGATTATCCCCCTATGAGGGTATTATGGTATCACCCGGAAAAAAATTGGGGTTCTTTCCGGAATGAGCCTGGGATGCAGGAATACCCGACGACCTGAAAAATACAGAGCGATAGGAAAGAAAAAGCCCGCAGGGGGTTGCGGGCATTCTTGCATGTAAGATCGAATCAGGTAAGCCCAAAGGACTTGAGCGTCACATTGGGATTGACTGCGCCGCAATGATATACGACACCCTCTGACATTTCGTTGATCACCACTTCGGCGGGGGAGAAGAGTGAAGTATCGATCTTGTAGAAATCATACCCCGCCTCCTTGAAGATCTCGTTGAAAGGCTTTCCATATCCCTTTGATTTGTTGCTCGGGATCTTCTCGAGGTAATCTTTGATCTCCGGGGCTTTCATGGTAAGCATGATCCTCCCATGGTAGATAGTGGCATCATTCGTCACGCCCATGGCCATTTTCGGACCTCTTACGGGGGGAAGCGGTGCGCACCCAAATGCCGCTGTTATCTTCCTTGTATCGAAGTGAAGTTCGTTCAGCTTGTAAATGGCAGTCTCCACACATCGTCCGGCAACCTGGATGGAGCCCACGATCGACGACGTGGGTGCCACAACCGCACATACATTTCCCACATCGATATGGCAGTCCTCGGCGATCTTTTCCATGACCTCGCCGTTGGGAAGGTGGTCGCTCTCAAGCGCTATCACTGCAGAATCAAAGTCATCCTCGTACCCTATCACCTCATACGTGTGCTTGGGTTTGAGGGAAAGAGCTCTTGCCGGCCCACTCCCCATGGCAAAGTAATTGTTGTGCTTGATTGTCCATCCTGCTTTCTGGGCACCGAGGCATGAGATGGAGGGAAAATCGGTGAAGACATCGATGAAAGGAAGGGGGAAATCCAAAATATTTGCCATTCTGAAGTTGACTTCTCCCAGCCCTCCCATGCAGATCTCGGTGAAAGCACGCCCTGCAGCATAACCGCCACGGGTGCTTACCCCGCAATCGATGATCCGGGCGCCATTATCGAGTTCATGGTATGCAGCGTTGAATTCTTCGGCGTATTCCGCCAGGTTTTCAAAAATTTCAAGGGCAAGTTCGTTAACACTGAGCACGTGGAGTACCCCCTTTACCATAGAACACAACTCTGGAAGTGATAAGAGTTATCAAATGATCGTTTTATAAAAAAAGATCAGGAGAGATATTCCAGAATTTTTGCGGGGTCGTAACGGAGACTGATCACCCTGGTACGGCCTTTCCCTTCCCTGTATTCGAGGTTCACAAGCCTCATTGCATCGAATTTTTTTACGATCTCATAGAAACGGGTGTAACCAAGCGCAGATCCTTCTTTTACAGTTTTATAGACCTCTCCTGCGTTCATCTCTCCGCCCGTTCTCGCATGGGTTGCAAGGATACCAAGCAGCGCTTTCTCCTCGGCCTTCAGTGTCTTTAAGGAGTAAGAAAGGTGAAGGTAGCGTGAAACAGTGTATGCGCTGCAGATGTCTTCCCTCTCGATAGCCCTGCTTGCCCTCTTCTCCGCATTCAGGGTGGCGCGTTTCAGCAGGTCAACTCCTACCCTCAGGTCGCCGCTCTTCTGCGTCTGTTCAACCACGAGATCGAACATTGCCTGGGAGAGACAGCCGGGATAGAGGCCCTGCATCACTCTTTCGCCAATAATTGTTCTCGATTCCTCCAATGTATACGGCGGGAAGTATATCTCTGTCGGGCGAAAGACCGAGGATACCCGTGCATCCACTTCTTTTCCCATATCCACGTCCATATCACTCACTATCACGATCACACCTACCCTGGTGCCGGGATACGCTTCGTGTGAACGAAGAAGAGTGTAGAGGACTTTGTTAATCTCGTTCTCGTACAGGAGATAGTTCGCATCGTCGAGCGCGATTAAAAGAACCTGCTCCTCCTTTGCAAGGATTCTCGCTATCGCATCAAAGACCTGCTTGAACGAGGTGCCGGACGCCGGAGGAAGGTGACCCGAGAGCTTACGATATATCTGGGAGAAGATCGCGAATTTGGTATTGTCAATCTGGCAGTTGATATGGATGGGTACAAGTTTTTTCGTGGTCTCCTCGATCTCATTGAACAGTTTCTTGACGCTTGTGGTCTTGCCAGTCCCGGGAAGCCCCCTGCATATGGTGTTGAGTGGTCTTCCCCCACGCAATCCGGGTCGTATCTGGAAAGCCAGTTCCCGCATCTGGTTTTCGCGGAAGTTGAACTGTTCGGGGACGTAATCGATCTCGAAGACTTCCGGGTCACGAAAGAGGGTCTCATCCCACATAAGGAGGTTCTTCTTCACGTGCTCTCCCCACCGTGTATCTTCTCAACCACTCGTTTCACCACAATTTATACCTTCTTTAAACATTTCCTGCACAGTGTTCTGTTTGTAAAAAGCATACTCATCTTTTGTTCTGCTGGGTTCACCGCCACCCCACAGTCTTCACATGTGATCACAGTGCTCTCCGCTTCTATGCCGGATTCGGTCGTGGTGAGAACCGGAGATTGTTCATTCATCACGGGTACTGGAGTCACGAGTGTGCGTGCTGGTGTGCCTGGACCTGCATCAACAAGGGGGTCCACACTTCCAGGAAGGGGACAGACACCCGCGGTGCATTCTTTCGTGTATGTGTCAGGTTTTGACGATATCTGAGGAAAAACCCTTTTTTGAAAATTTTCGATTCGCTCTCGTGTTGCCGGGTCACCGACACCATACTTTTCAAGTTCTTCATATAAGAACCGGGCCAGATCAAGAGCATCTTCATGGGTCACCACCTCTCCGCTCACTTCCAGGCGCAGGTTCTCGTAGTGCTCCAGGTTTACCGTAATGCCAACGGTGAGGTTCTTTGGCCCGCTCATAGTATCATATTCTGCGGGGATTTCTAATGAAAGTGCCTCCGGGATTCAGGCATCCGCCATGACGCATTCACACTGATGTGCTGTGGAAACCAAGGTATGTGTATTCCCGCACGGAATGCCATTGCCCTCCATTTGATGCCGGGGATCTACGGATGATCTCTGAATAGGAGGGGAAGGAACTCGAATCCGTTGATCACACCGTATGTTCCGATTGCCGCCTCCCTCTCTGAGAATGAACGGCAGGTATCCTTCTTATTTCCAAGGATGGCGAAGGGAACCGGATCCCGCGTGTGGGTCCGGACCGCAATCGGGGTCGGATGATCCGGGAGGACGCAGATCACGCCGGAAAAATCATCCATGATCGTTCCTATCATCTCATCAAGCCGCTCGATAGAGTTCACTTTTTCTCTCACACTACCAAGATGTCCGGCTTCGTCTGGAGCTTCCACATGGATGTAGACAAAGTCAAGATGCTGCAGAGCCTGGAGCGCATACCTGGCTTTTGCCTGGTAATCGGTATCCAGGTATCCCGTTGCGCCGGGGACCTCTATGATCTCCATACCTGCACATCTCCCTATCCCCTTGAGGAGATCCACTGCTGATATAATGCCTCCGCGTTTTCCAAACTTCTCCGAAAACAGGGGTAAAGCCGGTGATTTCCCTCCGCTCCATGGCCAGATCTGGGTTGCCGGTGCGAGACCCCGGGAGATCCGGTCTCTGTTTACCGGGTGTCGGGCAAAGACATCTCTTGAGATCTCCATGCACTGGATCAGGAGCGGGGCATCTGCCCCGGCAGGGAGATATGGCGCAATATCCTGTCCCACAATGTCATGTGGGGGAACAGTGACAGCACCCCCCGCACCGGGAATCACGAGGAGGTTCCTGTAACTTATCCCGGGGTATGCGCGGGCAGGGGAGATATTCTCATCAAGGGATGCCATCAGCGCTTCACCTTCCGCGCTCGAGATGTGCCCGGATGAAAAATCGGCCATCACACCGTCGATGATGGTTGAGAGATTGCATCGGTACGCCATTTCTGTATCGCCAAGCTGTATCCCCATGCTTGCAGCCTCGAGCGGGCCTCTTCCGGTATAGAAACGCCTTGGATCATATCCAAGGATGGACAGGTTGGCGATATCGGACCCTGCCTCGCAACCGTCAGGGATAGTCCGGACCATCCCGCAACACCCCTCGCGTGCGATATGGTCCATGTTCGGGGTGTGCGCCGCTTCAAGGGGAGTTTTGCCACCAAGTTCCCCGACAGGCTCGTCTGCCATCCCATCTCCGAGTACCAGCACGTATTTCATGAATCAGACACCTTCCACTCCGGCCATCAGTGAAGCATAGCCTCGACTGCTTCCTTCACGCTCTCTCTCGAATTGACACCCGGACTCCAGCCGAGTGAACGCAGCTTTTCGACAGAGAGCTGCATCCGTGGCACATCGCCAACCCATCCGCGCTCGCCTCCTGTAAAGCGATAGGTAACGCCGGAGAGGCCCATCCCCTCCACAACGAGGTCTGCGATGGTGCGTACGTCGATCCAGTCCTCTGAACCAATATTGAAGGTGTTGACGGCATCACCTGAATGATCAGCAGCGTACAGCATCGCATGCACGCAGGCTCTGACCTCAAGGTATGACTTGCTCTGCCTCCCATCTCCCAGGATTTCAAGGTGTTGGGGATCTTCCCTGAGCTTGTGGATGAAGTCCCAGATCACACCGTGGTTACTGCGTGCGCCGATGATGTTTGCGAACCTGTATATCCATGCCTTCCCCCCGAAAGTATGGGCATAACTTGAGATCATCGCCTCGCATGCGAGTTTTGTCCCCCCGTAGATGGAGATAGGTTCCATGTTCTCGTAGGTTTCAGGTGTAGGGATATTTTTTGCCTCTCCGTACACGGTCGATGTTGAGGTGAACACGATCTCACTACACCCGGTTTTTCGCATGGCCTCAAGTACGTTGACCGTCGCAACCACGTTCTGATCAAATACTCCTGCGGGTCTTCCGGCACTTGCCCGGACATCCGGATCTGCTGCAAGATGATAGATGCGATCCTGTCCAAAAAGCGCATCCTGCCACTCATTTCCCCGAAGATCCGCGTGGACGAACCTTGCGGCACCAGACCTGATATGCCCGTCGATATACCGCAGATCCCCGGTGGAGAGGTTGTCGATGACAGTGACAGCATCACCACGGGTGACCAGTGCATCGACAAGGTGTGAACCGATAAAACCCGCACCACCTGTGACGACCGCGTTCAAGAGATACCTTCCTCCCTGTTTTCAGTAGTTAAGCTCTCTTCTTTTCATACAAAAAGTGTGGTCTCAAGCATGGGGTCCATAGAGTATGATTTTCCCGGGTCCCTGAAACCCTCATAATGGGTATTCTCGGACTGCATCAACAGTATTCCATGAGTAATCCATACCTGGTTACGGGATTTTTCCAGGTTTCTGTTCTGGTGAGGGATAATAGGCGTATGATACATTGGGGCGCGCTTTTAGGATATGGGACTATCTCATTGCCTTACAAATCCCTCGCTCTCATGCCGGCCTTTCTCCGGATTTTCATGGTTGTGGGCGGTCTTGAATAACAACGATATATTCGAAGAGATGCAAAAGGACTATTGCTATGTTTATTGGGATCGACCACGGGACTTCTGCCCTCCGGTTCTCTGCGGGGGATGGCCGACGTTTCAAGATCATGAGAGAAAAAGCGATCTCCTTCATACCTGATGATATGTCATGCCTGGGGCCCCTGGGATCTATCGAGGGAATCGCCCTCACGTACTCCATGGGTGATAATTTCTCGGCAATTACCCCTGTCAGCGCCCTCGCACACAGGGGACTTGTCAGCAGGGAGGGTGCAGGAAAGCATACGGGAGGAGGGACGCGTGTTTTTGACCAGATCGCAGCGAGTGGTATCCCTGCCTTTGCAATACCAGGGCTCCATAGGGGTTCACCGACCGATCCACGTTTCAAAGCATACTCCCACCAGACGAGTCCGGAGAAGATTGGTATCGCGTACAGGGTCACAGAAGATCTCGGTTCTGACGTGGTAATCTCAGATGTGAGCTCAAACACAGTCACCCTCGTTGTCAAGGAAGGCCGCATTCTCGGAGCTCTTGATGCATGCATCTTCGCCCCCGGAACTGAACACGGTGCGCTCGATGTCGATGCCATTCGAAACATCGACCAGGGTGTGATGTCAGCCAACGATGCCTTTCTCCGTGCCGGCGTGAACCATTCGCTTCCACCCGAAGTGAGGATTTCTACCCTTGCCCTCTTCTCGGCAATGGAATGCGCCGCGCTCCTGATCCTGAATCCGGAAGCAAGGGTCGCCCTTGCGGGAACCATGGCACCAGTTATTGCAGGGGAAGTGGAAACACTCCTCGGCAGGAAAGTGGAAGTCTACGATGAATGGTGTGCAGCCGACGGCCTCTCGCTGATAGCCGAGCGCATTATATCGGGAACCCGGGATATCCTGGGGATTGAAGTGCACAGTTAACAGGACAGTCACACACCTTTTTTATATGAAAATGGCTTCGCCATTTTTTATTCTGTATGCGTGTGTCTCGATGAGCATCATGAAGGTTTTTCGCACCTGTCACAACTGCCATAGCACATATTCCCTGGCGGTTAAAAATCTCAACATTTTAGTATGATTAATCATGTAAAATTATAGCGTGATTTCATTGCGCGAGCTGCGTATTCATGGTCGCGGTGGACAGGGATCGGTGACTGCCGCAGAATTGATAGCCGTGGCGGCCTTCGCGGGCGGGGTCTTTGCCCAGGCGTTCCCGGCATTTGGAGTGGAACGCAGGGGGGCTCCGGTCCAGGCGTTCGTCCGGTTTGACAACAAGAAAGTGAGGCTCAGAAGCCAGATTTACGAGCCGGATTACATCATTGTGCAGGACAGCAGCCTGATCCGTGATGTCAATGTGTTCCAGGGCTTGAAGGAAGGCGGAATCGTAATCGTGAACACGGAAAAGGCCCTCACCTATCCGATACCTCCAGGAGTGAAGGTGATCACTATCGATGCCACATCCATGGCGCTGAAGCATCTCGGCCTGCCTATCACCAATACAACCTTAATGGGAGCTTTTGCAGCAGCCAGCGGAGAGATCGCGCTTCCCGCGCTCGAAGGGGCAATCAGGCAGCGGTTTTCAGGAGAACTGGCTGAAAAGAACGTGGCAGCAGCCCGTGAAGCCTACGAGCATGTGAAGGGGGTGTCCTGAGCAATGGCGCTGGGTCTTGGATGCTCGGCCAGGCCGGGAAAAGCACAGGAGAATCGCACGGGTTCATGGAGAACATTCCGCCCTGAATTCATGCATGACAGGTGCACGAAGTGCGGAATGTGCTCCCAGGTCTGCCCTGAAGGATGCATCGGTGAGAATGACGAGGGATTCCCTGTTCCCGATTATGATTACTGCAAGGGGTGCGGTCTTTGTGTTGAGGAATGCCCAAGCCAGGCTATCGAGATGAAAAAGGAGGAGAAATAATATGATGGAATTCATGGAAGGGTCCCATGCAGTGGCCCATGCGGTCAAGTACTGCCGCCCTCAGGTAATTGCCGCATATCCCATCACCCCCCAGACACATATCGTGGAAGCGCTGGCTGACATGGTGGCAAATTGCCATCTGGATGCTGAGTATATTACCGTCGAGAGTGAATTCTCGGCCCTCTCTGCGTGTCTTGGGGCAAGTGCTGCAGGATCAAGGGTCTACTCTGCAACCACATCACAGGGGCTTGCCCTGATGTTCGAGGTCTGCTTCAACTGCGCGGGTATGCGTATGCCTGTGGTGATGTCGATCGTCAACAGGGCTTTGGGTGCACCGCTCTCTATCTGGAATGATCAGCAGGACTCGATCTCACTCAGGGATTCAGGGTGGCTGCAGTTGTATGCCGAGGACAACCAGGAAGCCACCGATCTCCACTACCTGGCATACAAGGTTGCCGAAGACAGGAACATCCTACTCCCGGCATTCGTCTGTTTCGATGGATTCATCCTGTCTCATACCTACGAACCGGTGGACACGCTCACACAGGAGCAGGTCGACAGATATCTGCCGGCATATAGGCCCCTCCACCGCCTTGACAGTGAGGATCCGATGTCCTTTGGCATGTTCGCATCTCCCGATTACTATATGGAGTTCCGGTATCAGATCGACAAGGCACAGAAGGATGCTGCACAGGTAATCTCCCGGGCCGGCAAAGAGTTCGGGGAGATGTTCGGCAGAGACTATAGTGAGATGGTGGAAGGGTATCGCCTTGAGGATGCCGATTGTGCACTCGTGGCCATGGGATCGATCTGCGGAACCGCCAAGGATGCTATCGATGAGATGCGAAGGGACGGAAAAAAAGTGGGACTGCTCAAGCTGCGGACATTCCGCCCGTTCCCTGAGAAAGAAGTGAGATCAGCACTCTCGGGCGTGAGCAGGGTTGCAGTGCTTGACAAGAATATCTCACTCGGTGCAAAAGGCGCAGTGGCCCTGGAAGTAAAGGATGCCCTCTATGGGACACAGGTTCCTGTGCTGGATTATATCATAGCCCTTGGAGGGAGGGATGTGCGGAAGAAAGATATCCGCGGTGTGGTGGAAATGGCTGAAAAAGGAAAAGGAGATTTATTCTATGGTCTACGCCAGGAGGTGCTGTGATGGCGGAGGAATCCTGCACCCTTTTTGAAAGCGGTCATAGGGCCTGTGGTGGTTGTGCTGCTGCCCTCGCTGCAAGGACCATTCTTGATGCTGCCGGGAAGGATATCATTGTAGTCTCTGCAACCGGCTGCATGGAGGTTTTCACCACCCCCTATCCAGAGACCGTCTGGAAGGTCCCCTGGATACATTCGCTCTTCGAAAACAATTCAGCGGTGGCATCAGGAATCATTGCCTCATTAAAGAAACAGGGACGCAAGGAGAAGGTTATCGCTATCGGCGGGGATGGGGGTACCTTTGACATAGGGATGCTCTGTATATCCGGGGCTTTCGAGCGGGGCCATGACTTCCTGTACATTTGCTATGACAACGAGGCGTACATGAATACGGGTATCCAGAGGTCCGGGGCAACTCCCTACGATGCGAGTACTACGACCAGCCCTGCAGGGAAGTGCTCGATGGGGAACCGCCGGCCCAAGAAGGATCTCCCTATGATTCTGGCAGCCCATGGGGCGCCTTACGTCGCAACAGCCTCGGTTGCCTACCTCCCTGACCTGAAAAAGAAGGTCGAGAAAGGCCTTCAGACTGAAGGGCCCTGTTACCTCCAGGTGCATGCACCCTGTTGCACCGGGTGGGGATTTGAAGGAGAAAAGACCATGAATATTGGGAAACTTGCCATCGAGACAGGGTTGTGGGTCAATTACGAAATGGAGGACGGGAAAGTCACAAAAGTAAAAAAAGTCGTGAGAAAGCCCGTTGACGCCTATCTCAAAGAGCAGAAAAGGTTCCGCCACCTCTTCAAGCCATCCCGGAATGAGCCAGAAATCGCAAAAATACAGGCGATGGCAGACAGGAACGCTGAACGATTCGGGATAGATATCAAGCTCAAGAAATAACCTTTTTTGGGGGACACTAGCCGGGCTTCTCCAGGGGATGGATGTACGTATCGGGGAACGGGCGCCTCATTACACTGAAAGGAATCCTTATTCCTTTCTCCGCCATGTCAGAAGAAACGGGAGGAGCAGGACCACGGCAATGATGATCCAGAAGTTTGCGAAGAAATACAGGATATTCTCTCTGCCCTCATCGTAAAACCTAATTTCGGCAGTCCGGGTATTATTCCACGCAACAATGGTTTCGTTCCTCTCTCCTGGAAGTACGATCCCCCCCGGGGTAATCATTCCGAGTGCAGGGTTCCGAACATCGAGCCCGTAAGGGAGGGATATGGAAACCGACCGGGGTTTTTCAAACACCACCATGAGGTGGTTTTCACGCAGGGGGCCGGTGAAGAAGAGGGTATAGTTCCCACGGGTAAAGGTGATCGCGGAATTGCCGCTCCATGTGAACTCGCAGGGGCTGCATTCACCGGAAAGGGCAACATCCTGTACTTGTAATGGAACCCTGTCGCCGAGGAGTCCCGGCTCGTAGAATTCATACCGCTCGGTGTCCTGCAACTCGATGATGGCATGGTACGAGGTCCCGTTCTGGGCAATCCGGTACTCTGCATCCAGTGCCGCTGCCGGAAGTGCTGTCAGGATAATTGCAAGGCAGAGAGCAAGGAGGGCAGATCTGCCTCGATCTCCACTGGGGGTTCGCATTGCCCTATCACCGTCTCCGGGTCTTTGAGCAGGTGCCCGGTTACTACGCACACAATTCTCTCATCGCGGTCGATTGCACCCATCTCAACAAGTTTCTTCACTCCTGCAACAGATGCTGCCGACGCGGGTTCGACACCGATACCTTCCAGCCTTGCAAGGGCCTTCTGCATGGCAAGAATCTCCTTGTCAGTCACAGACTCGGCAGTCCCTCCGGTTTTCCTAATAGCAGTAAGTGCCTTTTCAGCATTCACCGGGGCTCCTATCCTGATGGCGGTTGCCACAGTCTCCGGGTGTTCTTCGGGAATGACTTCCGGCAGGTCCTGGTGCACTGCCCTGACGATCGGGCTTGATCCTGCAGCCTGTATGCCGGTCATCATGGGCATCCTTTCCATGAGTCCCAGGGATGCGAGTTCGGTGAAACCCTTGTACACCGCGGAGATGTTCCCTGCATTCCCGACCGGTAAGACCATGCGATCCGGGACAGTTCCCAGCTGGTCCACCGCCTCAAAACCGATAGTCTTCTGCCCTTCAAGCCTGAAAGGATTGACCGAATTGAGAAGGTACAATCCGTGAGAAAGGCACAGCTCGTGCACCATCTCGAGAGCCCTGTCAAAATTTCCCCGGATGGAGATAACTTTAGCGCCATGCATCAGGGCCTGGGCAACCTTCCCGAGTGCAACCTTCCCTGAAGGGAGGAGGACTACTGCCGGGATTCCCGCTTTTGCCGCATAGGCCGCGAGGCTTGCCGATGTGTTGCCGGTGCTTGCGCAGGCGACCGAGGATTTCTTCAGCTGGAGTGCCATGCTCACCCCGACAGTCATGCCCCGGTCCTTGAATGACCCCGTGGGATTCATTCCCTCGTGCTTCGCATAGAGGTGAGGGAGCCCGATATCCTCGCCGATACGTGAGAGGTGGTAAAGTGGGGTCCCCCCTTCCTGGAGCGATACGGGAGAAATCGAGACCGGGAGGATCTCGCGATAACGCCAGACCGAGAGCGGTCTCCGGTTCCATTCACTCCTGTCAACACTGAGGGAATCGAGGTCATATTTGACGGCAAGCAGGTGGCCGCATGACGTGCAGTTATAGACAATCTCGTCGGGCGGGAAGGTTTTCCCGCATTCTACGCACACGAGACGGAACATGGATACTAGGTGTGCATTCCGAGGGGAAAAAGGAACTGCACCGTGCAGGATAAGGTAGTATGAGAGGATACGGAGTGTGCGCAGTGAGTCTATTGTTGGGATAGAGGAGTGAAAAGGAAATCGCACAACCCGGGAGATCTAGTGCTTTGTAGTGTTTTCAGATATGGAGGCGAGGTCATCGCGCCTGTCCCTGTTGACGGGGAATGCCGCACGAACCCGGGCAATATACTCGCCGTCGAGATCGCAGGAGTGGAGTTCCTCATGCCTTCCTGCATGAAAGAGGAGACCTCCGGTAGGATCAGCCACCATCGAGCCTCCCGCATACGAGTCTACAGGGGTAATACCCGCAGGGTTGATCCCTGCGATGTAGAACTGATATTCCACTGCCCTCGCCCTAATGAAAAGCTCCCAGTGCTGGAGCCGGGATTCCGGCCACGCAGAGGGAACCAGCACCGCCCGGACCCCCGCATCAGCATACAGCCGGAAGAGAGAGGTGAATCGCAGATCATAGCATATCGCGAGACCAATGTCCATCCCTGCGAGTGAGAACGTGGAAATGGCATCTCCCCTGCGGTACATCCGATCTTCGTGTGCAGGTGAGAAGAGATGGCATTTTGAATATGTGGTGGAGATCGCTCCGTCAGCGGTCACCACAGTACAGGTGTTGCGGGGGAGCGTTGCGGTTGCCTCCCTGAATGATCCCAGGATTGCAATGGAATACTCTTCTGCGAGTGACTGGAGCCTGCGGACGATCGGCCCTTCAATTCCCTGCACGTGCAGGGTAGATTCAGGGTCCCACCCTGTGGCAAACTGCTCGGGAAAGCAGATGAGGTCTCCCCCTTCACGCGATGCCCGTGCGATGCATGGCTCCACCTTTTCCAGCGTTGCATCAGGGTTCTCCCACACGCTCGCGACCTGGGCGCAGAAGAGCTTCATATCATTGGTGTGGGCGGCGGAGGTATTTTGATATTTCCTGCGAGAACCCTCATCATCCCTCAGCGAACACGTCCTGGATGGATCTGTATTGAGTGGTAGTGTTCGTTGAAATTGAGTGGTCAGCGGTAAAAAAAAGATTTACTCGTAAAGGACCGCTTCATCGACCCGCTTGTAGGAGGCAAGCTCCTGGGGTGTGAAGTGTATTGCGATCTCGCGGGAGGCGCTTTGAGGGGAATCGGAGGCATGAATAACATTCCTTCCCACATCCATCGCAAGGTCGCCTCGGATTGTACCAGCTGCCGCCTCGGCAGGGTTCGTCGCTCCAACCATCCTCCTTACCACTGCTGCAGCGTCTCTGCCTTCCCACACCATCAGGAAGCAGGGGCCGCTCTCAATGTAATGCCGCAGCGAAGGGAAAAAGGATTTCTCGAGATGCTCCTTATACTGATCCATCACCCGTTTTTCGGGAAGTTTCTCGAGTCGTGCAGCGACCAGTTTGAACCCTTTCCGTTCCAGCCGCGAGACAACCTCTCCGATAAGTCCCCTGGCTACTCCGTCAGGTTTGACCATCACAAAGGTACGGTCCATACCTCGGTTACTCCTTTCCCATGGCCTTTCTTCCGGCCTGGGTCCAGGGAACCCTGCGTGAAGCTCTGCCAAGGCGGTAGTTGTTCTGGCATTTTGTGCTGCAGAAATAAAAAACCGTCCCGTCTTTCTTCACGAACATCTTGCCCGTTCCGGGCTCAATAGCATTCCCGCAGAAACTGCAGTTTCTCTGTTCGACCATTGTTCCCTCATCTCCGGGAAAGTTTCTTGGCCTCGCGTTCGGTCTCGAGCAGCATCAATACATCCCCCTCCCGGATTGGTCCGACTGTATTGCGGGTGATGATCCGGCCTTTGTTGTTGCCGTCAAGGATTCTGCATTTCACCTGCATGGCCTCCCCGTGCATCCCGGTGGAGCCAATCACCTCGATAACCTCTGCGGGAGTACCCTCATCTGCCATGGCCAGTTCACGCTCTCAGGTCGCTTACCTGCTTTACGATATCGTCGATCATATCTTTGGCTTTTCCCGGCTTGACAATAGCAGCAGCAGCAGATCCCACGTCAAGCCCGCTGGCGGTGCCGATATCGTTCTGCTTGTTGATGAAGACAAATGGTATTTTCTTCTCCTCGCAGAGCGGCGGAAGATGCATCACGATCTCTTCCGGCTCAACATCAGCCCCAATCAGCACAAGCGAGGCGATACTGCGTTCAATTGCCTTGGTCGCCTCGTTGGATCCCTTCTTGATCTTGCCCGTGTCCCTGGCTACCTCCAGGGCTTCAAGGGCCTTGTTCTGAATCTCTTCAGAAACCTGGAATTTCACGTATGTCTTTGCCATAACTCACCTCATTCAGGAGTAGCGTTCTCCCTCATCACTCATCAGTCAGTAACGACGATGTAGCCATATCATTTCGACAGGTGCGAACATAAAGGTTTGGAAGAGCACGGTTTTCCTGGATTTTTTAAGGCCGAAATCAGGCAGGAAGGGAATAAATCTGTACTCCCCCGCGATCGTAGAGTATGGGCAATCCTGCATCGCGTACCCGGACGGTGTATCGTTCCCGTTCAAGTTCCCCGACATAGATGTGGGTTGCGTTATAGGTCCGCATCAGGGACTCGGTCCTGTCTGGCTGTTCATACATGGTCTTCACATCTGCCATCCTCCTGCCATACCAGCCGTCCCCTTCATCGCGCCACATGTACTCATGGAACGACCAGCCGATCACCGCAGGTATGCCGGTGAAGGAGGACACCCGCGAATAATAGGTATAGTCACCTCCCTCAGCCTCAACGATGCCGATATTCCCGGGAATGGTTCGCAGGAATGCTACTGCCTCTGCATCACCCGGGTGAGCGCTGTTCAGATAGTCGAGCCCGTCGAGTGAAGCCCCACGGTATGGGGAATCAAGCGGAAGCACCAGCGGTATGACGAGGAGCGCCACTGAGACTGCGACCAGCGCAACCCGGGATGCCCATCGCGGAAATGACAGAGTACCTGTCATCCTGTCGAGCAGGCGTGCGAGCATCGCGAGCGAAGAAGCTCCCATCATCAGCCATGCGGCAATATAGAATTTGAAGAGGGTGTTCATCCGGTAATAGGTGTCGCCCATGTTATCCACAAGGTAGAACACCTCGCACATGATGAGAATGGAAAGGCCGAGGATGGCAACGATATCAGCGGAAGACCTACCTTTCCGTGTTGCCAGGTAGACAAGGGGAAGGGCTGCCAGAGCAGCAGCGACATACCCGATGAGAGCGATGGCGAAAGGGAACACCAGGAGCCACGGGCGGTCCCTGATATCGGAAATAAGGCAGATGATTATCAGGAACAGGAAGAATCCATGCACAAGAAGAAAATCAACAGGGTTCGTGGGGGTGTGGACAAGGCCTACACCCTGGACGCCCCGTGTGTTCATCTGGAGGTAGAACGGCAGATAAGCGAGAACTGCGAGTACTGGCACAGATACAAGGAACGCAAAGGGAGACGCGGCAACGCGGCCAGGGTGAATCCGAAGATCCCGGAAAGACCCCCTTATCCCACCTCGCACATGAGCAATGAACCCCTCTTTCATCCTCCTTGATGTCACTTTTAGGATCTCCAGGATACCCGCATTCAGAGGTGCGTCGGTGCGTCCATCGTGGTACCACAGTATCAGGCCGGTCAGGACGGTGACAGGAGCGTATACGATGACATCCCACGTATTGATGAGCGGCATGGAGCCGAGGCTCATCGCGGAGAGCAGGATAATATACATCCTGTCCTTCGGACCAAGCGAGTTCCACCGGGTCCATGCATAGACCATCAGGAAGAGGAAAAGCACCTGGTTGAATATTCCGATGACATGGGGATGGACATCACCCCACAGGAATGAGAAGAGTGGATATTCATTGATCGTATTGGGAATAGTCCGTGTACTGTCCCAGAAGACCGATCCGAGGGTTTTTCCCTGGATGATCTGCCAGATGAAGGATGGGTTTACCAGAAGGAATGTGGCAAGGGTAAGGAATGCATATCTCTTTGTCAGGAGCTGTCCGATGGCGTACATCGTCATGGCGGAGAGGCCGAGGACAGTTGGAAGGGCCAGGTTAAACGTGATATATGAAGGCACCCCGCTTACAATACCTAAAGCCCCGAAGATCCAGTAGCCAAGGTAATAATAGACATCAAGGTACCCGCCAAGGAACCAGGGGTCGAGTGGCGGGACCTGCGGCACTCGCATGATTGATGCCAGGAATGCATGATCCATGAATTTTTCAGCATATGAAATGCTGGGATTCACGAAACGGACACTGATCATCGAGAAGAAGAAGAGGAGAAAGATGAATGCCCATTTCCCCTGCCCCTTCAATGCATCCCATGTGTATTCACCCCGCCAGGCTGCATACAGAAAGAGGATGACAAAGGGGGCCAGCGCCAGGTGCACCGGGAGCCTGAGAAGCCCGCAATACCAGGAGATGAGGGTAAAGAAAAGGATTGACGAAGGGAATGAGACGGGATACGCAAATTCCCTGCAGGAATTTTTCAGGTATGGCCAGACGGCGAGCTGCAAAAAGAACACGAGGAGAAGCCACGAGGAAACGGATAGGACCTGGATCTCATACCCTGTCAGACTTCATCCCCCCGAAACGCTTCTGGAGGGCATTTTTAATGCTGTCCAGGACCCACCCGCCGAAATAGTAGATGGAGACGATCCCACCTATGGCGGTGATAAGGTTCTTGATAAGGTGGTCTATAACTGCGATCATGGTCGCCTCCGCGAAGGGAACTCCTGCCAGAGTGAGAGTTCCTGCCATCGCAAGTTCGTAGGTCCCGACTCCTCCCGGTGTAACAGGCACTGCTTTTACCAGGTTTCCGACTACAATGGCAAGGACAACAACCGCCAGGGGTATCTGGTCCTGGAACATGAGCACGACGAACATGCAGACCATGACATCCATGAGCCATATGACAATGGAACTTGTGGAGAGGAGCACCACTGATTTGAGGGAGAGTGAAACCTCCCGGATCTGTTCGATGAGGGTGAACAGGTACTGGATAATCCGGTTTTCTGAAGATAATTTACCTGCGAAGAACAGGATCCCAAAAAAAACCGCCCCGGCAACAAGGGGGATAATAATCAGCGTATAGAACCATTCGGGAACATCAAGGACAAATAACAGGGCAACAGCCCCGAGCAGGGCGACTGTCAGGATGTCAAATACCCTCTCGACAACAAGTGACGAAATACCCTTTGAGACAGGTGCCTGATGTTCGTGCCCGAGAATGAATATCCTGACCAGATCCCCGAGCCGGGCAGGAACGATCAGGTTGGCGGTCTGGGAGACAAAGATACAGGCTGTTGAGAAGTTGATGCCAACCGGGATCTGGAGCGACGAGAGTATGCTCCTGTACCGGAGTCCCCTGAGCCACCAGGCAGCCAGGCAGACAAGGGCTGCTAAGATGAGGTAGTACCATATTGCATGTTCGACCGCGAGGAGGAGATCATCCCACACAGAAAAAAGCATAAAAAAGATGATCCCCACCGCGATGAAGGTAGAGAGTGCAATGGTGCTAACCTTTTTCCACATGGAGTTGCCACCATAGCCGAAGAATTGATCTCCCCATGGTCAATACATCATTTTTCCGGACCGTTGTCCCCCGGCCTTCCCTCCATCGTACCGGGAATTCCCTGATGCGATAGTTGGCACGCTGTCCCCTGACCAGCACCTCGGTGTCCCAGAACCAGTGCGTATCACGGACAGATGAGAGAAGGGGAAGGATTCGATCTTTTTGAAAGGCCTTGAATCCGCACTGGTGATCGTATATGGCACTATGGAGGAATGTCCTTACAAGGAAATTATAGCCCCTGCTTGCAATTTCCCGGTTCCCGCTCCTGACAATCCTGCTTTCCGGGAGAAGCCGTGATCCTGTTGCAATATCGAATCCATCCCTTATAGCCCCGATCAGTTCCGGGAGGTGGGAAATGTCTGTGGCCATGTCCACATCAAAATAGCAGACAATACCTCCCTTGGCTGAGTGGAAAGCCCGCGTAAGGGCCCGTCCACGGCCAAGTCGGACATCACTGTGGAGGAGCCTCACTCTTGGATCACGGGTTTCCCATCCTTTCACCAGATTCGCGGATCCGTCCGTGCTTCCGTCTTCGGCAATGATGAGTTCAAATTCCGGATCGATTGTTTCAAGGATTTCCAAAGACGAGGGTATTGCCGCTTCAAGGCTCTCCCTGTCATTATACACGGGGATAACCGCTGAAAGGACCGGGCTTTGCATGTTCAGCCTGATACCCCCCTGGAGACCAGGTCAGCTACCTCTTCCCCTGCAACGACAGCACCATTCATGCTCCTCTCGGGGTAGTTGGGGAATGAGAACATTCCCGCAAGATACAGGCCGTTTTTTTCGTAAGGGAGGATCTTTTTCCGGAAATTGACCGTATACAGTGGGCCGGCATACGGATCGACAGCCATCCTGTGCCACCGGACAGCAGCGGAATCTACATGGAACCTTTGACAGAAATCGTCTATCATCCGGTGATCGAGGCCTACGGGGACAGTTCCCTGGAAGTAGGAGGCAAGGTATACAAGGCGCTCCCCGTACCGTTCGACAGGGACAAAGTTTGTATGGCTGATGACCGCACCATACGGGGCTCTCTCTCTCATGTTAAGCCAGTAGGTACCCGATGTCACATCCTGATCGAGGGACAGGAGCATGCAGGCAGCTCCCTGGTAAGGAATAGAAAGGCTTTCCGGAAGTCCGGACCCTGCAAGGAGGTTGGGAGGTATTGTGGAGATGACCGTATCATACAGCTTCCCGTGTACGTTCCATTTGCCATGTTCCCGGGTGATTGAGGTTACAGGATCATGAAGCCGGATGATACACTGCCTGCCTACGTGTGTGGAGAGTGCATCAACGAGCATATGGAAACCTCCCTTAAGGTATCCAAGGCTCTCTCCAGAGATTCCCCGGTTCGAGCGTATTCCGATGCGGCTGATCAGCCAGGCCGCTGAGATATCATTCCTCGAATCCCCGAACTTACTGACAAGCAGGGGCTCGAAGAATGAATTGTATGCACGCTCTCCTATCCTTCTGACTATAAAGTCCCTGGCGGTGATATGATCGAGCGATTCAACATCCATCTTCCTGGACTGAAGGGTCAGGAGACCAAGTCTCATCTTATCAGGGAAGGTGAGGAGAGGGTATTTGAGAATCTCTCCGGGAGTATTGAGAGGGTATACGGTTCCTCCCGCGAAATACCCGGTGGTCCCTTTCAGCCATTCGAGCCGGTCTGAAATGTGAAGCGATTCCATGAGAGAAATGAGACGGGTATCCCATGCAAAGCAGTGATGGTAGAATTCCTCTATGTGATAGTCCCCGATTTCATAGGATGAAAGGCAACCCCCGAGGGAGCGGCGTTTTTCATATACATCGACCTCATGGTCGTTTCCCAGGTGATACGCTGCGGTCAGGCCGGTCAGGCCTCCACCTATGATGCAGATCCTCATGTGGAATACTCACAATACATTGGGAAAACGGGATGAAAAAGGCTCCGGATTCAAAATTTCGCGGTTATATCAAGTTTTAAGGGAATTTGACAGAAGGAAAGTATTTGAACTCCTGCAAGAAACCATAATATACGAGGAAATAAACGCATCTTGCGTAATTTGTGGGCTGGTGGGGCAATAATATGAGGATTTTCTTCATTGGATTCGGTCAGGCAGGTGGGAAAATTGTGGATATGTTCCTTGAACAGGACAAGAAGCTCGGGCGGCGCAGTTTCAGGGGCATTGCAGTCAACACTGCCCGAACTGATCTCATGGGCCTCAAGCATATCGAAATGAAAGACCGCCTTCTCATTGGCCAGACCGTGGTGAAAGGTCACGGGGTTGGGACTGACAATGCGTCCGGAGCCAAGATCACATTTGACGAGACTGACAGCATCATAAGCGCAATAGACTCCAGGGGAACCCACGATGTGGACGCGTTCATGATCGTTGCCGGACTTGGAGGGGGCACCGGTTCCGGAGGAACACCAGTCCTGGCCCGTGCCCTGAAGAAGATCTACCGTGAACCTGTCTATGTGCTTGGCATACTGCCCGCCCCGGAAGAAGGGCGTCTCTATTCATATAATGCTGCCAGAAGTCTTGCGACCCTTGTAAAAGAGGCAGATAACACCTTCATTTTCGACAACAGTGCATGGAAGAACGAGGGGGAAAGCATCAAAACCGCCTTCTCACGCTTAAATGACGAGATAGTCCGCCGGTTCGGTGTGTTGTTCCGGGCAGGAGAGGTGAGCTCGGCCGGGGTCGGCGAGATGGTGGTTGATTCGAGCGAGATCATCAATACTCTCCGGGGAGGGGGGATCACTTCTGTCGGGTATGCAATCACTGAAGTGATTACAAAGAACAAGAAAAAGTCAGTGACTGGGTTAATCAAAGATATTAAGGGGACAATCCGGAAGAAAGAGGCAACGGAGGAGGTGCTGCTGGGCGAGGACAGGACAGCCAAAGTCATTTCCCTTGTCCGGAGAGCCATGCTCGGGCGGCTTACACTCCCGTGTGATTTCAGCACGACGGAACGTGCCCTTGTCCTGGTCGCCGGTCCTCCAGATGAACTTGACAGGAAAGGTATTGAGAAGGCAAAAAGCTGGGTAGAGGAAAATATCGCCGGGGTCGAGGTCAGAGGAGGAGATTATCCCGTCAACAGCAATTTCGTGGCTGCAGTGGTGGTCCTGGCAACGGTTGGAAATGCGCCCCGGATCAAGGAACTTATGGAGATTGCCCGCACTACCAGGGATGATGCCTCGAAGATTGAGGAGAAAAAACCCCTCTCGTTTGAAGAGGAGATTGAACCATTGTTTGAGTGATCCATCATGAACAGGTATTCCAAGTGTTTTCTTGTGCTTGCCCTGGTATGCCTTTTTATTATACAGGGTGTTGCAGCATTTACTGTCGGAAATATTGCTATATCGCCCTCATCGGATTTGATTTCAGGTCAGACGCAAGTCAGATCCACCTTTGTCATTAATTTTCCCTCCACTGGGGGATACACCTTTGATGATGAGAACACTCTTCAGCTTTTTACTGAGATGAGCAATCCTACCTGGACCTATGCGAGAGTCCAGGATGGAATTGAGAATCCCACTGTGACTCAGGTGGGCCAGAATTTCAATATCCATGGATTCGAACTTTCTTACAAAAAGGCCGAGCTTTCGATGAAGGTCACATTGGAGGCAGTTGCTCCAACAGTGGCCAACTCTGAAGAGAAAATTGTGTTTGCAGTGAGGGAGCTCAATGCTGCGGGTGCAAAGATTGCCAGTTCGGAAGTGTCAAGGAAAAAGTTGGTGGTCAACCCTGCACAAATCCAGGGGTCCATCAGCGAGTCAAAGAACAAGCTATCCGCGTTGCAGGGTCAGATAGACCAGCTCGCAGTATCTGGAATCGATGTATCGGCACTCCAGCAAAAATATAACGATGCGAGCAGTGCTATCCAGAATGCTGAAAAGACTTCTGATATCACAAAAATCTCGCAATTCGTTACCACTGCAAATACCGCCCTATCCTCTGCGGAAACACTGGCCAGCGAACTTGGAATACAGAAGACCATCAATGATGTCGATGGATCGATGACCGAAGTGAATGCATTGATCACCGATTTCAAGGTGAACAGGAGCATGACTTCTGATCCGAGAGTGACCACCCTCATCCTTCAGCATGATTACGCGGCTGATCTTGTGAGTGAAGCAAAAGACTTGCTCTCAGAGAAAAAATTAGATGATGCGAGAGCAAAAGCCGAAGAAGCAAAGCTCAAGGCCGATGAAGCCCTGACCCAGGCGCGTGACCTGAAGACATCCCTGGATGCGAGTCCTTTTGCGTCGATCGGAAACCCGTTTGCAGGACTCTTCTCTGGTGGAGTCCTGATTGCACTCGTCGTGATAGTCCTTATTGTGGTTGGGATAATTGGGGTCTATTTCTTCCGCAAGCGCCGGAAATGGGATGAACTTGGATAATCCTCTTCAACCGACTCCTTTTCACATAGAAGTTTCATGCGATATCCGGTACGTTGTGTTTTCGGATCGGACACGTTGATGCAGAAGGAGATATCTTCCTGGCAGAGTTACTCCTCCCTCTTTTCATCTGAAAAAGCGTGTACTCCCGGAGACTCATTGTGCATTCTGCCGGGAATCTGTTAACGATAATGTTGAAAATCCTGGCAGCAGTGGGTATTCGTAAGGAAAAAGGGTATAGTAGCAATCTAGCCCCCAAAATTTTTGTAAATCGTGTAAGTAATGCCAGTGATTTAGGTTTAGAATATTGCATTTTTTGGGAATTTAAGATGATTTTTTCGCTCTAATTGGAAAAAGTAAAAAGAATTTGAACCGCCGCCGGGGCGTCCTTCGGGGGCAGCGGGGTCAATCGCACATCATATGTGAAATCCAGAACCTGTAATTTTTTTACCTTAATTTTCGTGATGCATTCTTCTTCAAATTCTCGTCCTGACTCTTCTGCGAGATGGGGAGTAATAATGATACTTTACCCACAAAAAAATTCTCTTTCAGACGATGGCAACGGGTGAGGTCAATCCCGCTTTATCATAGAGCCCCGGTCTTGTAAAGATATCAATGTTGATGCTTCCCATCTTGCCGTCCCGTTTCACATAGTATTCCGGAATTCGGTTTTCGTTATCGTAGATTGAGAACCAGTAGGAGAGTTTGTAGGTCTTCTTGTCGTAACCCTGGAGCGATACGAAACTGGACTGGTCATGGGTGATGACCATGTCGGGATTGACCTGGAATATGGCCCCCTCATCAATACGCTTTCCATAGAAATGCATCTTCTCATTCCATATATCCCCGTAATAATACCATGGAAGAGGCCAGTAATTTTCAGATGCGATAACCACTGAGTCAGATGCATCGATGAGCGCCATAACCTTTCGCATGTCCTCCGAGTTCTGCACCTGCACAATAGGTTCGTTCACATCGGCCGGGATGAATGCCACATGCCAGGTCATCAGGATCAGAAACACGCACCCGGCAAGGGCAAAGACGGTCTTCTTTCTGCTCATCAGGTAGACCGCGATGAATATTGCGGGTACAAGCTGGTGGACGATGAGCCACGGCACTTTCTCCCCAATATAGGCATATGCGGCCAGCGTGGCCAGGAACCAGAGGACGCAGAAGAGGAAAAAGAGTTCCTTTTTGTCCCATGGAACCGGTGCCAGGTGGTTTCCCCATACCTTTGACGCTCCTTCGGCCCCATCCGACTGCCCCTTTCTGGTATGAATCCAGGTATTCGCTCGTGCGATCCAGCCGGGAAGCGGATTGTGGCGGTCAGCGAACTGGAGTATCCCGAAGAGTGCCAGGCAAAAGATTGGGATCTCATAGAGGAGGAAGAGCAGGATGTAGAAGAACCAGGGTCCGCAGATACGGCACATGCCATGCATGGAAGCCCAGTGTGTATAGGCTTTGAATACTCCCGTCTCCAGGATCTCGGGATGGAATCCGAAGGATGAGTAAAAGATAGCCATGATGCCCACGGCAATGAGAATCCCGAGAAGAATATCCCGCTTCCAGGTTCGTGGGAATGGAATATACTGCTTCCAGAGGAGGAAGATGCCGAACATCAGGATCAGCACCAGGAAGAGGGGCATATCCTCCTTGAGACACATCCCTCCCCCGGTTGCCAGCCCGGCGATGAGTGCATAGATGAGTTTTCCCCGTTCAAGATATGCGAGCAATGCAACAAGGATCAGCACCGTGAAAAAGACCTGGAAGATGTCATGGCGCAGGAAACGCGAGAAGTATACGAGGTCAGGGGAGATGGCAATGAAAAGGCCCGCAATAAGGGTCTGTTTCCTGTCCAGGTAGCCGAGACGGTGGATTGCGTAGACAAGGGGAATTATCAGTGCCCCGAAGAGTGCGGGAAGGAGGCGGGCAACCAGATCAGACTGCCCGAGGAGAGCGAACATCCCGGCTGTGAGATAGTAGAGGAGAGGACCATGGTACATCGGATCATATGCATACACTCCTTTTATCAGAAGCTCGCAGGCAAACCAGGCATGAATGGCCTCATCATGGTGGAGGAGCTTGAGATCAAGAGCAAAGAAACGCAGGAAAAACCCGCATACCACAATAAGAAAAAAAAGTCCCTCGAAAGAAAAGATGGGCCGGATTCTCTGAATAATACCGGTTGCGGTCAAACCGCTCCCTCAACTTTCCAGTACGATTTCTATGCCGATGTCTTTGGGAACCTGGGTGCGCATCAGCTGGCGGAGTGCCCGCTCATCTGCGTCAATATCAATAAGTCTCTTGTGTACACGCATCTGCCACCGGTCCCAGGTAGCAGTGCCTTCTCCATCAGTGCTCTTCCTGATTGGAACAACAAGGCGCTTGGTAGGCAGCGGAATCGGTCCAGCCAGATTCACGCCCGTGCGCTCCGCGATCTCGCGGATTCGTTCGCAGACCATCTCCACCTTCTTAAAATCTGTCCCTGTGAGGCGTATTCTGGCTTTTTGCATGGATGATCACCAAAAAATAACTGGATGCGGGTCTCACCGCATTTGTTTCGGGGTAATTGCAATGCACATGCCGGCTGCAATGGTCGATCCCATGTCCCTGATGGCAAACCTTCCAAGCTGGGGGAGCTCCTTCACATTTTCAATGACCATGGGTTTTGTGGGTTTGATTTTGATAATTGCTGCATCCCCGGTCTTGATGAAGGTCGGATTCTCCTCTTTGGTCTGGCCGGTCCTGGGATCGAGCTTCTTTACGAGCTCTGTGAAGGTGCAGGCGGTCTGTGTGGTATGGCAGTGGAATACCGGGGTGTATCCCACGGTGATGGCGCTGGGGTGCTGAAGCACCACGATCTGGGCAGTGAATTCGTCTGCAACAGTCGGTGGGGCATCGGACGGGCCGCAGACATCTCCACGGCGCAGGTCGCCCTTGGCGATACCACGGACGTTAAAGCCAACATTATCGCCGGGTAGAGCCTGTGGGATCTCTTCGTGGTGCATCTCGATGGACTTGATCTCGCCCTCTTTATTGGCCGGCATGAAGGAGACTTTCATGCCTTTCTTCATGACACCGGTCTCCACACGGCCTACAGGAACGGTCCCGATACCGCTGATGCTGTACACGTCCTGGATAGGTAAACGCAGGGGCTTGTCAACGGGTTTCTCTGGTTCTTTCAGAGTATCAAGGGACTCCAGAAGAGTAGGGCCTGTATACCAGGGGGTATCTTTGCTCTTCTCTTTGATATTTGCACCCTGGAGAGAGCTGATGGGGATGAAGAGGGTCTCGGAAGGCTTGTACCCAACCATCTGCATCAGTGCGGAGAGATCCTTCTTGACTTCTTCGAATCTCTTCTGGTCGTACTTCGCAGCGTCCATCTTGTTGATGGCAATGATAAGCTGCCCGATGCCGAGTGTCCTGGCAAGGAAGACATGCTCCTTGGTCTGCTCCATGACACCATCGGGTGCAGCGACGACAAGGATTGCTGCATCTGCCTGCGAAGCACCGGTGATCATGTTCTTCACGAAATCCCTGTGTCCGGGACAATCTACGACGGTGAAGTAGAACTTGGGGGTGTCGAAACGCTTGTGGGCGATGTCGATTGTGATACCCCTCTCGCGCTCTTCTTTCAGGTTGTCCATAACCCAGGCGAACTCGAATGTGGCCTTGCCTTTTGACTCGGCCTCTTTACGGTATCCCTCAATGATATGTGCGGGAACAGTCCCGGTCTCGAACATAAGCCTACCGACCGTGGTTGACTTTCCATGGTCGATGTGTCCGATGACCGCCAGGTTCATGTGAGGCTTTTCAGCTGCCATATAATTCCTCCGATAAAAATGAGCCTGTCAGAGTTCAGCCCATTTATACGAGTATAAATTATTGGAAAGGGATCCTTATTAATCGTTTCGATTGACGGTATTCTGGGCTAATTTTACGAAAAATGAGGGTATTACCGACAGAATCATATCAATGGGGGTATAATGCACCTCTCGGAATCATGAAGACTCTGCCACTTTCCAAGGATGCTGGGGGGAACCGCGCCATGGTGGATTGTGCAGACGGAGAAGTGTCTGCATATCGCCATTGTGCATTTTGCGAGTACTGCAAGGGTGTAAGAGTCGGGCCCCGTGTGTATCCCACTCCCCAGGAACAGGTGCTCAATGACGTGAAAAGGGGGGCTGCAGCCGATGAAGCCCTGATGAATGCCGCGCTGCAGTTCAACCAGATGATTCGCGATGGGAATGCCATTGAATGTGCAGATCAGGAGAACCAGGGATTCAAACCCCGGTACAGGCTCTGATTTTACATTCCATCTTGTATTATTGACGAAACTGGGATCTGGTCCCCAATATCCTCTTTAAATTTTCCGAACTGGAGATCGTCAAGCTGCTCAGAGAGGAGCCTGCCACTCCAGGCTCTCCTGTAGACCCACTGGATTATCTTCTCAACCACATCAATCACCGCTTCATGAGAGTTTACGATGATGAGTTCTTTTCCGATCCTGGGATGCCTTCCCCGCCTGCCTCCCACCACAATGAGATAATGCTCCCCTGAGGACTTGATAAGTTCAAAAGGGCACGATCTGACGCATGTTCCGCACTGGACGCACTTCAATGGATCCAACACGGAAATACCCTTTTTAATAGATATTGCCCCTTCCTTGCAGTATTCGACGCATGTTCCGCATCCGGTGCAGACCCCCGGTGTCCTGATAGGCTGGATTCTGCCAATGATCCCGATCTCGTTGAGCATAGGGCTTGTGCATCCATTGGGACATGCAGAAATCGCGATGCGGATCTTGACAGGCATCTCTTTCCCGAAAAGGCGGCGGTCGATCTCATTAGCAAGGGATAAAGAGTCGATATTTGCAAAAACACAGCGCTCTATTCCGGGGCATGAGGTGATATTTACTATTTCGTCCCGTTCCGACCCCACGGGTGTCCCGGTTTCTGAAAGATCACGGGATATTTCATCAAGGTAACCATGGTGAATATGTGGCAGCTCGAGGGTTTGCCGTGTTGTGATGTGGACATATGGTGCCTGGTATTTCTCGGCAATACCGGCGATTCCCCGGAGCATATCACTCGTGATAACCCCCGCAGGTATCCGTGTCCGGATGGTGCAGAATTCAGGGTCCCTCTCTGTGATCACCCCGCCCTTCATATGTATTGTATTCTCCTTGACCATGCAGTACACTGCGCCCTGAATGTGAAAAAAGTGCGCATCTGGTTATGCAAGGCAGAGTGCCGCAAGAATGAGAGACCGTGTGATCTCATTGCAGGCACCCACTACATCCCCGTTCACTCCTCCGAAAAGCCGTTTTGAAATATACAGGAGAGCAATGGGACAGGCGACTGTGACGATTGCTCCTGCTGCAAGGGCGATACGCGGTACTGGAAGGAGAAGAAGCGGGAGGCAGAGGAGAGCGGCAAGGAGGGGGAAGTATGGCTTCGAATGTCCCTGTATGGATGCATGCAGACCCTCGTGAAAGGGTTTTCCGAACGTTGAAAGAAATGCCATAGAGAATTTTGCCCCTACCTCTGCGATGACAAGTGCGCAGATGAGGCAGGATGAAGCTGCGAGGGATGAGAATGCAATAAGGGTAATTGAGAGTGCGAGTGCAAGGCCGCCGGTCCCGATCTGCCTGTCAGTCAGGGCCCTGATCCGCCTCTCCATGTCACCATGTGCCATCAGACCATCCCCAAAATCCATCAGGCCGTCAAGGTGGTTGCAGCCCGAAATAAGGAACAGCACACCGATCGCGAGGGCTGCGGCTACGGGGGGCTGGCCTACGAAATACACAATGCAGGCACACATCCCTCCAATCACGTATCCTGCGATCGGGTAAATCCATGAATGCCTGGCAAAATCACCGAATTCGCGAATCCTTCCCAGGGGGAGGATGGTGGTGAACTGGAGCAGGGCAATGATGGATGTCAGTGACATTCGCTGTAGAACCTTGAGGTGCACCCTGCAATGAGTCCGGCGACTGCATCGTCGAGGAATGGGCCGAGTGATCCGAGTATTCCTGGCTTCTTCTGGTCATAGCGAGTGAACTCGAAACGGGCATAGGTTCCACCGATGCATTCGGCAATTGCCATCCCGATGATCTCGTCCGAAAGGAGGAATACCGGGTCGTCCTTTATCTCGGAATTGATCCGCTTCCAGTAGAGTTCGTCTTCGAGCAGTATTGCACCAAGAAGAAGAGAAGAAATGTTGGGATCATTCATATATTTCTCAATCATCTGCCTGATGGAATCTTTCGCCTCCCTTTCCGGGACACCATGAGGAACATACAGCTCCATGGCGGCCCCGAGTATCTCATCCATTCCCGCGCCTTTCTCCTGCAGGCGCTCAGCAACCTCAAACATGTATATGTGGTCCTTTGTACTCACTGGTCTCTCTTCTATGATTATCAGGATTGCTTCTTGAGAAGGGGCGCTAGGTTGATGGACTTGCAAATACGATTGGTAAGGTGACACTCCATATGCCCTTCCTCTCCCAGGAATCCCCGTGCGATTCAAAAAAACCGCTGTTCTGCAGCATCCTTGCAAACACACTCATCTCCCGCGTACCTGGGATCTCCGGTGCAGGCCCAACCCCTGAAAAAACCCTGTTTACCCCGATCCTGGATGCCGAGCTTGTCGCACACGGCGCTATTACCAGTATGCCAGTAAGGTCCGATACACCAACAGGATGCCCTACTCCCGCATCCATTACAAGGGCCATGATGCAGCTGTGCGGGATTACACCCATGTTTATCAATGCCGGCCTTTCCCACCGGCCTACGATTCCATGCCTCGATATATATGGCGATCCTGGAAATGATCCCAGGGTCACAGATGCGGTCCCACGTGCGAATGAGATGTACGAAGCCGGGCGGTGGCTTGGGCGGGCGCTCTTACAGTCATGCGACCTGCTGGTTGTGGGTGAATGCGTGCCGGGCGGTACCACCACAGCCCTCTGCGTCCTGCGGGCACTGGGATACCCGGCCAGGGTCAGTTCCAGTTATGTGGAGAATCCAGTGCACCTGAAAGATGCAGTGTGGCAGGCCGTTTCCCGGAGGATAGAAAAGAAGGGTGCAGAGGTGGCTTCTCCTCTCGACATACTCAGGTGTACTGGAGATCCCATGATGCCAGTGTGCGCTGGGATTGTCAGCACATTTTCCCACAGGCTGGTGCTCGCGGGAGGAACCCAGATGCTTGCCGTTGCTGCGGTTGTGAAGGGGATGGGTTTCCGGGTACCGATGGTTGCAACAACAGTGTATGTCCGCGATGATCCCTCAGCGAATTTCGCAGAGATTGCAGAAAGTATTGGAGTTCCGGTCGTATATGTTGACCCTGAGTTCGGCGACCTGGGGCACGCTGGCCTTGCGAGGTATTGCATCGGTGAGGTCAAGGAGGGTATGGGAGCAGGCGGAGCAATGTTCATGGCATATATCATGGGTCATACACCTTCTGCCATCAGGAACTGCATCTTCGAGACAGTCAGGTCCTACTCATAAGAAAGCCTCATTGGGGGGCAGATCAACAGGATTCCCGATGGGACAACCAGGGCCTTCATTGTGAAAGAGTCATTAAATGGAAAAAACGCCAATAATGTGAGGAACATGCTCCCCATTTACATCGTCAATAATTACGGGCAGTTCAACCACCTTATCCTGCGCATGTTCCGGGATCTCGATATTGATGCGAAGTTAATCCCAAACAGCACCTCTCCGGACGAGATTGCAGGATCATGCAGGGGGATTGTGATTGGAGGGGGACCCGATATCGGAAGGAGCGGGAACTCATCCCGTTACCTCACGCTGGATCTCCCGGTCCTGGGTATCTGCCTCGGGCTTCATATCATCGCAATGGAATACGGGGGTAGTGTGCGCCAGGGAAAAACAGGTGGTTACGGCCCGGTGGATGTGGAAGTTGTTGAGGAGGGAGCGATCCTATCCGGATATCCCGGGACCATCAGTGTATGGGCTTCTCATGCAGACGAAGTGGCCATAGTGCCGCCTGACTTTCGGCTGCTTGCCAGATCTGCTGTGTGCCCTCATGAAGCCATTGCCCACAAGGACAAGAATATCTTCGGGTTGCAATGGCATCCGGAGGTCAGCCATACTGTGGATGGGAGAAAAGTCTATGAAAATTTTGATGCCATCTGCAGGGAGCACAGACCGTGAGCGAAGGGGAGCCATCCGGTCTTGTTGAACGAATTGCTGAGCGAATACGAGGCATTGGGTTCTCCTGTACCCTGTGTGGAGATTGCTGCAGGGGCTTTCCCGATGACAATAACCTTGTAATGGTCTCTCCCTCCGAGATCCGATGCCTATCGGAGACATGTCTCCTTGCGCGTGATGAAATTGCAGAACCATATCCCGAAAGTATCGCGCTTGCTGACGGGACCAACCTCACTCTGGGCTGGGCGATTCGCCGGGTTCAGGGAGAATGCCGGTTTTTCAGGAATGGATCCTGCATAGTGTATGAATCAAGGCCCTGGATCTGCCGTACCTACCCATTTATGCTTGACGGGGAGACACTCCTCGTCTTCCCGTGCAGGGGCCTTGGTGGATCCATTGGCAGAAAAGAGGCTCTTTCACTCGCACGTGACCTCGTATCCCGTAAGGTAGCAGAGGATGAGGAAGAGGAGAAGATACGGAAAGTGCTCATTTCACCGCTTCCCAAGGTGAAAGGGAGACTCATCGTTGACAGTGATGGGGTGACGGTTCTATGACCGGAACGCTCCGGATCGTGGGAACCGCCCACGTCTCTCAGAAGAGTATCGAGGAAGTCCGTGAAGCAATTGCCGAATTCCAGCCTGATGTTATCGCGGTGGAACTTGATCCAGGCCGTTATGCCGCGATCAGGAATCAGGCGAAAGATCCCTCGGTAAAGGATGTTCTTGAGGCAAAGAACTTCACGCAGGTACTGGTGCAGTGGATACTTGCATATCTTCAGAGGCGCATCGGACTTGACCTCGGTGTGGAACCCGGTGCAGAGATGAAGGCAGCAATCGCTGAAGCGGAAGCACGCAATACTCTGGTTGCGCTCATCGACCGGGATATCAATGTCACCCTGCGGCGGTTCTGGAATTCCCTCTCGATTCTTGAAAAAATAAGGATGATCTATGCACTGGGGGTATCAGTTGTTGGCATCGATGATGCAGAAATCGACGTCGAGGAGCTCAAGAAGCAGGACATGATTGCCCTGGCGATGGAGGAGTTCCGAAAATTTTCCCCGAATGGTGCAAAGGCCCTCATCGATGAGCGTGACGCCTACCTTGCCCGGAACATCGTGGACCTTACCACAACGCATGAAAGGGTACTTGCGGTCCTGGGTGCAGGGCATGTGAAGGGAGTGGAACGGTACGTGGAATCACCAGGTACCATTCCCCCTCTACAATCGCTGACTGCCGAGGTGAAATCATTGCCCTGGGGCCTGATCTTCGGTGTGGCAGTGACAGCCCTTTTCGTATTCCTCCTCGTTGCCCTCGCGTTCTCTGGTGTCGGGTTTGAGGTGTTGATCATGGCCCTCGTGTACTGGGTGCTCGTCCATGGTGTACTGACCGCGGTATTCACCCTTGCAGCCCGGGGCCACCCGCTCTCCGCTCTTACCGGCCTTGCCGTCTCGTGGTTCACTGCATTAAACCCGCTGATTGCTGCAGGATGGTTTTCGGCCATTGTCGAAGCGAAGATACGAAAACCGGCGCCTTCCGATTTCCGTGCAATATTCCAGGCAGAAAGTATTACGGACATGATGAAGGTCCCGCTGTTCCGGGTAGTGCTGGTTGCCGCCCTTGCGAATGTGGGCAGCACGCTCGGTACCATACTCTATTTCATGGTCATTTTCCCGGTGCTGGGAATTGATCCTGTTGTGCTGGTCACCCTGGGACTGTCAAACATGTGGAGTGCAACAATAGGCATCTTCCATTGAATCAGAAGGAATGTTCCCTTTTTTCACCGCCGGGAGAAGGTTTATAATTCACATCGTGCTCTCCTGTGTATGAAGATCTCATTCGGAACACGAGGATGGATCGCCGCATTTCTCAGCATACTAAGCCTCCTTATTCTTGCAGCTCCCTCAACTGCCGGACTCAACACCATTCCCGCAGGCGCCACCGTATTTATCGGAGAGGAAAATCTCGATATCACGGCAAGTGGTGCGGTGCCCGGATCGTCCCTCGTATGGTACGGGCCCGGGGGATCGGTCACCAGCAGTCCGGCCGCCCAGGTCACAGTAGGAGATCCGGCGGCTTTTTATGCCTCCCCTGCGTCTTTTTCGGGTAAGACCGGGCCCTGGTTCCTGCTTCCGGGAAATTCCATCGCGTTCTACATCAAGGAACCAACCCTTGAGATCCGGGTTGTGGACTATTCCTCGGACTTTGTGATAGGATCCGGGGCTATATGGGTTCCCAAGGGGGATACCGTGGGTTTTCGTATCGACACGAACCTCTGGGAAATGGCGCTCCGGGGGAGTGTATCCGGAGCTCCCGTAATTGTAAGGCTGACAGGGCCCGGGGAAATTCAGTTCTCATCTCTCGGAGGATACAGCCTTGAAGATATCTCTATCCCTTCTGTTCCTTTCGAGACCGGACCAGTCTGGCCAACCGGCCTTTCTCAATACCCTGCAGGTACCTATACTGTATTTGCGCGGTGCGACGCGAATGATCTCTCGGACAACAATCCCTCAAAAGGGAAGGCTATCAGCGAAGAGGTAACGTTCCTCCTGCAAAAAGACAACCCTCTCATCACCCCGACAACCCCGACACAGCGACCCACAACCAATCTCCCTTCCACACTCACTCCAATCTCCTCTGATACTGCCACCATCCCTCCTCTCACAACTATCCAGACAATCCCAATCACCACACAGGAGACCGTAATCCCCAGGGAAACAACCATGCTACCCACTACGGTTCCCGGGTTTGACGCACTCCTGGGTATCGCATCGGTTATTACCGCGTTCTCACTCACGGTCATGGCAGGAAGGCGGTCCTGATCCAATCAGGATGAGGGCATAATGGAAAGACATCTTTTTTTTCTCGGGCAGCAATGCGATCTCCATGAATATTGTCACCACTACGATCAAGTCCCGGCACAGTGTTCGCAAATATAAACCGGATGCTGTTGACGAGAACGTTCTCAGGGATGTCCTTGAGTGTGCCAGACATGCCCCCACCGCGATGAACCTGCAGCCATGGCTTTTTGGTGTGATTCGTGACCGTGAACTCCTTAAAAAGATTGGCGGCCTGACAGATCACGGTAAATTCATCGCTGATGCCTCACTCTGCGTTGCGGTGTTCGGGGAGCGGAAGGCAAAATACTATCTGGAAGACTGTTGTGCAGCAACCGAGACGATAATCCTTGCATTCCTGGCATACGGTGTCGGCAGTTGCTGGGTGGCTGGAGAGAAGAAGGAGTATGCAGACACTGTCAGGAAACTCCTTGAGGTCCCCGATGACTACACTCTTGTATCGCTCATCCCGGCAGGGTATCCCGCAGATCTTACTATCCAGAAGAAAAAAGACCTTGATCTGGTGGTCTTCAACGAAAAGTTCACACAGGACCATTAAATCAATCCGGGGTTGAGATACACAGGGGGAACAGGGTTGAGATTCCCTGTATCATCACCATTCCCGGGAGGATAGCATGAATCAATCTGAGCCTTATCGCGAACTTGGTCCTGAACAATGCCAGGAAAATTCTTGAAGGAGCGGACCGGGATACCTGTATTATCCTTGACGTCCGGACACCGGAGGAGTATGCCCGGGGTCATATCAGGGGATCAGCAAACGAAAATTTCTTCTCTCCTGATTTCAGGAATATCATCTCAAATCTTGACAGGGATAAGAAATACGTTGTATACTGCGCACAGGGAACACGCGGATCCAGGACAATGAACCTCATGCGAGACCTCGGATTTTCCGATGTCACACATATCCGGGGTGGCATCTCGGCATGGCAGGATGCAGGTCTCCCGGTTGAGAAATAACACCGCGCTCCGAATTTCCCTTTTTTTTCTGCTTCATTCATCAGCCATGTCGATGGCATCACGTGGATTGATGATCCTACAGTATTCAAAGAAAATGCAATCAGCCCTGGTATGAAATCCGATCAGTAAATTACAGGTATTATAGTGATGCAATAGGGATATTTCCCCGCATCAAAGGTATAAGGCATCCACTAAAGGAGGGCCAATAGAACCCCCCGGTCAGCAACAATTTCAATCATGACATACCAACTATCACGCATGAAACGACCAGTCCTCCAGGTTGCCCTCGACATCACGGAACTCGACCGGGCTGTCCAGATTGCCCGCGAAGCGGTGGAGGGAGGGGCAGACTGGATCGAAGCAGGGACTCCCCTGATAAAGAGCGAGGGAATGGAGGCGGTCAGGCGTCTCCGGGCTCTTTTCCCCGGGCACGAGATTGTGGCGGACATGAAGATTGCCGATACCGGGACCCTTGAGGTTGAGATGGCAGCAAAAGCGGGAGCATCGGTGGTCTGCATCCTTGCGGATGCGGATGACACTGTCATTTCTGAAGCGGTCCGGGCTGCAGGCCTTTATGGCGTGCGGCTTATGGGTGACCTGATTAATGTCCCGGATCCATGCAGGAGAGCAATCGAGCTTGAGGCGCTTGGTGTCCATATTATCAATGGCCATGTAGGAATCGACCAGCAGATGCTCGGGAAGAGCTCGCTTACGATGATGCGATCACTGAAGGGATCGGTGGCGATTCCAGTCGCCGTCGCAGGAGGTCTTGATGCCATAACAGCCCCTCAGGCAGTTGTCAGCGGGGCTGACATTGTGATCGTGGGGAGTGCCATCACAAAGTCGGCGGGAGTCACAGAATCAACCCGGAAGATCAGGGACGCAATCGACTCTCCGGGACTACCCAGGGAGGAGCGGACCAGCCCCGATCAGAAAATACGGGAGATCCTCTGCACAGTCTCCACCCCCAACATATCTGATGCGATCCACCGCAAGGGGGCAATGGAAGGGATCACATCACTCTGTGGGGATGTCAGGATGGTGGGGAGAGCAGTCACGGTCCAGGGTTTTGCGGGAGACTGGGCAAAACCCGTTGAAGCAATCGATGTTGCTGAGCCCGGGGATGTGCTCGTGATCAATAATGACGGGGCGACTCACGTGGCATGCTGGGGGGAGCTTGCAACCATGAGTGCCATGGAACGGGGGCTTTCTGGTGTGGTAATTGACGGTTCAGCCAGGGATGTGGATGACATACGCACACTGGGATTCCCGGTATTTTCCCGCGCTATCACTCCAAATGCCGGTGAACCCAAAGGTTTCGGGGAGATCAATGCGGAGATCAGGTGCGGCGGACAGGCAGTTCATCCCGGCGACTGGATTGTGGGCGATGCAAGCGGGGTGGTGGTGATTCCCCGGGAGAGAGCCTTCGAGATCGCACGCCGTGCCCTTGAGGTCAGGAAGACCGAAGAGAGGGTCAGGGAGGAAATTCGAAGGGGAAGCACGCTGTCCCGGGTCTCTGACCTTATCCGGTGGGAGAAAAAATAGGGGATCAGAATTTACTGGAAGAGGGAACTCTCGAGCAGAGTTCCCCCTCCCTTTTTTATTGCGGTGATCGCCGATTCCACGTTGTCCACCCGGAGTATGAGAACCGCTCCCTCTTTTCCGGAATAGGCATATGCATACTCGATATTGATCATTCCTTCCCCGAGCATTCTGGCTATATCATGGAGTCCGCCCGGTTCATCCTTCATACGGACAGCAATGACATCGGTAAAGGCGACGTTGAATCCGAGTTCACCCAGTTTTTCATGCGCTTTCTGGGGTTTGTCCACAAGTGCCCGTACCACGCCGAAACCATCCGCCTCGGCAATGGAGAAAGCCAGGATATTGATCTTCTCTTCCTGGAGCGCCCTTGCAATTGCTGCAAGACGACCGGGTTTGTTTTCAGAGAATACAGATATCTGCTTGATGACGAATGTGTTCTTTTTCATATCAGATCTTCCTCCTGTCAATTACCCTCTTTGCTTTACCCTCGAACCTGGGGAGTGAGCCCGGTTCAACCAGCTCCACGTCCACTGCCACGTTGAGGATGTTCCGGAGCTTGTGTTCCACTTTCTTTCGTATGCCCATCAGGTCAGTAATCTTGTCAGAAAATGCATCCTTGTTCACTTCTACCTGGACCAGCATGTCATCGAGTGCACCTTTCCGGTCCACAATGATCTGGAAGTGCTGCCCCACCTCGGGAATTGACATCAACGCATACTCGATCTGCGAGGGGAAGACGTTGATACCCCTGATGATGAGCATATCATCGACCCTCCCGGTAATCCGCTGAACCCTGGGGTGTGTCCTTCCGCAGGCACATACCGAATCGTCGATACTACTGATATCCCCTATCCGGTACCGTACGAGAGGAAGCGCCTCCTTCTGCAGCATGGTGATCACCATCTCGCCGCGTTCTCCTGCAGGGAGCGGTTCGAGTGTATCAGGGTCAAGTATCTCCACATACGCAAGGTCTCCCCAGACATGGAATCCTTTCTGTTCGGCACACTCACAGAACATAGGTCCGTAGAGTTCACTCGTTCCATAAATGTCATATGCCCGGATTCCCAGCCAATCCTGGATCCTCTGCCTCATCTGTTCGGACCATGGTTCAGCCCCGAGAATTCCGGTTCTGAGCAGGGTATCTTTCTTGATGCTTATCCCCATTTTTTCTGCGACCTCACCTATGTGGAGGAGATAAGAAGGGGTACAGGCAATTGCAGTGGTCTTCAAATCCTGCATCAGTTCGATCTGCCGCTCAGTATTGCCAACGCTCGTGGGGAGCACAGTGGCCCCGATGCGCTCGGCCCCGTAGTGAAGGCCCAGGCCACCGGTAAAGAGTCCATAGCCATAACTCACCTGCATCACATCGCCACGTCCAAGGCCGCACGAGACCAGGCCCCGGGCGAGCGACACGGTCCAATTTTCGATATCTCTTGCTGTATACCCGACAACAGTAGGTTTCCCGGTAGTCCCTGAAGAGACATGGTACCTGACCAGTTCGTCCTGCGTCGCAACAAACAGCTTGTCAGGGTAGTTATCACGCAGATCCCGCTTGTACATGAAGGGAAGTTTCCCGATATCGGCCAGGCTTCGTATATCATCAGGATGGACGTGAGTCTCCTCCATGCGGTGGTGGTAGAACGGGCTGAAGCTATAGAGATAGGAGATACGCGTCTTGAGGAGTCTGTACTGCAGTCTCTCGAGATCTTCCTTTGGCATCTCCTCGATGCGGGGATCCCACGGCCCCATCACATCTCCCCCCTGCGGTCTATCACCCGTTTTGCCTTCCCCTCAAACCTTGGAAGTGATCCCGGCTCGACCAGTTTCACGGTGGTGCGGAGTTCAAGAGTGTCCCGGAGTTCTTTTACGACTTTCTTCTGGATCCGTGCCAGATCCTGCAATTCGCCTGAAAAGTAATCGCGGTTGATCTCCACGTCGATCGTCATCTCGTCCAGGTGGTTGATTCTGTCAACATAGACCATGAACTGGTCTCCCACTTCGGGGATTCTCAGTAATACATGTTCGATCTGTGATGGGAAGACGTTGATACCCCTGATCACAAGCATGTCGTCGCTCCTTCCCGTAATACGGGCGACCTTCCTGGACCGGCCGCAAAGGCAGTCATCCTCAAACCTCATGGTGATATCACCTGTCCGGTAGCGAAGGAGTGGCATTGCCTCTTTCACGAGCGGAGTGACCACAAGTTCGCCGCGTTCTCCATCTCCAAGCACCTCCCCGGTTGCAGGATTGATGATCTCAACAAGGTAACAGTCATGCCATATGTGCAGCCCGTTCCTTTCAGGGCATTCAAATGCCACACCCGGTCCAAAAAGTTCAGAGATGCCATAGGAATCATACGCCGTGACTCCCAGTTTCTTCTCAAGTTCTACCCGCATCGAACCTGACCACGGCTCGGCTCCAAAGAGGCCTGTGCTCAGTGATTCCATGTGAGCATCCATTTCTTCGGCGACCTCAGCGAGGTGCATTGCATAACTCGGGGTGCAATGGATCGCAGTAACTCCGAAATCCTGAATCATCTCGATCTGTCTCCTCGTATTCCCGGTGGCGCTCGGGATCACGGTCATACCTATCTTTTCTGCGCCATAGTGAAACCCGAGACCTCCCGTGAACATTCCGTAATTCACCATGTTCTGGAAGACATCCCTGTCTGTGAGTCCCACCATCGTCATATTTCTGGCTATCAGGGTAGCCCAGGCATCCAGGTCACTCCTGGTGTATCCCACAACAGTTGGTTTTCCCGTGGTCCCCGAAGTGGTATGAATACGGACCACCTGCTGAAGAGGCACTGCAAAGAATCCAAACGGGTAACCATCGCGGAGATCCTGCTTCCTTGTGAATGGGATCTTCTGGATGTCGTCGAGGGTTTTTATATCCGGGGTTTTTACCCGGGCAGATTTCAACTTCTGCCGGTAAAACTCCACGTTCTGGACCTGAAGGAGGGTTTTTTTCAGTCTTTTTAACTGGAGCCTCTCGAGGTCTTTTTTCGGGAGAGTCTCAACCTTTTCATCCCAGAACATGGTACCCTGTCCTGTGTTCATTGTTGATCTCTGTAATGTTCGTCATTCTGCCACCAAATCAGCCTGTTCCTTTCTACAGCACACCGGGAATGGGGCGTCCTGCGGATCTGACGCAGCTTGCATAGAACATTGTGCCGGCGGACGAAAAATATTGTCAAGGATTGTCACGGTCGAACACCGTATAGGTGGGCTTCTCATACAAGCCATGCGGTTGGAGTGACACGGGGAACGATGCATTCATGTAGCATAATCCGGGATAGTCTAATGCAGAAAAATTCCCTGTTGTGGAGAGGAAATGGAGGAACACAAAGACATTTCGGTTCCATGGTATCTGGTATCCGGATTCGGAGCCCATCTGAAAGCGACATCCCGGACTCTTGTAATACAGAAAAATGGTCAGGTTGAGGAGATACCTCTCACGAGTATACGGCATCTCCTCGTGATGGGCGGGCATTTTGTCCACAGCGGGGTGATATCAAGGTTGCTTTCATCTGGTGCGTGTGTCTCCTTCTTTGAAGCTGATGGCGAACCGCTGGGAATTTTAAAGCCTTTTGGTTTTCATTATGATGATCTTGTCAGGGAGGCTCAGCAGAAAGCATTCTCCCATTCATATGCAATGGCCATTACAAAGGGGAGCCTGCATTCCCGCATTCGTGCCCTGCAGCGACTCGAAGAGGATCTTGGAGAAGCACTCTTCTACGAGGGAGAATTTGAGATAATGGAGAAGAGTCTCGCAGAACTTGAGTTCCTTGTCAGGGTGGAGGAGGTACGCAGGATTCACCGTCTTGTCACGGACATGTATTATGAAATACTTGCACGGACGTTTCCCCATGAACTGGGATTCCGGCGCCGCTCTCCCCGTCCTCATCAAGACGTTGTAAACACGCTGCTCTCTTTTGGGTACGGGCTCCTTTTCGGGAACGCGTGTGTGGCAGCGATTGGAGCCCACCTTGACCCTGATATCGGATTCCTGCACAGGGGCAAGGGAGGACTGGTCAATGATCTGATCGATCCATTCAAGACAGAAATGGTCGACATTCCGATCTCAATCCTTGTCAGGGAAGGAATTCCCGAAGATGAATATGAATGCGGACCTGCCAGGTGTACTCTCTCGGATGAACTCATCCACACCGTGATTGGTCGAATAAGGGAAAGCATCCGCCAGGACCTCATCGATAACCAGGTTCTGGCTCTTTGTGACGCACTCCTCAAAAAGACAGAATATGTAGTCCGCCCATGTCAGGGTACCTGACAATTCAGTCATCAGTTTTGAGAATGGAAAATTCGCGGAATGATCTCGTTTGGATCTCCGCAGTCTCGATATCTTTGATGAGTGCCCGCGGGCATCCATAGATCGTCGAGATGAACTTATCCAGGAGGATGGGATCCAGGGTCGCGACAATCCGGACCGCACCATCAGGGAGGTTCATGACCTCTCCCCTTATATTGAGCTTCCCGGCTAAGTGCCGGATACAGTTCCGCATCCCGATCCCCTGGACTCTTCCTGTAATCTTTATCTCGACTGTTTTCATGGAGCCCCTCGGTTGTCCCTCTCTCCTGGGAATTACAAACCCAGGTATGTTATCGGAAATGGTATCTGGGTCCATATCAGAATTTCTTTCCGGCGTGGTGATCGAATACATATAGCATTATGCCGTGTATGGAAAATAATTTCCATCGCTCAAATTATCCTTAATTTAACCCCGATCAAAAAAATAACATACATCCTTTATTATTTAAAAAAAAAGATGCTTGCCCTTGTATGTGAAGAAAATGAGATCTGGAGATTCAATCTCTGAAATGATGCTTGATTTCATCATAAAACTGTGTAGCCCTCTCTTCGAAGGCTGATTCCACCATGACACGGACCAGCGGCTCTGTCCCGGAAGGTCTCACAAGGGCCCATGAATCCTCGCGATTGATGCGGATACCGTCAGTGCAATCGAGCGATTCTCCAGAAAAGGCCTTTTTCAGGCGTTCGATGAGACCTGCAGCATCTTTCTCCCGGATCTTTTCCTTTATCATGTAAAAGTGAGGAAGCGCATCGACAAGAGATGATAACGGTTGGGAAGAGCTGGCCAGAAGGGCAACCATGGTTGCAGCAGTCATCCCCCCATCCCTGCAGAGCTGGTGCTCGGGGTATATGAGGCCACCGTTTCCCTCCCCCCCGAATGCAACTTCGGTACCATTATGTGCAAGATCAATCATGGTCCTTGCGACGTAAATACTGCCTACAGGGGTATAGCACACTGTGCAGCCGCGGCGTTCTGCAATGACTTCGATAATGCGCGAAGTGCTGACCGGGGTGACAATGACCCCCTTCCGTTCCCGGCAGATAAAATCCGCGATTAGCCCGAACTGGCGATTCTCCTCAAGAAATCTCCCCCTGTCATCAATAAACACGGCGCGATCTGCATCCCCGTCGTGGGCAACGCCAAATCTGGCCCCCGTGGCTTTCACAAGATCAGCCAGTGGAGCGAGACCCTCGGGAGAGGGTTCGGGGAGCCGCCCGGGGAATGTGCCATCCATCTGGCTGTTCAGAGAAAAAACCCTGCATCCCATCCTGCTGAGAATTTCAGGGGTGGTCCATGCAGCAGCACCGCATCCGGGGTCTGCCACAACAAGGAATCCTTTCCCGGTGTCTGATGGAAAAGAATCTACAACAGAATTCACATATTCGTCAACCATGGAGGGGGCATCCCGCTCCCTTCCGACACGATCCCAGGATGCAAAATGGGAGTCTCCCTTGAAGATGTGGCCTTCAAGAACAATACTCTGCTCGTCGCCCATCTCGGTGCCGTCAGGTTCAACCACCTTAACCCCGTTGTATTCGGGGGGATTATGCGAGGCAGTAATCACTGCCCCGGCATCAAAGTGTTCGCGAACTATGAACTGGAGTGCTGGCGTTGGCAGGATACCGAGATCGACCACATCACATCCAGCAGCGAGCAGTCCCGCTTTGAGGGCACTTGCCAGGGATGGCCCCGAAGTCCGTGTGTCTCTCCCCACGGCAATGGTACCCTGGCGCATTGTTCCAAGCGCCATTCCTATGGAAAGAGCAAGGGCCGGGGTCATATCCTTTCCCACAACTCCCCTCACTCCATTTGTTCCGAAGAGTCTTTTCTCGAGTTTCTTCTGCTCCATTCGCATCCCTCACGATATTTTTCCGCCACCGGCCACAGGAAAGAGTCGCTCCTGGATAGAGGAGAATACGCGGATAGCAGTGTGGGGAGATTGAGATCCCACGGCCATGAGGATTGCATCCTCTCCACCAAACAGGAGGCCCTGATGCAGATGAAGTCCAACCCTCACATCTCCTGGACTGGAACCTGCTTCCCTGGTTATCTCATCAAGAATGGGTGAAAAACGGAGATAAAACTCTCTTCTTGAATCGGTATCATCCCCCTTCGCATGAACGGGAAACTTCCCGGCAAGAAGAACTCCCTGCTGGTCGGAATCCTGAACTTCGAGGGAAAGGCCCTGGAGTGAATGATAGTGTGGAAATTTTTCCAGTGACTCAAGCACCAGTTCAGCCGTGGGATCGGAGAGGACAACCCCTTCTGCTCCGGGCAGGGCACCAATGGTGATCTTGGGAAAGGGCAGCGTCTTCCAGCCTTCGATCAGCATATATTTCGTCCCGATGGATGAGAGAATTGACATGATGTGGCTGAGCGCGGTATCACGTAGTACAAGTACGGTTTTTTCCGGATCAGCCCCTGCGGATGCAAGGGTGCCCCCGTGAAAAAAGTGGGTGGTATCCTTGTCGGATTCGAGGATGTAGTGATGATGGGCGAGGTGTTTTACCACTGCGGTTGTACCCTTCTTATTTAAGAGAGGGAGGAGAGCCCTGATGAACGTGGTTTTGCCGGAACCAGACACTCCTGCAATGTGGATTACCCTCATTGCTGCTCACCATCCGGTGTTTCCGGTCCTTTTTGGGGCTCATCAACAGGCGTGTTTCCTTCCTGCCTCCGTGCCTGCAGGATCTTTATCGCTGCTTCCCCCACACTCCTCATAACTTCGGTGATGCGATCCTCTATTTCAATCTCCTCATCTATGTCAAGAGAGGTACGCTCTACTTCAAGCAGAAAACGGGCCACTTCGCTTGCTTCGAAGAGAAGGTCGTCAAGCTCCTCGCTTGTAAAAAAACCGCACATCGACCCGTAGAAAAATGTTGCTCCGGACTTGTAGACCTTTTTTTTAAAGGAGTTCCTCGCCTGGTTTACTGCCTGGGGGGTATAGGATTCCTGCATGAATGGGACCAGTTCCGGGAGGTGCTGTCCGATAAATGTCATCTCGGCTCCACTCCTTGTGCGGAAATCAGTGCACAGGCGTGCAATAGCCCACTCCCTTGCAGTGACATAGGTGCGTTTCCGCAAGAATTGATTGACTTTCCTGTAGGTCGCTCCGTCAACCTTCTTGAACTTTTTATATTTATTGACATCATCCTGACCGTACTGCGTACGCATTTCCTGTCTCTCCATCGTCGTGAGCCCGATCCCGGTTCTCATGAAGGGGTTGATTATATAGCATTATCTAGTTTATTGTTTTCAATCCCAGTCCTTCTGCATCCTGGTATTTTCATGACTAATTGATAAAAAAAATGGCATATCAGAGAAATTTATGAAGCGAGTAATACCCCTAGTATAATGTAGAAGTGCTGGATGAGCCTGGCTCTCATGCGGATGGAATAATCCTGTACACAGTCTGTACTCTTTTGATACCCTGCTTTGAAGTAGCAGAGAGACATTCACTTTTTCACAGGCAATCATCATTTTTTACCTATGTCTCCACCGTGAACAACCCCTTCGGTAGCTGATTGCCCGGAAGCCTGCACATATGGGGGTGATAGATAGTCTCCTTATTTACTCAGGTCCGGGGATAAGTTCAAGAAGTTCAATAAGTGAATGGCCGGGTATCAATTCATAGCCGCTGACCTGAAAAAGAACAGGGCGATAGGTACCGTTATGATGGGAAATTGGTACCTGGATGGTCTCCGTACCGTGTCCCCCTCGTACGCGAGTGAGTATTGATGAAATGTGTTCACGTTGTCCCGGCAATATGAGATCAGGGAACATAATTCTCTGGTCAGGGTTAACCGTATAACTGTATCCTGTAAAGGTTGATGCAGCTGCATTCCAGAAACGCAACATCCCGTCCCTTTCCACCACATAATACATTACAGGCAATGCATCTGCAATGCGGTGACATCTCTGTTCAGCAGATGTTACCACGATTTCGGGATCCCGATCCCTCTTCTGGTTCCATGCATAGGCAAATACAATGCCTCTGCCCTGGAAATCCTCCCATACGTATGAGATCTCAACTGGCATTTTCTCGGTATCCTTCCTGATGTGGAATGTCTGAAACACTATCGACTTCTGATACCTCAGGCGCTCCACGAACCGGTTCCATTCCTCTCTTGGAAAGAGCGGATCAATGTCCCCGATTGACAAAAGAAGAAGTTCGTCTGCACGGTACCCCAGAGCCTGGCAGGATGCTTCATTTGCATACATGATTCTTCCACGGGTATCGAGCCATAAGACCTGGATGGATGCCTTCTCGATCGAATGTCTGGTTATCTGGAGGGAGAGCTCGTTTCTCTTGCGCTGGACAGCGAGGCGAATCGTATGGATAAGTTCGGTGAACTGTGCCTTGGGGTCTCCTCCCTTCTGGAGATAAAAATCAGCACCGCTGTTCAGTGCCTCAATCACCACATGCTCCCTTCCACGACCTGTAAAGATAATGAATGGTGTCCAGTCACCAAGATTTCTGAGTATCTTTAAAAAATCAATGCCATCTATCCCGGGCATCTCATAGTCCGATATGATCACGTCATAGGAACGTTCCTTGAGTTTTTCTATCGCCTCTTCTGTGGAGAAACAGGTATCGACCTTAAGATCCCCAGTTTTCTCAAGGTAACGCCTTGACACATCCAGAAGGGCAGGCTCGTCGTCGACGAAAAGGACTGTGATCATGGGGTATCATCATGATGCATACCCAGCGTGTGGGATGCACATCCAGATAGGAAGGTCAGTGTACGTCTTCAAATAAGTATCTGGATTTAAACGGGAAAACAGGCGTATTCTGGATGGATCAGATTTTTGCCATGCAATCTTCACATTGGCATACCGTGGGTTCACTCGCGGGATACCTGAAGTGAAAATTATTACTTTCATTGGGCCGGCGTGGGGAGCAGACCGGACAATTCTCTCATGATCTGGCATTATTATCACGTTTTCCGGGGACCCTTCCCTCCACAATATTTTATAGCATCATATGGTTTATTAAAAATGTTCGGACTGGTGTCTACCTACCGACAATATCCCTGATTCTCATCTCAATCAAGAATTAAAGTTATTTTCTGTTGATTTTTTAAAAAATTGAGATGCACATTGAAGAATGATTCAAAAGGAGTGGAGTCCCGGATAAAAAGGGGGTGA
>Ga0302250_1000188_pt1 | contig 76152 bp, 74 predicted proteins | sample AAG_RA_Asp_MG_FD_193536 | JGI IMG/M metagenome (GOLD analysis project Ga0302250, IMG submission 193536) | Enriched activated sludge microbial communities from anaerobic digester in WTTP, New Holstein, Wisconsin, United States - AAG_RA_Asp | ecosystem: Engineered > Bioreactor > Anaerobic >... | reverse complement strand
CTTTTTCATGACCTGCCTCCTTTTGGTTGTGGCTCTGCGCCGTAGTGAGTTCTTCCTCTCTACAGCATAACCCACGTTTGCAAGGGGCAGGTCGCTTACTTTCTACTGACAGCCATTATGTCTAAAATTGCAGAAGTAAGCCGCTCAATTCCTGAAAAAAGGGAGTATTTAATAGAAACATTTGCTAGAAGCCGTGGATGGGTTGACGAAGCAAAAAAAGTTTTTGGATGCTACTGCATGTTAATAGACTGCAATAATACATTCCTAAAAGAGGATGGGAATCCATACATAGAAGTTCATCACATAATCCCACTTCACAAAGGAGGCGAGGACGGCATTTGGAATTTGTCGGTTCTTTGCGCCCACCACCATAAAATGGCTCATTTTTCCGATTTGTCTACTCGTTCTATTCTGGAAAAATCGTTACTCACCGAAAACGATAAAAGGCTGAATACAAAAGGAAACTTAGTATGTTGTGTATAGAAGTTAGGGGTGGAGTTGTTGTTGCAGCGTATTCAGACGAAACGTCAAAAGTCATTATTATTGATCATGACGACAGTCAAGTTAGTTGTATTCCAATTGCCCCTGAGTCCTCCATACCTGATGATGCACTTGATTTGATAAATGTCCTGAGTCGGCTACCCGAAACAACACACCCATGACACCAGTTTCCGGTAGTGCGGCTGCTTAATAACATAGGTTACATGACCACTATCCACACAACTCTCAAGACCGTCTTCGGCTACCACGAGTTTCGCGCCCCCCAGCAGGAGGTGATCGAGCGCCTGACTGCCGGTGAGGATGTTTTTCTGGTGATGCCTACTGGTGGCGGCAAGTCGCTCTGCTATCAGGTTCCTGCGCTGCACCGTGACGGTGTGGCGATTGTGGTGTCGCCGCTGATCTCTTTGATGAAGGATCAGGTGGATGCGTTGCTGGCAAACGGCGTGCGGGCTGCCTGTCTCAATTCCTCGCTCTCTTCCGCCGAGGCCCGTCAGGTTGCACGCCAGATGGATAGCGGAGAGCTGGACCTGCTGTACGTGGCCCCGGAACGTCTGATGATGCCGGAGTTTCTGGAGCGGCTGGTTTCGTCAAAACTGGCGTTGTTCGCCATTGATGAGGCCCACTGCATCTCCCAGTGGGGACATGATTTCCGGCCCGAATACACCCGGCTGGGCCAGTTGCGGGCCCTGTTCCCCGGCGTGCCGCTGGTGGCCATGACCGCCACCGCCGATCCGGAAACCCGCAAGGATATCGTCAGGCAACTGGGGATCGAACAGGCAACAGTGTATCTGGCCGGTTTCGACCGCCCTAACATCACCTATAACGTCGTCGCGAAACAGAAGCCGTTTGCGCAGTTGAGCTCCTTCTTAAGCAGCAGGCATACCGAGTGCGGCATTGTCTACGCTTTAAGCCGCAAACGGGTTGTAGAAGTGGCGGAGCGTCTCTGCCAGGCCGGATTCAGGGCCGCCGCCTACCATGCCGGGCTGCCCGATGAAGAACGGCGCAGGGTGCAGGAGGCTTTCCGTCGTGACGACCTGCGTATCGTGGTGGCTACGGTGGCCTTCGGCATGGGGATCGACAAGCCCAACGTGCGTTTTGTCGTGCATTACGATATGCCCAAGAGCGTGGAGAGCTACTATCAGGAAACCGGCCGGGCAGGCCGGGATGGTCTTCCCTCCGAGGCTCTTATGCTGTTCGGCATGGGCGATGTGATGACCGCCCGCAAGCTGATCGAAACCAGCGGCAATGCCGGGCGGGTACAGGTAGAGCTGCAGAAGCTGAATGCCATGGTGAGCTACGCCGAGGCCCTGACCTGCCGCAGACGGGCGCTTCTGGCCTATTTCGGCGATCTGCGCCAAGACGACTGCGGCAACTGTGACATCTGCAACGATCCGCCCCAGCGTTTCGACGCCACGGAAGCGGCCCGAAAGGCGCTTTCCTGCGTCTATCGGGCCGGAGAACGGTTCGGTGTGCGCCACCTGATCGATATTCTGCGCGGCGCCAGGGGGCAGCGGCTGCTGGAGCTGAAGCATGACCGGCTCTCAACCTACGGCATCGGCGCTGATATTTCTGCAACAGAATGGGAAAACATCTTCAGGCAGTTGATCCATCTGGGCTATCTTGTGCAGGATTTCAGCCGTTTTGGTATCGTGGGGCTTTCCGCAACGGCCCGTTCCGTGCTGAAAGGGGAAACGCAGGTAATCCTGGGTAAGCCCCGCGACGGGGTAAAGGTTACCGAGAAGACGCGTCGGCGCGGCAAGGCAGGGGAGGGTACACGCAGCGCCCTGTTTGATGAATTACGCATCCTGCGCAAGCAGATTGCGGACGCTGCCTCTGTGCCGCCCTTTGTGGTCTTCTCCGATGTCACGCTGCTAGAGATGGCCAATGCCAGTCCCCGCAACGAGCAGGAACTGCTTTCCATTACCGGCGTGGGCCAGCACAAACTGAACAAATACGGCGCTCCGTTTCTGGCAGCCATTACAGAATTCCGTAACAGGGGGCCGGGCACTATTCCGCAAGACAGTTCAGGCTCGATTTAGTAAGATGGCTCTTCCATATATCAAGGAGAACAGGAATCAATGGCAACAACCCGCGCAATCGTAATCACCGGCAACGGCACCAACTGCGAGATGGAGGCGGCCCACGCCTGCAAACTGGGCGGCTTCGACGAGGCCAGGATCGCCCATATCGCCGAACTGCTCTCCGGTGAGGTCCGGCTTGACGACTACCATTTCCTGAATCTGACCGGCGGCTTTCTGGACGGCGACGACCTGGGCAGCGCCAAGGCCCAGGCCAACCGGCTGAAGCATGCCACGATTAGTGGCAGCAGCGAGAAGCTGGTGGAGCAGTTCACCCGCTTCATCAAGGCCGGCAAGCTGGTGCTGGGGGTCTGCAACGGCTTCCAGCTGATGGTCAAGATGGGGATGCTGCCGGCCCTGGACGGCACCACCCTGACCCAGACCGTGACTCTCTGCCACAACGATTCGGGCCGTTTCCAGGACCGCTGGTGCTACCTGAAAGCCGACCCCCAATCCCCCTGCGTCTTTACCAAAGGGATCGCCAAAGGGATCTACCTGCCGGTGCGCCACGGTGAAGGCAAGTTCCTGACCGACACCCCCCAGACCCTGGAGCGGATCGAGGCTGGTCATCTGGCGGTACTGAAATACTGCGACGCCGACTACAGTGCCCCGACCATGGAGTTTCCGGCCAACCCCAACGGCTCCACCAACGCCATCGCCGGCCTGTGCGACCCCAGCGGCCGCCTGTTCGGTCTGATGCCACACCCGGAAGCCTTTGTCCACTACACCCAGCATCCCCGCTGGACCCGCGAGCAGTTGCCGGAAGAAGGGGATGGCCTGATCCTGTACAAGAATGCAGCGGAATTTGTGAGGAACAACCTGCTATGAAGATCTACCGCCCGGAAGAAGAATGCGGTGTGTTCGGCATCTACGGCCACCCCGAGGCCGCCAACCTGACCTATCTGGGCCTGTATGCCCTGCAGCACCGCGGCCAGGAGAGCTGTGGTATCGTCTCCTCCGATGGAGATGAACTGCACGCCCACAAGCGAATGGGGCTGGTGGCGGATGTTTTCAGCAACCCCAAGGTATTCGAGAAACTGCCCGGCACATCGGCCATCGGCCATGTGCGCTACTCCACGGCCGGCGCTTCGGTGGAAAAAAACGTGCAGCCGATCATGGTGGACTACTCCCGCGGCTCAATTGCGGTTGCTCACAACGGCAACCTGGTCAACGCCAACCTGCTCAAGGCGGAGCTGGAGGCCTACGGTTCCATCTTCCAGACCACCATGGACACCGAGATCATCATCCACCTGCTGGCCATCTCACGGACCCATTCACTGGTTGAACGGATCGGTGATGCCCTGGCCCGGGTCAAGGGCGCCTACTGTCTGCTGTTTCTGACCGAGACCCGCATGATTGCCGTGCGGGACCCCCACGGGTTCCGTCCCTTGTGTCTGGGCAAGTTGGGTGATGGCTGGGCCGTGGCCTCGGAGAGCTGCGCCCTGGACCTGATCGAGGCCGCCTTTGTGCGGGAGGTTGAGCCGGGGGAGATGCTGGTCTTCACCAAAGACGGCCAGATGCAGTCACTGTTCCCGTTCAAGAAGGTCGAACCGACCCCCTGTATCTTTGAGTTCGTCTACTTTGCCCGGCCCGATTCCACCATCTTCGGCAAGAACGTCTACCAGGTGCGCAAGGAACTTGGACGCCAACTGGCCCGTGAACATGGGGTGGAGGCCGATGTGGTGATCGCCGTACCGGATTCCGGGGTACCGGCGGCCATGGGCTTCGCCGAACAGTCCGGCATCCCCTTTGAATTGGGCCTGATCCGCAACCATTACGTAGGCCGCACCTTTATTGAGCCGGCCCAGGCCATCCGCCACTTCGGGGTCAAAATCAAGCTGAACCCGGTGCGTGAGCTGCTGGAGGGCAAACGGGTGGTGGTGGTGGACGATTCGATAGTGCGGGGCACCACCTCCCGCAAGATCGTCAAGATGGTCCGGAACGCCGGGGCCAAGGAGGTCCATATGCGCATCTCTTCCCCCCCCACCAGCTACCCCTGCTTCTACGGCATCGACACCCCCAACCGTAAAGAACTGATCTCCTCCTCACACACTCTGGATGAAATTCGCCGGTATATCACGGCCGATTCGTTGGGGTATCTCTCGGAGAATGGACTGGTACAGGCCACCGGCCTCAAGCATAGTTTCTGCACCGCCTGCTTCACCGGCGAGTATCCGATCAACTTCCCGATGCCGTCACAGATCCCCCAAATGGGATTATTTTCCAAAGATGAGGAGTACATCGAACAATGACCGACCGTGAAAAACTGAAACAGATCATCCTGGAATTGTCCTACGAAAAACGTCCGGTCACCCTGGCTTCCGGCCGTCAGAGCGACTTTTATTTCGACGGCAAACAGACCACCCTGCACGCCGAAGGCGGCCTGCTGGTGGGCAAACTGTTCTACGAGGCGATCAAGGACGTGCCCGGCGTGCAGGCCGTGGGCGGCATCACCCTGGGGGCCGACCCCATCGCCACCGCCACCTCCATCGCCGCCTGCCTGGACGGCAAGCCGCTGCACGCCTTCATCATCCGCAAGGAGCCCAAGGGCCACGGCACCGGCCAATGGCTTGAGGGCCGCAAAAACCTGCCCCCCGGCACCAAGGTGGTGATCGTGGAGGATGTGGTCACCACCGGTGGTTCCTCCATGAAGGCGGTGGACCGCGCCAAGGAGGAAGGGCTGGACGTGCTGGGGATCGTCTCGCTGGTGGACCGCGAAGAGGGTGGCCGTGAGAATATTGAAGCCGAAGGCTACTGGCTGAAGGCGATCTTTACCAAATCACAATTAGTCGGTGCATGAGCACCAAACAACGCCTTGATAAGCTGATGGTTGAACGGGGCCTGGCTCCTTCCCGCGAGAAGGCCCAGGCCTTGATCATGGCCGGACTGGTGGTGGTGGGTGACCATGCCGCCCAGAAGTCCGGCCAGCAGGTGACTGACGAGGCCGAGATCAGGATCAAAGGCGATCTGCTGCCCTATGTCAGCCGGGGCGGCCTCAAACTGGAAAAAGGGTTGGTCGCCTTCGGAATCAAGACCGACAACCGTATAGCCATTGATGTAGGGGCCTCAACCGGCGGTTTCACTGATTGCCTGTTGCAACGGGGGGCTTCAAAAGTCTACGCTGTTGATGTAGGCTACGGCCAGCTGGCCTGGAAGCTGCGGGAAGACCCGCGGGTGGTGGTGCTGGAAAAGACCAACATCCGCCACCTGCAGCCGGAACAGCTTGATCCGCTGCCGGATCTGGCCGTGATCGATGCCTCCTTCATCTCACTGAATCTGGTGCTGCCCCCCACCCTGGCCCTGGTGACCCGGCCGGCCGAGGTGGTGGCCTTGGTGAAACCCCAGTTTGAGGTGGGCAAGGGAGCGGTGGGCAAGGGAGGCATTGTACGGGATCCCCGGCTGCACGATGAGGTGCTGTCCAACATGGAGCGTCTGGCTGCAGAGCTTGGTGCCGAGTTGTTAGGCATCTGCGATTCACCGATCAGCGGGGCCGACGGTAACCGTGAATTTCTGATGGGACTGAGACTAGGAGCAACAGATGAGTGACTGCATCTTCTGCAAGATCATCGCCGGGCAGATCCCGGCCAAGAAGATCTATGAGGACGATCTGATGGTGGCGATCGAGGATATCGCCCCCAAGGCGCCGCTACACCTGTTGCTGATGCCCAAGCGCCACTTCAGCAACTGTCTCGACATGGAGCAGCAGGACGAGGCAACCGTGGGTCACCTGCTGCGGGTGGCCGGCCAACTGGCCCGCGAACGTGGCCTGGATCAAGGCGGCTTCCGTCTGGTCCAGAACAACGGCGCCGATGCCGGCCAGACCGTGTTTCATCTCCACATCCATCTGCTGGCCGGACGCGAACTGCAGTGGCCTCCCGGTTAGTCCGTGGCCAAGCAACCTGCCCATAAGGCCAAGACCGAATCCGCGCCCAACAAGCTCTGTGCAGGCTGCAGGCGCAGCTGCAAGCAGCCCTCGTTTGCGCTGATCTCTTCCTGTCCGCGCTACTACCCACTTCGTAAAAAACAGCAGATACTCAAGGAGTGGAAGCAGCCGGAGCTGTTCGGCGATGTCAGCTGAACCACCGATCATGGCTGTCAGCCGTTGTTCCGGCTGTGGTCGCTGTGTAGCTGCCTGCCCAGAGCGGATCATCACCCTCACCACCGGCCAGCATCGCAAACGGGCCACTATCATTGATGCCGCTCGTTGCACCCAGTGCGGACGCTGCATAGCCGCCTGCCCGCTGCGACCCCCCGCTTCTGTCGTCCAGACTTAATGAAAATTATTCATGCAACGTTGCAGATAGGTTGACGTGTCTGAAACTTGCGCTATACTCGCCACAACAGTTGCCAATAAAAACGAGCAGCAGTACAGCAAAGCCTCATACAAACAATCGTTTAACCAACATTAGTTGCAACATGCAGATGCACCACACTCAGTTCAGTTACCCTACTCGGCCGCTTCCGGCGGCTCATCACAGGAGGAGCATATGAAAAAGCTGTGCGCAGTTATTGTACTGGTCGTGCTGACGATGTCCAGCAGCCTGGTGTTTGCCGGTACCGTCCGGATGATCGGCACCGTTACCAACATCAAGATGCTGGGTAACACCGCCGAAGTCACCCTCAAGGACCGCAAGACTGAGGCACCGATCATGCTGCAGGTCACCAGTCCGATGGAGCTGGAAAAATATCGTGATCGCAAGATCCGTGTTGGCGACGAACTGCGGATCATCTACGACAGCGACTCCAAGATCATCAAGCGGGCTCAGAAGACCGCCGGCTGCTAACGATCCAGTTCTAAAGCATAACGAGATGCGCACACAAGGCCCGCCTGGGCCTTGTGTTTTTTTATCGGCAACAAAACGCAAACCACTCCGAGACATCCCCCTACACACCTTTTCCCTTGATTTTCCTAGTGATGTTGTGATAAAAAATCCTGCTTTTCAATTCACACGCCCCCTAAGTTAACCGGCGGTGTCCCTTGTGACGTGCAGGGATTAAAGACGGGGCGGAGGAAAAACCAAAGGAGATTCGTATGTCAAGTATCAGCATGAAGGAACTGCTGGAGGCCGGCGTCCACTTCGGCCACCAGACCAAGCGCTGGAACCCCAAGATGAAACCCTACATCTTCGGGGCACGGAACGGCATCTACATCATCGACCTGCAGAAAACCGTCCGCTACTTCAAATCCGCCTACAGCTACGTCAAAGAGTGTGTTGAGCAGGGCAACAGCGTCCTGTTCGTCGGCACCAAAAAGCAGGCCCAGGACTCGGTGGCCGAAGAGGCCTCCCGCTGCGGCCAGTACTATGTCAACCAGCGCTGGCTGGGCGGCATGCTGACCAACTTCTCCACCGTCAAGCAGAGCATCGAGCGCCTGAAAAAACTGGACGCCATGTTCGAAGACGGCACCATCGACGCCTACACCAAAAAAGAGGCGCTCCAGATGGACAAAGAGCGTGATAAACTGCAAAAGGTGCTGGGCGGCATCAAGAACATGCACAAACTGCCCGGCCTGATGTTCGTGATCGACCCCAAGAATGAGGAGATCGCCGTACAGGAAGCCAAAAAACTGGGTATTCCGGTGGTGGCCATTGTTGACACCAACTGCGACCCGGACATGATCGACTACGTGATCCCCGGTAACGACGATGCCATCCGCGCCATTCGTCTGCTGTCTGCCAAGATCGCCGACGCCGTGCTGGAAGGTTCCGAGGCTCGCAACACCGCCCTGCAGAGCAACGCCGAAGGCGCCGACGAGCTGGAGGCGGCCATGGGCGACAACGTGGCCTGCGAGGCTTCGGCAGACTAGTCGCAGTTTCACAAACTGATTACAAATGACCACCTTGCGTGGTCCGGAGGATAGACAAACATGGCAATCACCGCAGCACAGATCAATGAACTGAGAAAGGCCACCGGCGCCGGGATGCTGGATTGCAAGAAGGCCCTGGAAGAGGTGGACGGCAATATGGAGCAGGCCGTTGACTACCTGCGCAAGAAGGGGCTGGCCGCTGCCTCCAAGAAGGCCGGCCGCGCCGCCACCGAAGGCATGGTAGCCACCGCCCTCTCCGCAGACGGCAAGAAGGGTGTGCTGGTCGAGATCAACAGCGAGACCGACTTTGTTGCCAAAAACGACAAGTTCCGGGACTTCGTCAAGCAGGTGGCCGACCATGTCCTGCAGAAGGACCCGGCCGACATGGACGCCCTGCTGGCGCAAGCTTTTGCCGGCGACGCAGCCAAGACCGTCCAGACCCTGCTGACCGAAGCTATCGCCGTGATCGGCGAGAATATGCAGATTCGTCGTTTCGCCAGCTTCAGCGTGGCAGGCAACGGCATGGTCGGTTCCTACATCCACGCCGGCGGCAAGATCGGCGTGCTGGTTGAGGCCGGCTTCGATGGCGCCGCTGACGAACGTCTGGCAGCTTGCCTGCGCGATGTGGCCATGCACGTGGCCGCCGCCTCCCCTTCCTATCTGCAGCGCAGCGAAGTGCCGGCCGACGTGCTGGAACGCGAGAAGGAGATCTACCGCGACAAGGCCCGCCAGACCGGCAAGCCGGACAACATCATCGAGAAGATCATCGAAGGCCAGGTCAACAAGTTCTACGGCGATATCTGCCTGGTGGAGCAGGCCTTTGTGAAGGATCCGGACAAATCGGTCCAGAAGTACCTGGACGAAACCGGCAAGGCCCTGGGTGGCGCCATTACCCTCAAGCGCTTCACCAAGTTCGTTCTGGGTGAAGGACTGGAAAAGAAGGAATCGGACTTTGCCGCCGAAGTGGCGGCGGCGGCCGGACTCTAAGCAGCCGAGAAGCCGGCCCATCAGGCCGGCTTTTTTCTTATCAAAGGGGGGAGATGATCTATGTCGCGTCAGTCATACAAACGGGTACTTCTGAAACTGTCTGGCGAATCCCTGGCCGGGGATCAGGGCTACGGCATCGATCCCGTCACCATCAGCGCCATCGCCGCAGAGATCAAGGAAGTGGTGGACGACGGGGTCGAGTTGGCGCTGGTGATCGGCGGCGGCAATATCTTCCGCGGCCTGGCTGCATCGTCAAAGGGGATGGATCGGGCCAGCGCCGATTACATGGGTATGCTGGCCACGGTGATCAACTCCCTGGCCATGCAGGACGCCCTGGAGAAGATCGGTGTCTCTACACGGGTTCAGTCGGCCATCGCCATGCAGGAAGTGGCCGAACCCTACATCCGCCGCCGTGCGGTGCGCCATCTGGAAAAGGGTCGGGTAGTGATCTTCGGTGCCGGCACCGGCAACCCGTACTTCACCACCGACACCGCCGCCAGCTTGCGGGCCATGGAGATCAACGCCCAGGTGATCCTGAAAGGCACCAAAGTTGACGGTGTCTACTCGGCGGACCCCAAGAAAGACCCCAACGCTACGCGTTATGATGAACTGACCTATATCGATGTGCTGCAGCAGGGATTGCAGGTGATGGATGCCACCGCCACCTCGCTCTGCATGGATAATAACCTGCCGATCATCGTCTTTGACCTGACCACCCCAGGCAACATCAAAAAGGTAATCAGCGGCCAGACCATCGGCACCATCGTCCAAGGAGACTGACCATGCCCAAAACCGTCATTAACGACATGAAGGCCCACATGGATAAGACCGTGGAGGACCTGCGCAAGGAATACCTGAAGATTCGCACCGGCCGTGCCAACATATCGTTGCTCGATGAAGTGCGGGTTGATTACTACGGCAACCCGGCCCCCCTGTCCCAGGTGGCCAACCTGGCGGTGCCGGAACCGCGTACCATCACCATCTCTCCCTGGGAGAGCAAGATGATCGGTGCCATTGAAAAAGCGATCCTGAACGCAAACCTGGGACTGACTCCCGGCAACGACGGCAAGCTGATCCGTCTGACCCTGCCGCCCCTGACCGAGGAACGCCGCAAAGAGATCGTCAAGGGCCTGAAAAAAATGGATGAGGAACACAAGATCGCGGTGCGCAATATCCGGCGCAAGGCGATCGACGACCTGAAAAAGCTGGAGAAGGACAAGGTGATCACCGAGGACGACCTGAAAAAGTACGAGAAGGATGTGCAGACCGCTACCGATGCCGTCATCGCACGTCTGGACGAAATCCTCTCCCACAAGGAGAAGGAGGTCATGGAAGTCTGACATGATGGAGCTTGATCCGACCAAACTGCCCTGCCACCTGGCAATCATCATGGACGGCAACGGCCGCTGGGCGCAAGAACGGATGCTCAAACGGATCGTGGGCCACCAGCGGGGTGTGGAAACGGTACGGATGGTGGTGGAGCAGTCTTCTCAGCTGGGGATTCCCTATCTGACCCTGTTCGCCTTCTCGTCCGAGAACTGGTCCCGTCCGCCGACTGAAGTGCGGGCCCTGATGACCCTGCTCAAAAAATTTGTACGCTCCGAGACCAGCCGGATGATGAAGCATAACATCCGCTTCAACGTGATCGGCAACCGCAGCGAGATGCCGGACGACATCAACCAGGCCCTGGACGACTCATTAACCAGGACCGCCACCAATAGCGGCATGGTACTGACCTTGGCCCTCTCCTACGGCGGACGCCAGGAACTGACCCGCGCTGCGGCCCAGATTGCCCTGGAAGTGGCCAGTGGCGGACTGCGGCCGGAGCAGGTGACTGAAGAGCTGCTGGCACGTCACCTGGATACCATCGGCCTGCCGGACCCCGACTTCCTGATCCGTACCAGCGGCGAGATGCGGATCAGCAACTTCCTGCTCTGGCAGCTGGCCTATACCGAGCTGTACTTCACTGACGTCAACTGGCCCGATTTCACCATCAGTGAACTGTACCGTGCCCTGGCTGATTTTCAGGCCCGTGAACGCCGTTTCGGCAAGACCAGCGCCCAGATCCGACTGGCGCAAAGGAGCTGACCTATTCAACGCCTGCTGACCGCCCTGGTACTGCTGCCGGTCGTGATCCTGACCATTGTCAAGGGAGAGCCGTGGCACTTCGCCCTGCTGCTGTCGCTGTTTAGCGCAGTAGGACTGCAGGAGTTCTTTGCCATGGCACTGCCGGACCGCAAGGGCGAGTTGTTGCCCTTCTCGCTCTACGGCGCACTGGTGCTGTTTACCCCCCTTCTGCTAGACGGCCGGCTGTTTATCATGGCCGGCGCCGGCTTCTTCCTGCTGGCCGCCTTCCACTTCCTGTTCCGGTTGCGGGATCTGGAGACCGTGGCGCGCGACGTCAGCCTGGTGCTCACCGGCTACCTCTACGTACCGTTTCTGCTGGCCCACCTGGTGATGCTGCGCCTGCTGCCCGACGGCAGTTCCTGGCTGCTCTTGCTCATGCTGATCGTGATGACCAACGATACAGCCGCCTACTACATCGGCAGCGCCATCGGCAAGCACCGGCTCTACCCGGCTGTCAGCCCCAAAAAGAGCATCGAAGGCGCCCTGGGAGGACTTTTGGGCAGCCTGGGCGGCACCCTGGTGGCCAAATTCACCTTCTTCGGCTCCTTGAGCTACGTCGATGCCGTGCTGGCCGCCCTGCTGGTGGGCATCACCGGCCAATTGGGCGACCTGTTCGAGTCACTCTTGAAGCGCAGCTTCGGGGTCAAGGATTCGGGCACCCTCCTGCCGGGTCACGGCGGGGTGCTGGACCGGCTGGACAGCATCATCCTGGCTGCGCCGGTCACCTACTACTTTGCCATCTACCTCTGCGGGAGGTTTTCGTGATGAAGCAGATCGCCCTCCTCGGTTCCACCGGATCGATCGGCGTCAGCACCCTTGAGATCGTGGCCGCTCACCCCGACAAATTCAGGGTGGTCTCGCTGTCGGCCGGCAAAAACCTTGAGCTGTGCGCCCGCCAGGTACGTCAATTCAGGCCCAAACTGGTGGCCCTGGCCGATCCGGCAGATATCCCCCGGCTGCGAGATCTGCTGGACGGTCAGAATGTCGAACTGATCGGTGGCCTGGAGGGATTGTGCGCCGCGGCCACTGCCGACGGCGTCCAGATGGTGGTGGCCGCCATTGTCGGCGCTGCCGGGCTGGTACCCACTGCCGCCGCCATCCGGGCCGGCAAGGATGTGGCCCTGGCCAACAAGGAAACCCTGGTCACCGCCGGCCATCTGTTCATGGAACTGGTGGCCAGGCATCAGGTCAAGCTCTACCCGGTGGATAGTGAGCACAGTGCCGTATTCCAATCCATCGAGGGGCACCGCAACCAGGATATCACCAAGATCATCCTGACCGCCTCCGGTGGGCCGTTCCGTGAAACGCCGCTGGAGAAATTAAAGGCCGTCACGGTACAGGATGCCCTCAATCACCCCAACTGGAACATGGGTCGCAAGATCACCATCGATTCAGCCACCATGATGAACAAGGGACTGGAAGTAATCGAGGCCCGCTGGCTGTTCGATGCGCCGGCCGAGAAGATCAGTGTCAACATCCATCCCCAGAGCATTATCCATTCCATGGTGGAGTACATCGACGGCTGCGTGATCGCCCAACTGGGGATGCCGGACATGAAGGCCCCGATAGCCTACGCCCTCTCCTACCCGGAGCGGGTCAGTAGCGGGGTCAAGCCGCTTGACCTGACCGAACTGAACGGACTGACCTTCTACAAGCCCGACCTGGAGCGGTTTCCCTGCCTGGGCCTGGCCTACCGCGCCCTGGGTGAGGGCGAAAGCATGCCGGCGGTGATGAACGCCGCCAACGAGATCGCCGTGGAGGCCTTTCTGGAGGGACGGATCAGCTTCCTGCAGATAGCCCGGGTGATCGAGCAGACCATGGACAGTCACCAAGCCCACCGCCTGGCCTCCATCGACGAGGTGCTGGCGGCCGACCAGAGGGGCCGCGAAACGGCCCGTACCATCTGCGCAGCACTGACAAGGTAACCCAATGATATTTCTCTATTTCATCCTCGTTCTCGGTATCCTGATCTTCGTGCACGAACTGGGTCACTTCCTGATGGCCAAATGGCTCGGCATCCGGGTGGAAAAATTTTCCCTGGGCTTTGGCCCCAAGTTGATCGGCTGGCACTGGGGCGATACTGAATACTTGCTGTCGGCCTTCCCGCTGGGGGGCTACGTCAAACTGTTCGGCGAAGGCGGCTTTGAAGAAAACGAGATGATCGAAAAGGACTACGAGCTGGCAGGTGAGCAACTGCCCCAGCGTCCTGAATCACAGCTCAGTGATGAAGACCGTGCCCAGTCTTTTTCCCACCGTCCGGTCTGGCACCGGATGGCGGTGGTCATCGCCGGCCCGGCCTTCAACATGGGCTTCGCCTGGTTGCTGCTGATCATGCTCTACCTGGTGGGTATGCCGATCATGAAGGCCACCATCGGCGAGGTATTCAAAGACAAGCCGGCCGCCCGGGCAGGCCTGCAGACCGGCGATCTGATCACCGCTGTCAACGACCGCGCCATTCTCCAGTGGGAAGACTTCTCAGCAGAAATGGCCAAGGCCAAGAGCGAGGTGGCGATCACCATCCTGCGCAAGGACCAGACCACCACCCTGCGCATGACACCGGAGCTGAGTGACGCCAAGAACCTGTTCGGCGAGACCATCCAAAAACCGATCGTGGGAGTCACCCCGGCCTATGATGTGGCCACACAACGCTTCGGCCTGCTGGATGCCATTCAGCTGGGTAATGCCAAGGCGGTTGAGGTGACCAGACTGACGGTGCTATCACTCGTCAAGCTGGTGCAGGGCATCGTACCGCTCAAGACCGTCGGCGGCCCGCTGATGATCGCCGACATGGCCAACAAGGCCGCCCAATCCGGTGGCGCTACCTTTTTCATGCTGCTGGCGGTGGTTTCCATCAACCTGGGCATCCTCAACCTGCTGCCGGTGCCGGTGCTGGACGGTGGCCACCTGATGTTCTATACCATCGAACTGATCATTCGCCGGCCGGTGCCGCAAAAGGTACGTGAATTTGCCCAACAGGCCGGCATGCTGCTGTTGATCGCCCTGATGGTACTGGCCTTTTACAACGATATCATGCGCTACTTCATCAGCCGGTAATGCTGACCGTCTGCCTTGACACCACCACCGGCTCCAGCAGCATCGCCATCAGCCGGGATGGCCGGCTACTGGCGGCGTCACAGTTGGCAGCACCGGGCAAACGCCAGAACGCATGGCTGCTGCCGGAGCTTGAGCGGCTGCTGAACTCCTGCGGCCTTGATATTGCCCAGATCGACCTGTTTGCCTGCGCCAGCGGCCCCGGTTCCTTTACCGGTGTTCGCACCGGGGTTGCCGCCGTCCAGGGGCTGGCCCTGGCGGGTGACAAGCCCTGCATCGGTATTTCCACTCTGGCACTGCTGGCGGGCAACCTGCCCTACGCCGCCCATCCGGTCTGTCCACTGCTGGATGCCAGAAAAGACGAGGTTTACGCCGGACTCTACCGCTGTGACCCTTTGCCGACGCCGCTGCGTGACGACTGCGCTTTGCCGCCGGCAGAATTCCTGAAGCAACTGTCCGGCCCCACCATTTTCCTGGGCGATGGCGCAATCCGCTATCGTCAACTGATCACCGAGCTGCTGGGCAACAACGCCCTGTTTGCACCACCCAGCCACGCCATCCCCTACGCCGCCCATGGCGCCCTGCTGGCTGAAACTGCGTTCAGCCAAGGCACAACAAGCACCCCGGAACAACTGCTGCCGACCTACCTGCGCCTCTCCGAGGCAGAGCTCGCCCGCCAACAAAAATTTTAGCCCGGCAATACTTTTTTAACGAAACTTAAATTAACTTGAAGCTGCAGCGAAGACTGGTATACTCCCGGCATCCATACGATGAGGTGTTACTATGAATATTCATGAGTACCAGGCCAAAGAGATCCTGAACAGCTACGGTATCCCGGTGCCGCGCAACCGGGTGGCCCTGACCGCCGATCAGGTAGAGCGCGGGGCCAAGATGATGGGCGGACACTGCGTGGTCAAGGCCCAGATTTACGCCGGTGGGCGGGGCAAGGCCGGAGGCGTGAAGGTGGTACACCATCCGGAACAGGCGGCTGAACTGGCCAAGGAGCTGTTCGGCAAACGACTGGTCACCCCCCAGACCGGCCCTGAAGGCCTCAAGGTACGTCGCATCCTGGTGGAGGAGGCGGTGGAGATCGCCCGCGAGTTCTACCTCTCGATCACCCTCGATCGCGAGCACTCGCGCTACTGCCTGATCGCCTCGGCCGAAGGCGGGGTGGAGATCGAGGAAGTGGCCAAGAAATCGCCCGAAAAGATCCAGATGCTGACCATCGATCCGTTTACCGGCCTGCGCACCTACCAGGCCCGCAAGATCGCCCTGGCGCTGGGTCTGACCGGCAGCGTCTGCGAGGACTGTGTCGAGCTGATCTTGAACCTCTATAAGTGCTGCCTGGAAAAGGACTGCTCACTGGTGGAGATCAACCCGCTGGTGGTGACCCGGGCCGGCTGGCTCTTGGCCATGGATGCCAAGTTTTCCTTCGACGATAACGCGGTCTACCGCCACCGGGAATACCCCGACATGGTGGACTACTCCCAACTGGACCCGCTGGAGATCACCGCCGGCAAATATGATCTGGCCTACATCAAGCTGACCGGCAACATCGGCTGCATGGTCAACGGCGCCGGCCTGGCCATGGCCACCCTGGACGTGCTCAAGGAATTTGGCGGCGAGCCGGCCAACTTCCTGGATGTAGGCGGCGGGGCCACCCGTGAGAAGGTGGCTGAGGCGTTCAAGATCATCCTGCAGGACGGTGACGTACGAGCGGTGTTTGTCAACATCTTCGGCGGCATCATGCGCTGCGACGTGATCGCCCAGGGGATCATCGAGGCGGCCAACGAGGTCAAGTGCCTGCTGCCGATTGTGGTGCGGATGGATGGCAGCAACGTGGAAGACGGCAAAAAGCTGCTGCTGGAATCGGGGCTTAACGTGCAGATCGGCGACAACCTGGGCGACGGCGCCCAAAAGATCGTCGCCATGCTGGCCACGGCTTAAGGGGGATTACGACCATGTCGATTTTGATCAATAAAGACTCAAAGATCCTGGTGCAGGGGATCACCGGCAAGAGCGGACTGTTTCACACCCAGCAGTGCCGGGCCTACGGCAGCCAGATCGTGGCCGGGGTCACCCCCGGCAAGGGCGGTGTCCATCTCGAAGGGATTCCGGTCTTCAATACCGTAGAGGAGGCGGTGCACTACACCGGCGCCACGGTCTCGATGATCTTCGTTCCGCCTCCAGGTGCGGCCGACGCCATCCTGGAAGCCTGTGAAGCCGGACTGGAACTGGCGGTCTGCATTACCGAGGGGATCCCGGTGCGGGACATGGTGCTGGCCCGGGCCATCCAGGAACGCAGCAAGACCCTGCTGGTGGGGCCCAACTGCCCCGGCGTGATCACCCCCGGCCAATGCAAGCTGGGTATCATGCCCGGCTATATCCACACCCCCGGCAAGGTGGGCGTGGTCTCCCGCTCCGGCACCCTGACCTACGAAGCGGTCAAGCAACTGACCGATCTGGGGCTGGGTCAGTCCACCTGCGTCGGCATCGGCGGCGACCCGATCATCGGTATGAAGTACATCGACGTTCTGAAGCGCTTCAATGAGGACCCCGAGACCGAGGCAGTCTTCATGATCGGCGAGATCGGCGGCGGCGCAGAGGAAGAGGCGGCCCTCTGGATCAAGGAAAACATGAAAAAGCCGGTTGCGGCCTTCATCGCCGGGATCACCGCACCGCCCGGCAAACGGATGGGCCACGCCGGCGCCATCATCACCGGCGGCAAGGGCAAGGCCGAGGACAAGATCCGCACTCTTCAGGAATGCGGTGTGGTGGTCTCCACCTCCCCCACCCGGATGGGTGAGGCCATGCAGGAGGCCATCAACAAATAACCGCAATCACCCCGCCACATTACGCGCCAACCCGCTTAGTTACGCTGTTCAGCACGATTGACAGCTGTGGCCGGCGTGGGGCATACTAGGTGCCAACTTTACCGGAACGGGATCTCGTACGCGAGTTCCCGTTTACGCTTTGGATACCCTATGGAAGCAGCAACCGACAGACCAACGCCCACCCCCTTTGTCCACCTGCACCTGCACAGTCAGTACTCGCTCCTGGACGGCGCCATCCGGATCGAGGACCTGGTTGCCAAGGCCAAGGACACCGGCATGACCGCCCTGGCCATCACCGACCACGGCAACATGTTCGGTGCGGTGGAGTTCTACCTGAAATGCAAGAAGGCCGGCATCAAACCGATCATCGGCTGCGAAGTCTATCTGGCCCCCGACTCCCGCTTTTCCAGGGACGCCAAGGGTATCTCCGAGGCGGCCTACCACCTGATTCTGCTCTGTGAAAACATGGAGGGCTACAAAAACCTCTCCTACCTGACCTCCGCCGGCTACAAGGAGGGCTTCTACTACCGCCCCCGCATCGACCGCGAACTCTTGGCCCGGCACAGCGGCGGGCTGATCGCCCTGTCGGCCTGCCTCAAGGGTGAAGTGGCCATGCAGTGCGGCCGCAACAGGATGGATGATGCGCTGGAGACCGCCCGCTGGTACAGCGAACAGTTTCCGGGCCGCTACTACATCGAGCTGCAGGAAAACACCCTGCCGGAGCAGGACGTGGTCAACCAACGGCTGCTGGAGGTGGCCAAGACCCTCAATCTGCCGCTGGTGGCCACCAACGACTGCCACTACCTGAACCGGGAAGACGCCAAGGCCCACGAGGTGCTGCTCTGCATCCAGACCGGCAAGACCATGGCCGACCCGACCCACATGCGTTTCTCGGCCGACGAGTTCTACGTCAAGTCCCCCGAAGAGATGACGTCCGCCTTTCACTATGCACCGGAGGCGGTGGCCAACACCGTCGCCATCGCTGAACGTTGCAACCTGGAACTACCGCTGGAAAAGGAATACTACTTCCCCCACTTTGAGCCGCCGGCCGGCAAGACCCATGATGAGCTGCTGGAACAGCAGGCCACCGAAGGGCTGAAAGAGCGGCTGGTAACCATCCGCGCCAAAAACCCGGAGATGACGCCGGACCAGGAGCAGGCCTACTGGGATCGCTTGCGGATCGAGCTGGACTGCATCCAGCAGATGAAGTTCCCGGCCTACTTCCTGATCGTGGCCGATTTCATCAACTGGGCCAAATCGCAAGGCATCCCGGTCGGCCCCGGCCGGGGCTCGGCTGCCGGTTCGCTGGTGGCCTACGCCATTAAGATCACCGACCTGGACCCGTTGCCCTACAACCTGCTGTTCGAGCGGTTCTTAAACCCGGAACGGATCTCGATGCCCGATATCGACGTCGACTTCTGCCAGGACCAGCGCGAAAAGGTGATCGAGTATGTGGTGGAGAAGTATGGCCGTGAGCGGGTCTGCCAGATCATCACCTTCGGCACCATGAAGGCCAAGGCGGTGGTGCGGGACGTGGGCCGGGCGTTGAGTATGGCCTACGGCGATGTGGACCGGATCGCCAAACTGATCCCGGACGACCTGAAGATGACCGTGCCCAAGGCCATCGAGCAGGAACCCCAGCTGAAAGAGCTGCGGGACAGCGACCCCCAGATAAAAGAGCTGCTGGAGACCGCCATCTGCCTGGAAGGGCTGGCACGCCACGCCGGCACCCACGCCGCCGGGGTGGTGGTGGCCCCGGACCGGATGGAGGAGTTCCTGCCGGTCTACAAGGATCAGAAGACCGGCTCCATCAACACCCAGTACTCGATGAAGTATGTGGAGATGGTGGGTCTGGTGAAGTTCGACTTCCTGGGCCTGAAAAACCTGACCGTGATCCAGAACGCGGTGCGGCTGGTACGGGAAGGCAAGGACCCCTCCTTCGACATCACTCTGCTGCGCGACGACGACCAGGCCAGCTACGAGCTGATCTCGGCCGGCAACACCACCGGCATCTTCCAGCTGGAATCCAGCGGCATGAAGGAGATGCTGGTCAAGCTGAAGCCCTCCTGCTTCGAGGATGTGATCGCGGCCTGCGCCCTCTACCGTCCCGGCCCCTTGGGCTGCGGCATGGTGGACGAATTTATCGAGCGCAAGCACGGCCGCCAGAAGGTGGTCTACGACCTGCCGCAGCTGGAACCGATCCTGAAAGACACCTACGGGGTCATCGTCTATCAGGAACAGGTCATGCAGATCTCCCGCTCGCTGGCCGGCTACTCCCTGGGCCGCGCCGACCTCTTACGCCGCGCCATGGGCAAGAAGGACCCGGCGGTCATGGCCAAGGAAAAGGAACCGTTCCTGGCAGGAGCCAAGGCCCAAGGAATAGACCCCAAAAAGGCCGAGGCGATTTTCGACCAGATGGCCAAGTTCGCCGAGTACGGCTTCAACAAGTCCCACTCGGCAGCCTACGCCCTGATCGCCTACCAGACCGCCTACTTGAAGGCCCACTACCCGGTGGAGTTCATGGCGGCCCTGCTCTCCTGCGATATGGACAGCACCGACAAGGTGCTGAAAAGCATCAGCGACTGCCGCGAACAGGGGATCGAGGTGCTGCCGCCCGACGTCAACACCTCGGGTCAGTCCTTCACCGTGGTGGGCAACTCGATGCGTTTCGGCCTGGGTGCAGTCAAAGGGGTCGGCGCCGGCGCGGTGGAGTCGATCATCGAGGCCCGCAAAGACGGCCCCTTTAGCGACATCTACGACTTCTGCGAACGGGTTGATCTGCGGCGGGTCAACAAACGGGTGCTGGAGGCGCTGATCAAGTGCGGTACCTTCGACTCGCTGCACCGCTGGCGGGCCCCGGTGATGGCCGTACTGGATGACGCCATGGCCTCTGGCCAGCGCTTCCAGGAAGAGCGGGACAGCGCCCAGGTATCGCTGTTTGGTGACCTGCCGACCGTGACCGGCCGCAGCGCCAATCGTAAACTGCCCAACCTTGACGAATGGCACGACAAGGAAAAGTTGGGCTTTGAAAAAGAAGCGCTGGGTTTCCTGATCACCGGCCACCCGCTGGATCGCTATGCCGCCGACATCAAGCGGCTGGCCAGCGCCGAGATCGCCCGGCTGCCGGAGCTGGCGGACAATAGCGAAGTCCGCATCTGCGGCGTGGTGACCCTCTTCAGGGAGATCATGACCAAGAAGGGCGACCGGATGTGTTTCGCCACCCTGGAGGACCTGACCGGCTCCATCGAGATCACCGTCTTTCCTGATGTGTATGCCGAGTGTTCACCGCTGCTGAAAACCGATGACCCCTTGCTGGTGACCGGCAAGCTGGAGCGGGGTGAAAAGGGCTGCAAACTGCTGGTAATGCGCTCCAACGGCCGCGAAAACGGCCGCAAAAACGGCGCAAGCCCCCCCAATGGCGATGTGCGGCTGTTGCTGGAGGCCCAGGCCCAAAACACCACCCGGATCAGCCTTGCGCTTAAGCTGGCGGAGCTGTCACCCGATCAACTGACATCGCTGCGGGAGGTGATCGAACGCCACGCCGGCAACCTGCCGCTGACGTTGCAGTTCGAGTCTCCCAGCCGTTTTGTGGCGCTGCAAAGGCTGCCCGACAGCTTAAAGGTTGCGGCCAGCGATGAATTTAGGCTGGAAGTAGAGCGGCTGGTCGGCTATAATGCCGCGATCTTTGAGTAGAACCCATCTGCTGGAACCGATATGAGGAGCCCCCATGGCAGCCACTGTCTACCTTGAATTCGAGAAACCGATTGCCGAGCTTGAAAAGAAGATCGAGGAGCTACGCGCCTTAAACGGCGGCAGCGAACTGAACCTGACCGATGATATCAGCTCCCTGGAAAAACGGGTGGAGCAGGAACGTCAGGAGATATTCAACAACCTCACCCGCTGGCAGAAGGCCCAGGTGGCGCGGCACATCAACCGCCCCTTCACCCTGGATTACATCAAGCACCTGTTCACCGACTTCTTTGAGCTGCACGGCGACCGCAACTACGGCGACGATCACGCCATTGTCGGTGGTCTGGCCCGTTTCGATGGCCAGCCGGTGATGGTGGTGGGCCACCAGAAGGGTCGCGACACCAAAGAGAAGGTCTTCCGCAACTTCGGCATGCCCAACCCGGAGGGTTATCGCAAGGCGTTGCGCCTGTTCAGGTTGGCCGAACAGTTTAACCTGCCGATCATAACCTTTGTGGATACCCCCGGCGCTTATCCCGGCATCGGCGCCGAAGAGCGCGGCCAGGCCGAGGCCATTGCCCGCAACCTGCGCGAGATGGCTGAACTGACCGTACCGGTCATCGTCTGCATCACCGGTGAAGGCGGTTCCGGCGGCGCTCTGGCGATCGCCGTGGGCAACCGGGTGCTGATGCTGGAGCACTCGGTCTACGCCGTGATTTCGCCGGAAGGCTGCGCCGCCATCCTCTGGTCCGACGGCACCAAGGGTCCCCAGGCTGCCGAGGCCTTAAAGCCCACAGCCCAGGATATCATCGGCCTTGGGGTGATCGACGAGATCATCCATGAGCCGGTGGGCGGCGCCCACCGCGACCACGAAGCCACCGCACAGGCGATGGGTTCGGCTATCCGCAGCCATCTGGCTGACCTGAAGGCCATGAGCAAGGAAGAGCTGGTGGAGGACCGTTACCGGAAGTTTCGCGCCATGACCCAGATGGCGGAATAGCCATCGCGCGGACTCTACAGGATACAGAGGGGTGCCTGCTGCGCGGCGCCCCTCTGCCGTTTTAGGCTGATGACCGATCGCCATCCACTCCTGCGCTGGTTACTGATCGCCCTGGGGCTCTTGGCCACCGGTCTGGGTGTGGTGGGTATCTTTGTACCGCTCTTGCCCACCACCCCCCTGCTGCTTCTGGCTGCCGCCTGTTTTGCCCGCAGCTCAGAGTGCTTTCACGGCTGGCTGGTGCAGCACCGCCATCTGGGCCCGATCATCGGCGGATGTCTGGATGGCAGCGGCATACCGCGCAGGGCAAAACAAACCGCCATCGCCCTGGTGCTGCTGACACTACCGCCATCGGCCCTGCTGCTGGTACCAGCGGTCTGGCTGAAGATACTGCTGCTGCTGGCGGCAGGCATTGTCTGGTATTTAGTGCACCTGCCGGCCCGTTGTGAGGGACCATGAATCGCAAACTGCTCAAATACCTGTTTTTGACCGCCGCCGGCGCCCTGGCCGGTGGCCTGCTGGGTTGGCTGGCGCGCTGTACCGGCAGCGGCTGAGCCATGCTGGGCAGCCCCTGGTCAGGGGCACTGTACGGCGCCATTGCCGGTTTTGCCATTGCGCTCACCCCGGATGACGTCACCAACGAAAAACCTAAGGATCAACCATGACTGAACGTCTGCAGAAGATTATTGCCGCCGCCGGCATCACCTCCCGACGGGCAGCTGAAGAGTTGATCCTGGCCGGCCGGGTGGCGGTCAACGGCAACGTTGTCACCGAATTGGGCGCCAAGGCCGATCCGGCGACCGACCAGATCACCCTGGACGGCGCACCGGTCAAGCCGGCGGAAACCCTGTACTACGTCCTGTTGCATAAACCGGCCGGCTACGTGACCAGCCTGAAGGACCCCCAGGGACGACAACTGGTGACCGAACTGGTCAAGGATGTCAATGCGCGCCTGTTCCCGGTGGGACGGCTGGACTACAACTCCGAAGGCTTGCTGCTGTTGACCAACGACGGCGCCTGGGCCAACCGTTTGATGCATCCTCGCCACCAGGTTGACAAGGAGTACCACGTCCGGGTGCGGGGGAAGGTGGATCAGCAGCAGATCAAACGGCTCAACGACGGCATTGAGCTGGAAGACGGTCCGGTGAGCGGCGCCACGGTCCGCCTGCTGAAGACCGATCAGAATAACGACTGGCTTTCGGTCACCATCCGTGAAGGCCGCAACCGTCAGGTGCGGCGGATGTGCGCCGCCGCAGGACTGTCGGTGGTCAGACTGCGCCGGATCCGTTACGGCAATCTGACCTTGGGCGGTCTCAAACCAGGCGAATATCGCCTGCTGACGAAACAGGAGGCTGCTGATCTCGATGGGCCGCCGCCTGCACGCTCACCCCGTCCAGGCCCAGCCGATGCCCGTTCTAAAGCCGGGCCGGAGCGCCCCACGTCACCCCGCCGCCCGACGGCCCGAGTACGGTAAGACCAGATGCGCCTGGAGCTGCCCCGCCTGATACGTCTGCTGGGGTACGGCATCGCCCTGCTGGGCGCCGGCTCACTCATCCCTCATCTGCCGCCAATGCCGCGTCTGGTGCTGCTGACCGGCCTGACCGCCGGTCTGTACTCTGAACGACGCTCAACGCCGCTGGTACCCCACATGGTACTAACCGGCGCATCCATCCTGTTCTTCCTCTGGTACGCCGCCCAGTTCAGCCGCGCCAACCCGGCGCTGCCGGTGGTCAGTATTCTGGCGGTATTGCTGGCTGCGCGGCTGGCTGCTGAAAAGACGCCCCGCACCTGGCTGCAGACCAGCGCCATTGCGCTGTTCAGCCTATCAGCCTCCACGCTGTTTGATCTGGGTCCGCGTTTCTTGCTGCTCTTGGCACTGATGCTGCCGATGATCGCCCTGCAGCTGGTGCTGCTCACCTTCCAGACCGCTAACCAGCCATTATCGCCACGCAGCCTGCGTCAGGCAGTGCTGACTGGACTACTGATCCCTGCGGCCGCTCTGGCGCTGACACCACTTTTTTTCCCGATCCTGCCCCGCACCCAGTTCCCGCTCTGGAACTTCATCCGGCAGACCGGCGGCAGCCAACCAGCAGGTCTGGCCGATACGGTTACCCCCGGCAGCAGTGCCAACGTGGCGGAAACCGGGCAGCTGGTCTTCCGTGCCGACATGCCCCGCGTCGCTGCCGGCCAGCTCTACTGGCGCGGAGCAAGCTTCAGCCGGCTTGACGGTCTGCGCTGGCTGCGGGACCCTCCGTCCGGAACAGCGCAACTGCCCGCCTCAACCAGCGCACCCCTTGGCCAGATCATCACCATGGAGCCTGGCAGCTCACGCACGCTGGTTGGGCTGGATATGCCGATTTCCTTCAGCCATGCCAACGGCACCACGATACCCTGGGCCTCCTGGAACCGCCCTTTGCCGGCTTCCCGTCGTCTTCGCTATCAGGTTCAGTCTGCCTTTGTCCCTCCGCCGCCGATTACCGAACAGGCCTTGATCAACCTGACCCGACTGCCGAACGAGACGCCGCCACGCCTGCGACAATTGTCACAGCAGCTGCGCCAGGCCGGCAACACCGATCATCAGAGGCTTGCTGCCCTTGAGTCCTGGTTTCTCGCCAATGGTTTCAGCTACAGCCGCACCGACCTGCCCACCGGCGACAACGCCCTTGAGCGCTTTCTTTTTGAGACCAGACGCGGCCATTGCGAGTTTTTCGCCTCGGGCTTTGCCTTGCTTGCCCGGGGAGCCGGCCTGCCCGCCCGCCTGGTGGGCGGCTACTACGGCGGCGAGTATAACGAGCTGGGGGGCTACTACCGGGTAGCTGACGCACGGGCCCATGTCTGGGTTGAGGTCTGGCAACGCGGCAGCGGCTGGCTGCGGATCGATCCCAGCAGTTTTTCGATCAACGCCGACGCAGCCCTGGGAGAACCGCGCCAACGTTCGCTGATCCTGCGCCTGCGGATGGTGCTGGATTCTCTCGATCACACCTGGAACTCGGCTATCATCAGCTACGACTTCGAACGGCAACTGCAGGCAGCCGGCAAGGCACATAGCCGGTTACAGTCACTCAGACCAAAAGACTTCGGCCTCTTTGGGGGCCTGCTTACCCTGCTGGCTGCCGGCGCGCTGGGTTACCGGGCCCTGCTGCAGCTACGGCGCAACGGCCTGCTGAATCGCAACACCCGGCTGCTGCGTCGTTTTCGGCGTGCAGTTGAACGCGGTCACGGCATCCCCCACAGCGCACAGCTTGGCCTGATGGATCTGGCCCAGCAGGTTGATGACCCGCAGGTACAGGAATTCATCGCGCTGTATGCCCGCAGCCTGTATGGCAACCAGCCGCTGAGCAGGGCAGCATACACACACCTCAACCGTCTCGTCAGAAAAGGATTTGGCCGTCAGTAGCCCCCCCTGCAGCCCCAGCCATACTGTGCATATACACAAAAACCTTGACAGGGGGACCTGTCGAAAGTATTGTGCATATGCAAATAATCCTGCATCCCAGAGAGACCCATGTTCGCAAACTACACCCCCGCTGTGCTGGATCATGCCCGCAACCCACGTAATGTCGGCAGCATTGACGACGCCAACGTAGTCGTGCAGGTGGGTGACCCCGACTGCGGCGATACGCTGCTGCTGTTCATGAAGATTGAAGAAGACTGCATTGCCAACATCAGCTACCTGATCAAGGGGTGCGGCGCAGCCATTGCCACCGCCTCCATGGGCAGCGAGCTGGTGAAGGGGAAGACCCTGAACCAGGCGCTGCTGGTGACCGACCAGACCGTCACCGACGCCTTGGGTGGCCTCCCTGAAGACAAAGAGCATTGCTCGAACCTGATCGCATCGGCGGTCCATGCCGCCATCAGCCAGTACATCAGCACCGTCACCGGTGAGGCCGCACCGATCAGCTTCGAGGTTGATATGGCTGCGGCTGACCGCCGAAAAACTCAAGGAGAAACAGCATGACCCCCTGTGCACAACTCTACCGCGCCGAAACCGGAAAAGCGGTCTGGCAATTTGTGGCAGACTTGAAAGAGGCTGGCCAGAACTACGGGCTACTGATCCACAACGAGGACCACATGGAGATGGCCAACACCTTCGGCTCCCACGGTGTCCAGGTGGCAGACGGGTTCGATCTGCATATGATCCAGGTCTGCAAGCCGGGAAAAGCAGCCGCCAGCCTGCAGAAAAATCCCGAGCGGGCCGCGCTTATGCCCAAATTCATAACCGTCTTCAGTAGCGCTGGACGCACCCAGGTCCGCTTCCTGCGTCTGGGCCGCGAGATGATCGAGGATCTGGTACAGGATGCCGAATTTGCAACCTCCGTCGGGGCAACCTACGATGAGATTGAGCGCGTGATCCAGGAATCACTGTAGACCGAAAAACCAAGGAGCAGAGCATGTCTTCAGAAGAGCAGCACGTAACCGCGGGCAGCCGCCTGTGCAACTTTCATATCACCTTTTTCGCCATCGTACTCGGCCTGGCCGGCTTTACCCTTGCAGTCCAAAAAGCAGCCGGCCTGCTGCAGAGCCTGCATCCGATCAGCTCAATCCTGCTGTATGTCACCGTGGCCCTGTTCGGTCTGGTAAGCGCGGCCTACCTCTACAAGGGGCTCATCTGCCCCGGATCGATTGCCAAAGAACTCAACCATCCGATAAAGATCAACTTCTTTCCGCTGGTGGCCAAGATCCTGCTGGTCTTGAGCGTGGTCCTGCTCGAACGCAACATGACCGCCTCTTACTACTGCTGGCTGATCGGAACGGCCCTGCAATTCATCGCCTCTATCTACATCATTACTGAATGGCTGCAGCACGACCGTTTCAAGATCGAGCATATGACACCGGGCTGGTTCATACCGATAGTCGGCTCCATCATCATCCCTATCGCCGGGGTAAAGCACGGCTTTGTGGAGCTTTCCTGGTTCTTCTTCAGCGTGGGTCTGTTTTTCTGGCTGATCCTGCTGGTGATCGTACTGTACCGGATGTTCTTCCATGCCCCGATTGCCGAGAAGTTGATGCCGACCCTGTTTATCCTGTTTGCCCCCCCGGCAATCGGCTTTATCGCCTATGTTCGCCTCACCGGCGGCGGGCTGGATGCCTTTGGCAGGATCCTTTACTACTTCTCACTGTTCATGTTCTTCCTGGTGCTGTACTCGCTGCCACGACTGCTAAAGATCCGCTTTTATCTGTCCTGGTGGGCCTACTCGTTCCCGATGGCGGCAAAGGCACTGGCTTCTTTTCTGATGCTGAGCCTGATCAGCAGCCCGTTCATCAGCTTCATCGCCTGGTTTGAACTGGCCCTCTTGACACTGATCATTGCGGTGCTGACCTACAAGACCATCCAGGCCATCAGTAAAAATGAAATCTGCGTAGAAGACTGAGATGCCGCGACCACGTAAACCACGCACCTGCGCCTGCCCACAGCGAGCCGCTTTTGAAGCGGTATATAAGCCGGCCGGCATACCGCTGAAAGAACTGGAAAAGGTGCCATTGTTCCATGACGAGCTGGAGGCGCTCTACCTCTGCGATGCCGAGGGGAAGACCCAGGAACAGGCCGGATGCTGCATGGGTGTCTCCCGTGGCACGGTACAGCGTCTCGTGTCGGAAGCCCGTCGTAAAGTAGCCATCGCTCTGGTCAGACAACAGGCGTTGGTAATTGCACCAAAAAAATCAGATGACGTCCCAGACAAAGGAGAAGACCAATGAAGATCTGTTTCCCGGTGATTGCCGTACAGGGCCTGGAAAGTGTCGTCAACGAGCATTTCGGCTCGTCTCGTCAATTTGTGATCGTTGACAGTGAATCAGGCCAGCTGAGCACCATCGACAACCGCGATATCGAACATCAACATGGGGCCTGCAACCCGGTGGGCGCCCTTGGTGGCCACCACGTCGACGCGGTTGTGGTCGGCGGCATTGGCGCCGGCGCCGTTGCACGGTTGCAGCAGGCCGGCATCAAGGTCTTCAAGGCCCAGGCAACAACCGTTGGCGAGAACCTGAGCCTGCTTGCCGGCGGCAGTTTTAACCAGACCATGGCCGCCAACTGCGGCGGCCACCAACACGGCCACAGCTGCGGCCACTAGCGATTTGCCCCCACGGGCCCCTGTACCGTCACCAAAGCGATGCAGGGGCCCGTGTCCTTACGTAAGACACACCTTTGCAGACCGTATACACAAAATCCTTGAAATTTCCTACGACGATGTTTACTATACCTCGAATCATTTCCCCGGACAGACCCAACGCAGGTTTCAGCCAGCTTCCGTCTGAAACGTCAAAGGGGTACCCGATGCAGTATCATCGCAGGGCAGACTGGCGGGGCCCACCGCCAGACGAAGCCCCAAGTCAATACACCGTCATTTCGTGAGGGCTACTCACTCATTACGTACAAAGGAAGGGAGTTTATGGAATTTCTGAGCACATCCATTGGCAGAAAGATCGTGATGGCCGTTACAGGATTCAGCATGGTCCTGTTCGCTATCGTCCATCTGCTCGGCAACAGCTCCATCTTTGCCGGCGCTGGCGGAATCAACGCCTATGCACAGCACCTGCACAGCATGCCGTTACCGATCATCATGGGGTTCAGGCTGGTACTGCTGGCCATTTTCCTGGTGCATGTCATCTTCGGCATCCAGCTGACCATTGAAAATCGGTCGGCAACGCCGCAGAGCTATGCGGTCAAGGCAACCCGCAAGACCACCTTTGCCAGCGAAAATATGATCTGGACCGGTCTTTTGCTGGGCGCCTTCATCATCTACCACCTGCTGCACTTCACCATGCGGGTCACTCCCGGCCTGACCCTGACCACCGATGCCAGCGGCCATTTCGACGTCTTTGCCATGGTGGCCTCCAGCTTCTCCAGCTTCGCCGGCACCGGCATCTATGCCGCCGCCATGGTGGTCCTGTTCCTGCACCTGTTCCACGGCATCCAGAGCTTCTTCCAGACCATCGGCTGGAGCAACGACTGCACCCAGCCGACCATCATCAAGCTTGGCAATCTGGTGGCCCTGGTGGTGTTCCTCGGCTTCGTTGCCATTCCGCTGTCCATCTTCTTCGGAATTCTGAAAGGTTAAGGGGGTACACGTGATACTCGATGGTAAATGTCCTACCGGACCCATTCAACAAAGCTGGGACAAGCACTGCTTCGATCTGAAGCTGGTCAGCCCCGCCAACAAGCGTAAATACAACATCATCATGGTCGGCACCGGCCTGGCCGGTGGCGCTGCAGCCGCCTCGCTGGGCGAGCTGGGCTACAACGTGATGGCCTTCTGCTATCAGGACAGCCCCCGCCGCGCCCACTCCATCGCTGCCCAGGGCGGCATCAACGCCGCCAAGGCCTACCCCAACGACGGCGACTCAATCTACCGCCTGTTCTACGACACCATCAAGGGTGGCGACTTCCGCGCCCGTGAGGCCGACGTCTGGCGTCTGGCCCAGGTGTCCAACAACATTATCGACCAGTGCGTGGCCCAGGGCGTACCCTTTGCCCGTGATTACGCCGGCTACCTGGACAACCGCTCCTTCGGCGGCGCCCAAGTCTCCCGTACCTTCTACGCCCGCGGCCAGACCGGACAGCAGCTGCTCTTGGGCGCCTATTCGGCCCTGTCCCGCCAGATCAAGGCAGGCACCGTCAAGATGTATAACCGCCGTGAGATGCTGGACCTGGTGGTGGTTGACGGCGTAGCACGCGGCATCACCGTCCGCAACCTGGTGACCGGCGAGATCGAATGCTACGCAGCCGACGCCGTCTGCCTGGCAACCGGTGGCTACGTGAACGTGTTCTACCTGTCCACCAACGCCATGGGCTGTTCGGTGACGGCTCAGTGGGTCGCTCACAAGAAGGGCGCCTACTTTGCCAACCCCTGCTACACCCAGATCCACCCGACCTGTATCCCCCAGGCCGGTGACTACCAGTCCAAGCTGACCCTGATGTCCGAATCATTGCGCAACGACGGCCGTTGTTGGGTTCCCAAGAAGAAGGAAGACTGCGGCAAGCACCCCAGTGAGATCGCCGAAGACGATCGCGATTACTACCTGGAGCGCAAGTACCCCTCCTTCGGAAACCTGGCTCCCCGCGACATCGCCTCCCGCGCCGCTAAAGAGCAGTGCGATGACGGCCGTGGCGTCGGCCCCGGTGGCCGCGGCGTCTATCTGGACTTCTCCTCAGCCATCAACCGCGTTGGCGAGCACACCATCAAGGAGCGCTACGGCAACCTGTTCGAGATGTACGAGAAGATCACCGACGAGAACGCCTACAAGCGCCCGATGCGGATGTATCCGGCTCCCCACTACTCGATGGGCGGTCTGTGGGTTGACTACAACCTGATGAGCAACATCCCCGGCCTGTTCGTGCTGGGTGAGGCCAACTTCTCGGTGCACGGCGCCAACCGCCTGGGCGCCTCTGCCCTGATGCAGGGTCTGGCTGACGGCTACTTCGTCATCCCCTACACCATCGGCGGCTACCTGGCCGGCGTCAAGCCGTCCGGCACCTCAACCGATGCAGCCGAGTTCAAGAAATCGGTGGAAGACGTCAACGCCTACACCAACAAGCTGCTGAACGTAAACGGCAAAAAGACCGTTACCGAGTTCATGCGCGAACTGGGCGGCCTGATGTGGGAAAACTGCGGTATGGCCCGTTCCGACGCATCCTTGAAGGAAAACCTCAAGAAGATCCCCGCCCTGCGCGAGGAGTTCTGGCAGAACGTCAAGGTCACCGGCACCGGCGCCGAATTCAACCAGCAACTGGAGAACGCCGGTCGCACCGCCGACTTCCTCGAGTTCGCCGAATTGATGTGTCGCGACGCCCTGCACCGTGAAGAGTCCTGCGGTGGCCACTTCCGTACCGAGCACCAGTACGACGACGGCGAGGCCAAGCGTGACGACGCCAACTTCTGCTATGCCGGCGCCTGGGAGTTCAAAGGCATCAACAACGAGCCTGAACTGCACAAGGAGCCTCTGAAATTCGAGAACGTCCATCTCGCCGTAAGGAGCTACAAATAATGAGCGATCACAAGACCATGACAATCAACCTCGTCGTGTGGCGCCAGAAGAATGCCAACGACCCGGGCAAGTACGAGAACTACACGGTCAAAGGGATTACCGAACACCACTCCTTTCTGGAGATGATGGACGTTCTGAACGAAGACCTGATCAAGAGCGGCAAAGACCCGGTGGCCTTCGATCACGACTGCCGCGAGGGGATCTGCGGCATGTGCTCCCAGGTGATCAACGGCATGCCCCACGGCGGCCAGGAGCGCACCACCGTCTGCCAGCTGCACATGCGTAAGTTCCACGACGGCGACACCATCTACATCGATCCGTGGCGTGCCAAGGCATTCCCGATCGTCAAGGACCTGGTGGTCGACCGTGAAGCCCTGGACAAGATCATCCAGGCCGGTGGTTACACATCCTGCCACACTGGTGGTGTGCCGGACGGCAACGCCATCCTGATCGCCAAGCCTGTTGCCGACGAGGCGATGGACGCTGCCGAGTGCATCGGCTGCGGTGCCTGCGTGGCCGGTTGCCCCAACAGCGCCGCCATGCTGTTCACCGGCGCCAAGGTCTCCCAGCTTGCCGTACTGCCACAAGGCAAGACCGAGGCCAAGCAACGGGTTAAAAACATGGTCAACGCCATGAAGGAGTGCGGCTTCGGTAACTGTACCAACCACTACGAGTGCCAGGTTTCCTGCCCCAAGGGTATCAACGTCAAGTTCATCGCCCGTATGAACCGCGAGTACCTGAAGGCCCAGTTCTAAACCAGACCGCACCTCGCGACATCAAAGGGCGACCCGAAACGGGTCGCCCTTTTTTTGATACGTGATCGCGAGCTGCCGTCACCCCGTACCAGAGGCCAACCAATCAAACAGAGGCGCGTTCGTCGTAGATCTTTTTGAGGTAGGTGTGAGAAACCTGTTTGCGGAACTGCTTTTTGAACTGAACGGCTATCTGCCGCCAGGAGAGCTGCTCCTGCTCCCGCAACTGAATCAGTGCATCCATGAACCGTTTTTCCAATGCATCGCGGAGCTGCTGCTTGCGTGGTTTGCGTTGCCGTGGTTGCCGCTCAACGCCGCCGTTATCGCCAAGGGTGCCGCGTTGTTGATCGTCCCACAAGGTCTTTAAAGCGAGCAACAGGGCAACGTAATTAGCCTCGCCCCCCTTGCCGGGAGTGGCCCTGCCGTCGGCCAACAGATGCTTGAAAGCCGTGCGCTGCTGCCAATGGGCATACACCAGCCGTTCTTCATCCAACTGGGCGTAGTACCGGACCAGCTCTCGACGCTGCTGATCGGACAAGCCTGAAACGGTGGTGAGGTACCGTTCGTCAAGCATGGTTGCCACCTCGTGTAAACAATTTTAAAGTTTACAGACATACTACCATAGAACGGCCAGCCTGCAAGGGTTTCTTATCACTATGATGAATGGTAACGACTCTGCAAACAAGTGCCGCTACTCGCTGTTTTCCCTTGCCCAAGCAGGGCAGCTCCCGTATTCTTGACCGGCCTATCCTGCGTCGCGGAGTTTGCCATGTCACACCGAACAAAAATCGCCGATCTCTTTTGTCGTCCCGCACCTGGCGACGATGTCACCGTCTGTGGCTGGGTCCGCTCGGTACGTTCCTCAAGCGAGGTGGCCTTCATTGTGCTCAACGACGGCTCAAACCTGAACGGCATCCAGCTGGTGCTTGAACGTGCGCGGTTGGCCGATTTTGACGAACTCTGCCGACTCGGCACCGGCGCCGCCCTGCGGGCGATCGGCACCCTGGTGGCCTCACCTGCCGCTGGGCAGCAGTACGAGCTGCTGGTGACAGCGTTACAGATCGTCGGCCGGACGGATCCCGGCTACCCGCTGCAGAAAAAACGACATTCCTTCGAATATCTGCGCAGCATTGCCCACCTGCGCCCCCGCAGTAACACCTTCGGTGCGGTCTTTCGCCTGCGTTCCCGGTTGGCCCAGGCCGTCCATCGTTTCTTTGGCGAGCGGGGCTTTCTCTATGTCCATACGCCGATCATCACCGCCAGCGACTGCGAGGGAGCCGGTGAACTGTTCCGGGTGACGAGCCTGCCGCCTAATGGCGCCCCGCGCAACGAAGGTGGCGAGATCGACTTCAGCCGGGATTTTTTCGGCCGCAAGACCGGCCTGACCGTCAGCGGACAACTGGAGGGGGAGCTGTTCGCCCAGGCCTTTAGCGACATCTACACCTTCGGCCCCACCTTCCGGGCCGAGAACTCCAACACCCCGCGCCATGCCGCCGAGTTCTGGATGATCGAACCGGAGATGGCCTTCAGCGATCTGGCCGATGATGCCGATCTGGCCGAAGCGTTTGTACGCTTCCTGTGCCGTTTTGCACTGGAGGAGTGTTGCGAGGAGCTGGCCTTTTTTGATCAGCATATCGAAAACGGTCTGCTGGAGCGGGTACGTGCGGTGGCTGAGGCGCAATTTGCCCGCATGGACTATGGCGAGGCGATCCGTCACCTGGAGCGGGCGGCGGTCGCCTTCCAGTTCCCGGTGCAGTGGGGTCTCGACCTGCAGACCGAGCACGAACGCTACCTGACCGAACAGGTGGTGGGCGGACCGGTCTTTGTGCTCAACTACCCCAAAGAGATCAAGGCCTTTTACATGCGCCTGAATGACGACGCCAAGACCGTGGCCGCCATGGATCTGCTGGTGCCCAAGGTGGGCGAGATCATCGGCGGCAGCCAGCGGGAAGAACGGCTGGACCGGCTGCAGATACGGATGCAGGAGTTGGGCATCGCCCAGGAGCCGCTCTGGTGGTACCTGGATTCACGACGCTGGGGCAGTACGCCTCACGCCGGATTTGGACTGGGCTTTGAACGGCTGGTCATGTACCTGTCCGGCATGGAGAACATCCGTGACGTGATCCCGTTTCCGCGCACGCCTCGCCACGCCGAGTTCTGAGCCATGTTTGTCTTCTGTCTGGAGCTTGAGCTCTCACTGCAAGCCCACTCACTCAAGGAAAAGCGCGGCATCGTCAAGAGCGTGCTGGGCAGGGCCCGCAACCGGTTTAACGTGGCCTGCGCCGAGGTTGACCGCCAGGACAACTGTGGACTGGCGGTGCTGGGTTTCGTCACCGTCAGTCCGAGCAAGGTCATCGCGCGCAAGGCGCTGGAACAGGTTGAGAATTGGATCTACGAAGGCTGGGCCGATCTGGAGATCACCGCCTCACAGATCACCGAACGATGACCGTTAAGCTACTTGATTGACAGCCATGCAACCTGCCGAGTATAGTGTGACCTTATCTTATGCCAGCTGACCACTTCATTCCATACGGTTTATACCCGCTACCGTAACGGCCACCATGCCCGACCCTTCCGGACATACTCAGGACCACACCCCCCTGACATACCTGCGCAAATTGGGCACCAACCTGCTTGATTCGGTGGTCCGACGCTTTTCAAACCCGGAAACAGCCCGACGCAACCGGTTTTTTCTACTACTCGTAACCTCCCTGGTCTTGACGCTTATCCTGCTGCCGAGCCAACACCTGACCACCGCCCTGTACCAGCCTGGCGACATTGCCGCCTCTGATATTCGCGCAACGCAGGATTACCTGCTGGAAGACAAGGAGCTGACCCGCCAGCTGCGGGCCAAGGCTGAACAGACAACTCCCCAGGTCTATACCTTTAGTGAGCAGGTGCCCGCAGACCTGCTGAGTGTCATGTCACGCGCCCTTGACCGGGCCCAGGACACAACCGACCGGCACAACCTGCTGCCGGCCCTTGACGGCCAGTTGAGCGATAACGAACTGCAAGCGCTGCGCCGCGTTCGAAACGGCAAGGCGCTGCTGGCAGACCTGGAACGCAAGCTTACCCCGCTCTACCGCCAGCGGATCGTGCTGGATGCCAAGGTATTCCTGGCTGACGCACGGCGCGGGATTGAACTGCGCGACACCCATGGTGTCAGTATCGGCAAACTGGATTCGGCTCCCGCGTTCCTGGATATCGCCGTTGCCCGCAGATCCCTGCTCACCAACAGCCTGTCAGGCGTAGCGTCTGCAGCTGATGGCCGCGTGATCCAGCAGCTGGTTGCCCGCCTCATGAAACCCAATCTGTATTTTAACCAGGAAGCCAGCGAAACCCTCAAGCAGCACATCCTGGAGGGGGTTCGTCCGGTACTGTACAAGGTGCAAAAAGGGGAGATGATCGTTCGGGTCGGTGAGCGGGTAAGTCCTGAACAGGCCCAGAAGCTGCAGATGCTCTACCAGGCCAGCCATGGCCGGGTAACCTTTTCGATCGGCCTGGGCATTTTCGGCCTTGTGCTGCTTTTGTTCTACTTCCCCTACCGCTTTGCCTGTAAAAACATCCGCAAGTTCAACCCCACCAATCGCGATATCCTGGCCATGTCCCTGCTGATCGTGGGTAACCTGCTGCTGTTCAAGCTGGCGCTCTTGGTATCGGCCAACATCGGCGCCGCCTTTCCGACCGTGGCCGCCGGCTCCTACTACTACCTGTTCCCCTTTGCCGCCGGCGCGATGATGGTCCGCATCCTGCTCAACTCCGAGGTGGCCCTGGTCTACTGCGCCATGATGGCGCCGCTGTTGGGCATCCTGTTCAACAGCAACATGTTTGTGATGGTCTATGCGCTGCTGGGCAGCGTGGTGGGCGCCCACGGCGTGCGTCGGTGCCAGGACCGTGGCGTGATCTACACTGCCGGACTGAAGCTGGTGGTAGTCAACCTGGCCATGGGGCTCTGTTTCCAGACCATGAACGGCGCACTGTTTTCACTGCAGACGCTCTATGTGGCCGCCTTTGCCATGGTGGGCGCACTGCTTTCCTCAATGCTGGTATCGGCCTTTACCCCCCTGTTTGAGACCCTGTTTCACTACACTACCAATATCAAGCTGCTGGAACTGGCCAACCTCAACTCACCACTCTTGCGCGACCTGATGGTCAAGGCACCCGGCACCTACCATCACAGTGTGGTGGTGGGCAACCTGGTGGAGGCGGCTGCCGAGGCAATCGGCGCAAACCCCCTCCTGGCCCGGGTGGCAGCCTACTACCATGATATCGGCAAGATCGCCAAACCGCTCTACTTCATCGAAAACATGCAGGGGGGCGAGAACCGCCACGACAAGCTTTCACCCCACATGTCGGCCCTGATCCTGATCTCCCACGTCAAGGAAGGCGAGGCACTGGCCCGTGAAAAGCGACTGGGACAACCGATCATCGACATCATCCGTCAGCATCACGGCACCACCTTGATCAAGTTCTTCTATGAAAAGGCCAAGACCCAGCACGACGGCAGCGGACCCCAGATTGACGAGCAGGAGTTCCGTTATCCCGGACCCAAACCACAAACCCGCGAGGCCGGACTGGTGATGCTGGCCGACGCCGTGGAGGCGGCTTCCCGCACCCTGGTCAACCCGACGCCGGATCGCATCCAGGGCATGGTACAGAAGCTGATCAACCGGATCTTCAGTGACGGCCAGCTGGACGAGTGCGAACTGACCCTCAAGAACCTGCACGAGATCGCCAAGAGCTTTAACCGGATCCTGTGCGCCATCTTTCACCACCGGATCGATTATCCGGAACCGGTCCACAAAGGGACCAACGGAGGCAAAAAGCCCCATGCTGATTCAGGCAAGGAACAGCCAGACAAGGCACAAAGCGCCGCTGCGTCAGCTAAAAAAGGCAGCAGTGACGATCTTAAACGCCTTGGAATGTCCTGACACCACCGAACTGTCGATCTCCATCGTCGGCGACCGGGCGATCCACCGCCTGAACCGGGAGTACCTGGGCAAGGACCGCCCCACCAACGTGATCTCGTTTTCACTGCAGGAGGGGGAGTTCGGTCATCTTTCCACGGCGTTGGGCGATGTAGTCATCTCGGCCGACACTGCAGCGCGGGAAGCGGATGCAGGCGGCATCAGCCCCTGGGAGCGGTTGGTGTTTCTGTTGCTGCACGGCATTCTGCATCTGACCGGCTATGACCACGAACGGAGCGGCGAGGCCGAGGCGCGCCGCATGGAGAAAAAAGAACAGGAACTGTACGCACTGCTTAAGCAGGCAGGGCTGACATCACTGACACAAGGAGAGGGAAGTGGAAGAAGGCAGCAGTAGCGGCAACACGCGGAGAAACACCGGGCTGTTTCAACTGATAGCTCGACTATTGGGCGGTCGTCGCCGGGTGACCGAAGAGGAGATCCAGGACCTGATCGAGGCCGGCGAAGAAGAAGGGGTCGTCAACGAGGATGAGAGCGACATGATTCGCGCCATCTTTGCCTTGGACTCAACCGTGGTGCGCGAGATCATGATCCCGCGCACCGAGATGGCCTGCATCGGCGTAGAATCAACGGTGCGCGAGACCCTGGATGCAATCATCGCCTGCGGCCATTCACGGTTGCCGGTCTTTGAGGGCACCGTTGACAACATCATCGGCCTTTTATACGCCAAGGACCTGCTGAAATGCTGGGGCCGGGCCGAACATGAAATCAGCATCCGCGACCTGCTGCGCCCGCCGTATTTTGTCCCCGAAACAAAAAACCTTGAAGAACTGCTCCAGGAGATCAAGAAAAAACGGGTCCATCTGGCGATCGTGATCGACGAATACGGCGGCACCTCCGGCCTGGTGTCCATTGAGGACCTGCTGGAGCAGATCGTCGGCGACATCCAGGACGAGTACGATATGGAGCAGGTGCTGTTTTCCCGCAACGCCGATGACACGGTCACTGCGGATGGACGCCTGCCGATTGAAGACCTTGAAGAGTTGTTCGACCTGACCATCGAGCGGGACAAGTTCGACACCGTGGGCGGTCTGGTATTCCACCTGGCCGGCACCATCCCGGCGGAGGGTGACATCATCGAAGGCAACGGCCTGCGGATTACGGTCCTTGAGGCTGACCAGCGCCGCCTCAAACGGGTGCTGATCGCCCGCAGTGACGAACTACGGGAGTCCGCTGGCCAGTGAGCGCCTCCCACCATCTGTCCTGCCTGTTCACCGGAGGCTGGCGGCCGCTGCTGCCGGCACTCGCCTCCGGCGTGCTGATCGCCCTTTCCTTCCCACTGCCCGGCATCTCGCCGCTGGCCTGGATCGCCCTGATCCCGCTGTTGATCGCCCTGGAGGGACAATCGCCGACAGCCGCGTTCCGGCTGGGCTTCATCGCCGGATTTGTTGCTTACTGCGGCCTGCTGTACTGGGTCACGATTGTGATGACCACCTACGGCAACCTCCCCTGGCTGGTCAGCGCTGCGCTCTGGTGGTGCCTTGCCGCCTGGCTGGCCACCTTTTATGGACTGACCGCCTGGGCGGCGTCGCTGGGTAAGCAACGGGGCTGCAAATGGGTGCTGTTGTTCCCGCTGGCCTGGGTTGGCGCCGATTATCTGCGTAGCATCCTCTTAACCGGTTTCCCCTGGACCATGCTGGGCCACTCCCAGTACCGGCTGCTGCCGTTGATCCAGATTGCCGACATGACCGGCGTCTACGGCATCACCGCCCTGGTGGTGTTGGCAAACGTTGTCTTTTACCGCATCCTGCGCGCCCTGACCGGGGCCGATATCCCCTACCCTGCCAAAAGCGCCGTACTGCTGGTGGCAGCCCTGTCGATCACCTTCTGGTACGGCTTTCACCGCTTGAATGTCCCTCTGCCTGACACGACAGAGCTGCGTGTCGCCCTGATCCAGGGCAATATCGACCAATCGGTCAAATGGTCGCCGGCTGTTCGGCAGGCGACCATTGACATCTACCGCAACCTCTCCCGCCAGGCGCTGAGCCGTGGGCCGTTGGATCTGGTGATCTGGCCGGAAAGCGCAGCACCGTTCTTCTTCCAGGAAGGAGGACCTGCCTCTGACCAGATTCGGGACCTGGCCAAGGAGCTGCAGGTGGCGCTGCTCTTCGGCAGCCCAGCCGTTGAACTGCGGGACGGCACACCGGCTTACCTGAACAGCGCTTATCTGCTGGATCGCGACGGAACCCTGCTGGGGCGCAGCGACAAGATGCATCTGGTGCCGTTCGGCGAATATGTGCCCTTGGCCCGGCTGTTACCGTTCGTGCACAAACTGGTGCACGGCATCGGCGACTTTGTACCGGGCAGAGAGATCAGGCCACTCAGATCGGGCGATGTCCCGCTGGGGGTACTGGTCTGCTACGAGGCGATCTTCCCCGAGCTGGGTCGTGCCCACGTCACCAGCGGCAGCCGGATGCTGGTCAACATCACCAACGATGCCTGGTTCGGACGCTCCTCTGCCCCCTGGCAGCATCTCTCCATGGCCGCCTTTCGTGCTGTGGAGACCCGTACCCCACTGGTGCGAGCCGCCAATACCGGCATCACCTCCATCGTCGACCAGAACGGCCATATCAAGGCCATGTCGTCGCTTTTCAAAGAAGCGATCATGGTGGGCGAGCTGCAGGCCGGGACCGCCGACGCACCCTACCTGCGGATCGGCGACCTGTTTGCCCAGGGCTGTCTGGTGCTGACCGGCCTGATCCTGCTGGTGCAATGGTGGCGCGCCAGAAGAGCGACCACCCCACAAAGCCCTTGACGCATCCCCCCTGAACAGACGATAGTAAGCAACGTTTACTTTTCTGCAGGAGCCCCCATGTACCGCGAAGAAACCGCACTGCTCGACGACCTGTCCGAGCGTATTTCCTCATTACGGAGGTCCCTTTGACCTCGACCGCAAACGGGAAGAGTTGCAGGAACTGGATGCCCGCATAGCGGCCCCCGGTTTCTGGGACGACCCTGCCGGTTCCCAAGAGGTCTTAAAGACCCGCACCTTCCTCGAAAAACTGCTGCAGAGTTGGGATGCTCTCAACCGACAGGCCGACGACCTGCGGGTGATGATCGAGCTGGGCGAGGAGGCTGCAGACGAGGCCACCCTGAGCGAGGTGCATGAGATGAACCTGCGCCTCAAGCAGGGGGTCGAAACGGCCGAGTTCCAGCGAATGCTGTCCGGCTCACACGATAAAAACGGCTGTTTCGTCTCGGTCAACTCCGGTGCCGGCGGCACCGAATCCCAGGACTGGGCCGGCATGCTGTTGCGGATGCTGTTGCGCTACTGCGAGAAAAAAGGTTGGAAGACGGTGATCACCGACTACCAGGACGGTGAAGAAGCCGGCCTCAAATCGGCCACCTTCAGTGTTTCCGGCGAATTTGCCTACGGCCACCTCAAGGCCGAGGCCGGGGTACACCGCCTGGTGCGGCTCTCCCCCTTTGACAGCAACAACCGCCGTCATACCTCCTTCGCCTCGGTGTTCGTCTTTCCCGAAATCGAGGAAGAAGAGATCGACATCCGCATCCCCGAATCGGACCTGCGGGTAGACACCTACCGTTCCAGCGGCGCCGGCGGCCAGCACGTCAACACCACCGATTCGGCAGTACGGATCACCCACTTGCCCACCAACACCGTGGTGGCCTGCCAGTCGGAACGCAGCCAGATCCTGAACCGGGCCACCGCCATGAAGGTGCTGCGGGCCAAGTTATATGAGCGTGAGGTGGCCGAGCGAACCAGCAAGGCAGCCGAGATCGCCGGCGAAAAAAAGGAGATCGGCTGGGGCAGCCAGATCCGCTCCTATGTGTTGCACCCCTACAAGATGGTCAAGGACCTGCGGACCGGCGTGGAATCGGGCAACCCTGACGCGGTGCTCGATGGCGCCCTGGACGACTTTGTGATCCCGTTCCTGATGGGTGTGCGGCGGGATGTCAAGGATGAGGAGTAGTTCCATGCGTACGTATCAACGACTGTTGATCACACTACTTATTATAACCCTGTCCGCCGCCGTTGGCTGCGCCAGCCCTGCCGGCAACCGCAGCGGAACTCAGTCACACGGCAGCGGTGTCAAGTACGGCAAGGGGGTTAGCCGACTGGGTCATACCATCCAGATGGGGGCCTTCGCCGATGTGAAAAACGCCGAACGATTCACCGCCAGACTGCAGGCCAAGGGGATCGAGGCCTTTTACTTCCGCAAGGACAGCGGCATCTACGCCGTGCGCTTCGGCGACTACGCCAGCAAGCAAAAAGCCCGTGTCGTAGCCCAGCAGCTGGTAAAAGATGGCCTGATCAGCGGCTTCTACATTGCGCCACCCGATGAGGTGGTCTTCGGATCAACCCAGCCGGCAGGCGGTTCCAGCGATACCCGGCTACCATCCTACCAGGCCGCCAAACCTCCTGAAATCCGTGAACCGAGCACCACCATTACATCCCCAGACCGACGAGACATGGGCTTCATCGCCGCCCGCACCGCCGAACGGTTCATCGGCATCCCCTACCAGTGGGGTGGCAACACCGTGGCGGATGGTCTGGACTGCAGCGGCTTCGTGCGAGCAGTCTACAACCTGTGCGGGGTCAGCATCCCCCGCACCTCCCGCGAGCAATACAAGGCCGGCAGCCCGGTGACCAGAGACGACCTGAAGGATGGCGATCTGCTGTTCTTCGGCGCCTCTGCTTCGTCCATCAACCATGTCGGCATCTATGTCGGCAACGGCAAATTTGTCCATGCCCCCAAACGGGGTGAGGAGATCAAGACCGCTGCCCTTGACGAATCCTATTTCGAGCGCCGCTTTGTAGGCGCCCGTCGTTATTTTCAGTAAAGCAGGAGCCCGACCATGGCCGTTATCAGACCGTTTCACGCCCTTCGCCCGCCGATCCACCTGGCGCCGCTGGTTGCCGCGCTGCCCTACGACGTGATGGATGTCGAGGAGGCCCGCAGCATGGCCGGCGCCAACGCCGACTCGTTTCTGCACATCTCCCGTCCCGAGATCGACCTGCCGGCCTCGGTGGACCCCCACGACGACCAGGTACACCAGCAGGGCAAACGCAACCTGGATGATTTTCTGGCCCGCCGCGTACTGCTGCAGGACCCGGTAGCCTGCTACTACATCTACCGCCAGCGGATGGGCTCCATTATCCAGACCGGTCTGGTGGCCTGCGCCGCGGTGGACGACTATCAGTCCGGCGTGATCAAGAAGCATGAACACACCCGGGCCGACAAGGAAGAGGACCGGATCAAGCATATCGCCACCCTGGACGCCAACGATGAGCCGGTCTTCTACATCTTCCGCAACAACCCGGCCGTAGAGGAGATCCTGGCCAGCGCAGTCAACGAGCCGCCGGAGTATCACTTCACCACCGGCGACGGGGTATCCCACAGCCTGTGGGTGGTGGCTGACCCGGCCCTTATCAGCCACCTGACCGGGCTGTTCGCCGAGATTCCCACCCTGTACGTGGCCGACGGCCATCACCGCAGTGCTGCAGCGGCCCGGGTGCGCGATCTGCGCAAGGCGGCTAACCCCAACCACAGCGGCGATGAGGAATACAACTTCTTCCTGACCGTGATCTTCCCGGAAAGCCAGTTGAACATCATGCCGTACAACCGGGTGGTCAAGGATCTGCAGGGCCGCACTCCGGAGCAGTTCCTGCAAGCGGTAGGCACCGTCTTTGAGATCAGCCCGGCCGACAGTGCCGTCACCCCCAGCGCCCGGCACAGCTTCGGCATGTACCTGGCCGGACAGTGGTACCGCCTGCAGGCAACTTCTCAGTTGGCCGACGAAGGCAACACCGTGGCACGACTGGATGTCTCCATCCTGCAAAACCACCTGCTGCAGCCGTTGCTGGGGATCGAGAACCCCCGCACCGACAAACGGATCAGCTTTGTGGGCGGTATCCGCGGTGTTGGGGAGCTGGAGCGGTTGGTCAACAGCGGTGAGTACAGCGTCGCCTTTTCGATGTATCCCACCGGTATCAACGAACTGATGGATCTGGCGGACAACGACCAGATCATGCCGCCTAAATCAACCTGGTTTGAGCCGAAACTACGCAGCGGGTTATTTGTCCACCTCCTGAGCTGACCATGCGCTACTGGCTCTTCAAGTCGGAACCAAGCTGCTTCTCCTTCCAGGACCTGCAGACACGTCCCAACGCCACCGAGCATTGGGACGGAGTGCGCAACTTTCAGGCTCGCAACTTCCTGCGGGACGAGATCAAGGCTGGGGACCAGGTGCTGTTTTACCACAGCTCGATCCCTGAACCGGCCATTGTGGGGCTGTGCAGTGTGGTACGGCCCGGCTATCCCGACCATACCGCCCTTGATCCCTCAGCCGACCATTTCGATCCCAAGGCATCACCGGACAAACCAATCTGGTACATGGTGGATATACAGGCCGACCGGCCCCTGCCCCAACCGGTGCTGCTGGCCACGATCCGTCAACATCCGTTGTTGCTGGAAATACCGCTGGTCAACCGCAGCCGACTGTCGATCCAACCGCTCACCGAAGATCAGTTCCGTATCCTGCTGAAACTGGGAGGTCTCTGATGAAGTTGCGCCGCATGGTCTGCCTGCTGACGTTTCTTGTTGCAACTACCGCTGCGGATGCTGCCCAGCGAGAATTCACCATTTTCCGCGACGGCTCATTGATCGAGGTCGATGTGGTTGCCGTCAAAGGGCTTGCCGAACTGGCTTTACCGGCGCCGATCCGCGACAACAGCCTCCGTGTCACGCCCCTGGACAACAACACCGACATCGAACAGGTGGCGCTGGTACCCTTCAGGATGCCTGACAAAGCCCAACGGGAGCTGGATCAGCTCGCCGAACAGAAAGAGCGTCTGGAAGATCGTCTCAAGGCCCTCGACACCAAGGAAGATATCTTTGAGGCTGCCGCAAAATCACAAAGCTCCAAGGCGCCCCGTCAGACCAAGGCCAATCCCAACCCCCTGACATCGGTCCGCCAGGGAACCGATTTTGCCATTGCCCAACTGGAGGCGGTCATCACCGCCCGCCGTCGCACCGCACAAGAGCTCAAGCGGATCACCAGCAGGATTGCCGAGCTTACCGGAAACACCGTGGGAGGGCCCACAGTCAGGATCAGCGTCGGCACCCCCAACGGACGGGTCAGGATCGCAGCGGTGTTGATCGGTAACGGCTGGCAGCCCCGCTATGAACTGCGCCTGGATGGCAACGGCACAGCACGCCTGACGCAACTGGCACAGGTAGCACAGCCCCCGGCCGGCTATACCGCCCGCATTGCGCAGGGCTCATTGTCCGACGGCCATCCTCAGCGCAGCACACCGCTGCTGCAGGGTAAAGCCACACCGCTGATCACCTGGCAGCTTCCGGTAACCCAGCAGCAGATCACGCTTGGGCCACTGACCAGCTTCACTATCGCGTTGCACAACACCACCGGCAGCGCCCTGACCGCCGGCGAGGCAACCATCTACCACCAGGGCGTGTACCTGGGCGTGGTTGCGCTTGCCCCTACAGCGGTCGACGGCATCCTGAACATCAGCAACCGCAGACCCTAGACACCACAAAGGCCGTCTCCCTTTTTAAAGGAAGACGGCCTCGCGCGACACACCAAGCAAGCAACCACCTGCATTATTTAAGGTTATTCTCGATTCTGGCCGACTTTTTAGCCGCCTCCATAAGGGCAGTAACCTGCTCACCGATTTTGCGCTGCTTAAGGCTCTCTTGAATGCGCGCCTTCAGGGCGTCAAAGGGCATCTTGTCTTGGGCCCGCTTCTCGGTCACCTTGATGATGTGATAGCCGAACTGGGTCTCCACCACACCGCTCACCTCGCCCGGCTTCATGGCCCAGGCGGCATCCTCAAACGGTTTCACCATCTGCCCCTTGCCGAAAAAGCCAAGATCACCGCCCTGCTTGCTGCTGGGGCAACCGGAATGCTCCTGCGCCAGCTTGGCAAAATCAGCCCCGGCCTTAACCTGTTTCAGCAGGTCGTCAGCCTTGGCACGGCTTTTTTGTTTCTCAGCCTCAACGGCCTGTTGATCGACCATGATCAGGATATGGCTGGCCCGCACCTGCTCAGGCATGGTGAAGGTCTCGGGGTTATTGTCGTAGAAGTCGCGGACCTCTTGCTCACTGATCTTGACCTTGGAGGCAATGGTCTGCTCAATATGGTTCTCGATCACCTGGTTGCGACGGATCAGCTCACGCAGTTCCTTTTCGGACAGGTCCTGCTGGGCCAGGCCTTTGCGAAACTCTTCCTCTGTCTTGAAGCGCCCCTTCAAGCGCACAACGGCGGCATCGATCTTCTTGTCCAGATCAGCCACCGGCGTCTTTTCGGCAAGCTGGTACATCAGTTCGGCAGTAATCAGCTGATTCAACACAAACTGACGGGCCTCCTGCTCTTTGCCGGCCGGTACCTGGGCGCCACCCTGACTTGTTGACAGGGCCTTGTAGGCCTTGTTCAGATCGGCGGCCGTAATCGGGACACCATTCACCTGGGCAACCGGATCAGGCAACGGCTTGGTAGCCGCAGCGGGCGTCTTCTGGGGTACCACTTCTGCTGCACGACAAACGGTCGGCAAGAGGATGCCGGCTGTAATCAAAACAACCGGAACAAGGCGTTGCAGGTTCATGGGAGCGACTTCTCCTTTGAAGTAAAATACGGATTATGCCTGTATACCACGCAACCGGACCCTGAAAAAGGGGAAAGTAAAACAGATTCATTTTTGACATTTTTCCGGCTTTAAGCTAGAGTTCATGCGCGCCGTGCCATCCGGCACTGCCCAGAACAACTACTCTGGGAGGTAAGGTGTCCATGAAGAAGGTGCTCATCGTCGACGATAGCCTCTCCGTTGCCCGCCAGCTTGAGAAGATCATCAATGAGTCCGGTGATCTTGTCTCCGTTGGCCATGCCAAAAACGGAGCCGAGGCGATCAAGATGAATCACAGCGAAGATCCCGACATTATCTGCATGGACATGAACATGCCCGGCATGGACGGTCTGACCGCCTTGCGCAGCTTGGTGGTGCTTGACAAGGCCGTTAAGGTGGTGATGGTTACCTCCCTGGGAGGCGTGGGCGACAAGTTCACCGAGGCGATCAAGTTGGGTGCCAAGAACGTGATCTCAAAGCCGTTCGAGCCCGAAAATGTGCTCAACATCCTGCGTTCGCTGTAGCCCGCACGCAGTAAAACCGACGGCCATCAGAGGAGACTTATCCAATGGCGGTAAAATTTTTTGGACAGTTTTTGGTGGAACAGGGCGCGGTAACCAGCGAGGCCCTGCTGCATGCCATCGAATTACAGGAACGAACCAACCTCAAGCTGGGAGAGATGGCGACGGCCATGGGCTATATCACCGCCGACGATATCGAGCGCGCTCACGCCTCGCAGCTTTCCAAGGACATGAAGCTGGGGGACCTGCTGGTTGAGCTGGGCATACTGACGCCGTCTCAGCTGCAGGAAGTCCTTGACCGTCAGAAGTCCACCCACCTGTATATTGGTGAGGCACTGGTTAAGGTGGGGGCGCTGACCCCTGAAAAGCTTGAATCTTACCTGGCCGCCTTCAAGGTCGACCAGGCCCCCTATGTGGCCGAACGGATCGAGTTGCCGGACTGGTTGCGCAACCAGCCACTGTGGGAAACCGCCGTTGACATGACCTACAAGATGATCACCCGGGTGCTGGGTATCCGGTTCCGCCCCGGCAAATGCCAGGAAGTAAGCCGCCTTTCCACCAACCAGATGTTGGCTGCCATGGACCTGAGCGGTGATGCCACAGCCCGTTATCTGTTGTCGGTCTCGGCCGGGCTGCAGAAAACCATCGCCAAGGCGATTCTGAAGGAAGACAACGTCGACCAGGAGCCGCCGGAGGTGCTTGAGGATACGGTGATGGAGTTTGTGAACATCGTCTGCGGCAACGTGGTGGCCAAGGCCTCCCAATCCGGTCTGAGCCTGGAGATCAACCCGCCAACCACCATCCATCCCGCCCTGAACGGCCTGCCGGTGCCTGACAGCTACCGGGCCCTGCTGTTTCCGATCCATGTCAGCAATGACGAGGTGATGGAGCTGGCGCTGTTTATCAAGCAGTAAGCTGACACAGCGACACCGAGCGAACAAGGGCGCCCACCACCGGCGCCCTTGTTATTTCCCCAACAATATCGTTCTGACCTCATCGGTATAGTTCTGACCATCACTCCTGACAATCAGTGGCGGCAGCACCCGCAACGCGCCATGGCGGCGTCCCTTGCCCAACTCCACCAGAAACACCTTGGCCTCGGCAGCTGGCGTCCCATGTACCATCCGCAGACGCAACACGGTCAGTTTTTGTTCAGCCGTCGCAACCAACAGGTCGCCCAGCCGGTCGGGGTGGTACACCAGACAGATCCGGCCGGACGGTTTCACCAGATACTTGGCAGCAGCCAGAAAATCGACCAGGGTGGCGGTGGTCTCATGGCGGGCCGCCAACCGTCCGGGATGCTCGTTGAGGCGTCCTTTACCCTGCTTGCGGTAGGGAGGGTTGCTGACCACCAGGTCGCAGCTGGAAACCGGCAGATGACCACGAATATGCAAGACATCCTCATGCAGCACCGTCACCCGCTCAGCCAGGCCGTTGAGCTGCACATTTTCCTCAGCCAGACCGGCGGCAGCAGCATCCTGCTCGAAGGCAGTCACCCGGGACTGGGGAGCCATACGGGCCAGCACCAGCGCCATCACGCCACTGCCGGTACCCAGGTCGGCAATGGACTGCTCAGCGCAAGCCCCGCTGAAATCGCATAAAAGCAGCGGGTCGAGGGTGAAGCGATAGCCGACCTTTGGCTGCTGCAGCACCAGCCCGAACCGCTTCAACTCATCAAGGGTCAGAGAATCAGGGGCATGGGGCACGGGGCACTGGTCACGAAGCATCGCTTCTGCTCCTGCGCAGCAACCATTCCCGCACCGCAACCAATGCAAACAGGGCAAAAGAGCCGAGGGTTATCCATTTACCTATCCTGAAGGGCAACGGGTCAAACCGGAATTCCACCGTATGGTTGCCCGACGGCAGATAGACCCCCCGCAGGATGTGATTGACCGGGACGATGGACACCGATCTGCCGTTCAATGTGGCCTGCCAGCCCTGGTAGTACTTCTCGCCGAGTACCAGCAGGCTATTAGAGCCTGTTTCAGCAGTCAGCGCAATCCGCTCGGCTCGGTTCAGCTGTAGCGTAACATTCCCTGGCTGTGCCGTGGCCAGCATTGGTAACGGTGGTTCAGACTCAACGACTGCCATGCGGGCAGGATCAAACAAAGCCCCTTGCAGCCGTTTCAGACGCTGTTCCGAATCGGCAACCACCTCAATCCGGTTCACCAGCCAGGCCTTGGGCAGCACCTGGCGATTTTCCAGCACCACCTCGCCGCCGCCACTGAAGACCGGCTGGTAGTTGGGACCAAAGTAGTTCTGGTCACGCTGATACGCCTGCTGACCGTAGACCAGCCAGCGCACGTTCATCATATCGGGCAGGGCAGAGCGGAAGGAGAGCAGATCCAGGTATTCCTGCCAACGACGCTTCTGCACCGCATTGGCCGTGTACAGCACCGGCAATTTGGCAGCTGCGTAGCGCATCGGGTCGGTCGTTCCCAAAAGCAGGGTGCGGTAGGACGGCACCTCGCCATCAGGCAGTTTGTGATACGCCTGTTCATGCAGCCACTGCATGGCCGGACCGGCAGGTTGCCCCAGACGACTGGGCGGATCGGTCAGCACCAGAAACTGACGGTTGACCCGCCACAGGTCGCCCACCAGCAGCAGCAACAGAAGGACCGTGCCCAGCCCCACAGCCAGCCTGCGCCGCACCAATGCCGAAAGCAACAAGGCATACAGACTGGCCAGGGCCAGAGCAACGCCGGTTTCCCGCTCAAGATTGGCCCAACGTCGCATGGCCAGGCCGGCATCGCTCTCATAGCGGGTCGGTCGGGCCAACAGATCGAGCAAATAGTCCCTGATCATTGCGCCGAACAGCTTTTCCACCAGCAACAGCAGGGTCAAGAGCAACGGAAAGGCCAGTACCCATGCCAGCCACGGCTTGATCTGCAGCGAGCGCCACTGCCGCTCATCCCGCAGCAGGTCGATCCCCCGCGCGGTCAGTACCGCCAAGCCAAAGGCGGTGATGAACAGCATCATCTTGGGCACCCGAAAACGATCGATCCCGGGCAGGTAGTCATACAGCAGATGATACAGCGGGGTGTAGTTCCCCATCGAGAACAGCAGACCACCCACCACCGCGCACAGAGCAGCTGCTGTGATCCGATCGCGCTGCAGCAGCAGCGGCAACGGCAGCAACAGCCAGGGCAGCAGTCCAAAGTAGGAGGCAGTCTGGGTAAAGACCATCCGCCCCCAGTAGTAGACCTGTCCGGCCGCAGGACGATCACCGGCCTCCTGGCGGGAGAGCCCGAACAGCCCCGGTATCACCAGGGCGGCGGTCTCCTCTGGAGGCAGTGACCACATCATCGCCTCGTGGCGCGCCAAGCCGCCCTTACCCTGGTTTGCTCCGGAGTGTGCGCCACGGTTGGTATCACGGGACCAGCTGGCCAGGGGCGCAAGAGAAATCGCCACCGCACATAGAAAGAAGAGGGTCATCACCACGGTCATCAGCAGACTGCGCGTCTTCTCACGCGCCGTCCCGCCGGCAAGCAGGCGCACCAGCAGATAGGCCGCCACCGCCAGACAGGTGTAGAAGGCGATCTGCCAGTGGGTATTGAAAAACTGGAAGGCCAGCACCAGCCCGGCTGCAAGGTAGTGCAGCCAGCGCCCGGAACGGAATCCCTTCTCCAGGAAGTACAGCACCCAGGGCGCATGGGCGATGGTGGCGATCTTCATCACATGGCCGGCATTGATCAGGGAGACGTTTTCGGTGCAGAGCGCAAACACCAGCCCGCCGAACAGGGCGCCCCAGCGTGAGCCGCCAACCAGACGGCAGTAATAATAGGTGCCCGCCCCGCCCAAAAAGAGATGCAGCACCATGAACCAGGCCACGCTGGCCGGAGCCGGGATCAGTCCGAAGATCAGCCGGTAGAGATACAGGAACTGCATCGAGACCATGCCGCCGTCATTGCTATGGCCGCTGTTGATGTAGGGATTCCAGCCGGCGCTGGACAGATCGACCCGCAGCAGCGACCAGAGCGGCTTGCCATAGGCGTCGTAGACCCCCCAGTAGAACTCGTTAAGGATGTCCGGGGCCCGCACGATCCTGGTGGTGAACAGGATCGGACTGAACAGGACCACCATAACGGCCAGCACCAGCAGCAGCACCGGCCAGTTGCGTGATGCAGTACGGTTCATGAGCGACATACCTCGTCATACAACTGCTCCAGTCGCCCGGCAGCAGCTTCCCAGGCAAACTGGGTCCGCACCCGTTGCGCAGCAGCAGCCCCCAACCGGCAGGCCAGCTCCCGGTCGGTCAGCAGCCGCTCCGCAGCCTCCACCAGGCCGTCGACATCGCCGGAGGCCACCAACAGGCCGCTTTCATTGTGAACCAGGTATTCAGCGATCTGCCCCACCCGCTCCGCCGCCAGCGGCAGACCGGCTGCCGCCAGCTCGGCCAGTTTGGCCGGGCATTTGGTCCGGTTCAGCAGGGTATCGTCAAACAGGTAGATCGCCGCATCGGCGGCTGCCAGGCAATCGGGCAAGGCAGCCGGTTCCTGCCAACCGGCCACGATCACGGCTTCTCCAAAACCGGCCAGAAAAGCAGCCTGTTCCAGCTCCCGCTCCTCGCCACGTGGCCCCTGCCCCACCACCAGCACCCGCAGCTGCGGCAGCCGCTGACAGAGCCGCTCCAGCACCTGGTGCAGCCGTTGCTGCGAAAACTCGAAAAAGCGGGTATAGAGCAGCAGCACCGGCAGATCCGGCGCGATATCGAACCGTTGCCGTCCCGCAAGGCGGTCGCCTGTGGGCCGCAGCAGCGGACCATTGGGCAGATACAGGGTCCGTTGTTGGCGGGCCCCCATCCCCCAGGCCAGCGACTCCAGAGCTCGTGAGGCCACGGTCAACCCGTCGGCCCAGCGGGTCAGGGCCTGTTCCTGAACGGCAAACAGCCGCTTCTCCGGCCAGCTGTAGGGCTGCTGATCGTTCATACCACCGGTGCCTTCACGGTCGTCGCTGTCCACCACCAAGAGCGGCAGCTTCAGGCCGCACAGCCGCAGACCCAGCAGCAGCAAGGCCGCCAGCCCGCCATAGCCCTTGGGCTTGAAGAGGTGGATCAGGTCCGGCTGACGCTCAAGTGCCGTTCGCAGCATGCGCCAGGCGATCAGCGGCGCAGCCAGCGGGCCGATGGCCGGACCCAGAACCACGTTGCGCAGCGTCACTCCCTCCACCTCTTCCACCAGGCCGGCATCCTCCGGGTTGGTGTAGGGTGGCGCCACGATCTCCAGATCGTGCCCCCGCGCCAGCAGCGCCGTGGCCAGCGGCAGCATGCGGGCCTGCACGGTCCCCTTGGGACGGATACCGAACGGTGCCAGAAAGACGATCCGCATCTTAGCGCCCTGCCCCTCTCTTGATGCCACGGTAGATCCGGCTGGCAGCCAGACAATAATACAACGGCAGCAGCCGCGCCAACCAGCCTGACCAGCCACTGAAAAAGCGGGTGTGCTTGGCCATCAGCTGTCGGTGCAACTCGACTTTCAGGCCTGCTGCCATACCGGCAGCCATGGAGGTAGGGTTCTTGCGGTAGTAGAAACCGGTCAGTTGCAGACAGCGTACCCTCCGCCCCAGCTCCAACAGGGAAAGCCAGAAATCCCAATCCTCCCAGCCATGACGCAACTGCTCATCGTAGCCACCCACCGTCTCCCAGTCCGCCTTACGATACAGTGCTGAGCAGAAGATCACGTTGCCGAGCCGCATCCGCCAGCGGCTGAATGGCGGCAAACGCCACGCTCCCGACTCTGCTCCGAATTTCTCGGCACGGCAGTAGACGATCCCCAGACGGTCATCGGACGCAAAGGCCTGGACCGCCTGGGCCAGATAGGCAGGGCCGATCCGATCGTCGGCATCCAGCGGCAGGATATAACGCCCCTGGGCGACGGCAATGCCGCTGTTGCGGGCAGCCGCCAGGCCGCCGTTTGAGCGGCGGATCAGCCGGGTACGGGGATAGTTCAGCGCCGCCAGTATCTCACACGTTTCCGGGTCCGTCGAGCCGTCGTCCACCACAATAATCTCATATTCAGCGCCGCTGGATGCCAGCACCGAACCGATCGATTCGGCCAGATAGCGCCCCTGGTTGTAACAGGGGATGACCACACTGACCAGCGTTTCACTCATCCCGTGATCACCCGTTGATACTGCTCGCAAAAACGCGCGCCGGAAAAATGTTGACCGGCGTAGGCGTAAGCACTGGCCGACAGGCGCGCCAGCCCCTGACGATCAGCCGCCAGTGTGGTAATCGCCCCCACCAGGCCGTCGACCACCGCATCGTCATCGTCGGCCGGCAGCATCCAACCGTTTTCCAGGTGCCTGACATGCTCCGCGATACCACCCACGGCGGTGCAGAGCGGCACACAGCCCTGGGCCATCCCCTCCATCACGGTCAGCGGAAATCCCTCGCGACTGGAGGAGATCAGCACCAGATGGGACTGACGGTACAGATCCGTAAGCCTGTCACTGTCGCTGATCGGTCCGGTCAGGCGGCAACGGTCAGCATCACCCGCTTCCAGCCAGTCAGCAACATCACCCGCCAGGGTAAAAATCGCCGGCAGCCCCAGGGCGCTGCAACGCCGTGCGGCACGACCGATCAGATGAATCCGTTTTTCCCGGCTTCCCCGTCCGACAAACAACAGCTGCAGCGGCCCGGCTGCCGCCTTTTCGGGACAGACCGGCGGCACGTTTACCCGGTTCGCAATCACGGTCAGTCGGCTATCGAGACCAGCAGCCACGCCCTCAGCACGATAGAAGGCCAGCAGCTGATCCGCCACCCCGCGAGAGATGACCACCCGCTGCTCCAGACGGTCCAGCACCGGCAGGGCAAACCGCTCCGCTCCGCCACCTAAGCCGTGCAGCAGGTCGGTTGCCCGCACATGGTCCGGCAGATGGGGCAGCAAGAGATAGTAGAACAGGGCGTTGCAGCCGAAAACCCGTGCCCTGGGATGGCTGCCGATCAGGCCGGCCAGCAGACCGGCGCTGAAGGGATAGCCGTATTTCAGGAACGGACCGACAGCAAAGCAGCGCGCCGACGTTGTAAACTGTTTCCAAAAGCGTTGATCCCGGGAACGCTTGGTAAAAAAGACCCAGGGCCGCTCCTGCGCGAAACAGTTTACAATCTCAATGTGCACCTGCTCGGCCCCGCCGGTGTGATAAAACGGAAAAAAGAAAAACAGGCCCGAGCGGTTGCGGAGCGGCAGCAACCGGCCGATCAGCCGGCCGAGGCCGGCGCCCAGCCTGACCAACCGGACCACCAACGGATGGCTATGCATTGAGGTCGTCATAGGGCACCCCCCAGGGCATCCTGCAGGTAGTCAACCGTTTCGTTACACATCCGTTCAAGGCCGAACTGCTGTTCGGCACGCTGTCGCATCAGTTCCCCCTGCCGATGGCGCAGGACAGGGTCCTGCATCAGCCGCTGCAGCAGAGCGGCCAGCGCCTCCGCATCCCCCGCAGGCGCCAACAGCGGGAACCCCTCTTCACCAACCGCCTCCCGCAGACCGGGGATATCGCTGCCGATCACCGGCAGGCCGCTGGCCATCGCCTCCAGCACGGCATTGGGAATCCCTTCGCTGGGTGAACTGTGCACGCAGATATCGGCGGCTGCCAGCAGCCCCGTCACATCCGACACCGCACCCAGAAAGCGCAGCTGATGGGCAATCCCCAGCTGTTCAGCCTGCTGCTGCAGGGACGCTGCCTGATCGTCAAAGCGCCCTGCCAGCACCAGCAGGTCAGTGCGGCCCGTGCGGGACACCACCAACTGCCAGGCCCGCAGCAGGGTAGCATGATCCTTGTAGCGGCTCAGGTTAGCCACCATCACCACCACGACGGCATCCGGTGCCGCAGATACGCGTTGACGCCAGCCGGCACGATCGTCCAGCGCTGGCGCCAGGCTGACGCCGTTGCGGATCAGACGCACCTGGGTCGGGAGCAGGCCGAAGGTTTCCAACAGGTACTGTCGGCCCCCCTCTGCGTTGGCGATAAACTGCGTGACCCGGCTGATGGCCCAGCGATGCAGCCAGGTGGGCGGCAGCAGCAGACCGGCGTCGGCCTGGTTCCAAACGCACAGCCGGGCCCCGCACAACCGCCACAGCAGTGCCGCAGCCAGGTTGGGCGCCGTGGTGTACGACAACACTATCTGCGGCTGCGCACCACGCAGATGCCACCAGAGCCGCAGCAGGTGCGGCAGCCGCCGGCGCAGCCCCCAGTGCAGCGGCACCGCCCGCCAGGGGATGCCCCAGGCCTCACACTGGTCGGCAACGGCGCCCCGGCCGGCGCCTAACCCCCAGACCTGCACCGCTGCCGCCTGGGACTCTTTCAGGTGTCGTGCCAGCAGCAACCCCTGGCGCTCCGCTCCTCCCAGCTCCAGATTGCCAAACAACAACACGATCTTCAGGTTGGTCAATGAGGCCATCTTACCACCAACGGGGCATCAGCAGTGCCCGCAGGATCATGGCCGCCGCCGGCCTGAGCGAGGAAGAGGCGTAACAGGCGCCATGCGCAGCGACCCAGTAGGAAAGGCAGGTTGCCACGGCAGCCCCCATGGCGCCGTAGCGGGGTATCAGCAACAGGTTGAGCAGGACATTGGCGATGGCGCCGGCCGAGGCGGTCCATAGTTGGGCCCGTCCCCAATCAAGAGCGATGAAATGAGCATTGCGGGCAACGGTCAGATTGGCGAACAGACCGCCCCAGATCAGCACGGCCAAAAGCGGCGCAGATGATTGATAGGCGCTGCCGAACAGGAGCTGCACCAGCCAGGGGGCCAGCAAGGTCACCGGCAGCGCCACCGCGTAGCCGAGGAAGGCCAGCAGATTGTAAAGCTGCTGCAGCTGGTGTTCAAACTGGGCCTGGTCACTAGCCCGCAACTGGACGATACCGGGAAACTGTGACGAGACAATGGCGGCCGGCACAAAATACCAGACCTCGGAAATGCGGACCGCTGCGGCGTAAAAACCGACCTCTGCCTCGCTTGCCAGCGCCCCCAGCATGACCTGATCGATCCTGAGGTAGATCATCAACACGACACCTGACAGGATCATCGGCATGGCACTGCGGACCAGCGCACGGGAACGGGCGCCATCCCAGCGCCAGCTGCTCAGCCGATCCACCTTCAGCAGGTACACCAGCACAAGACCGCAGGCCAGGAGTAACGCCTCGGCCGCAGTGGCAACGGCTATAACGCTCAGCGAGGCACCAGCCAGCACGCAGGCCAGCTTTGCCGCGCTCGACAGCAGAAAAGCGGCGATCCGCATCATAACCGTATAGCGTGACGCAACCCGGGATTGAAACCAGAGGTCAATTACCTCTGTGGCCTGAAACAGCAACGAACTGCCCAGCAGAGCCACCAGCAGCAGGGCCAGACTGTCGCCCGGACGCAACACCAGGATCGTGACCAGGGCCAGCAGATAGGCCAGCGCTCCGCTTGCCAGGCGGATCAGAAAGGTGGTGCCCAGGATCGTGGCACGCTGGTCGGCATCGGTCACCAACTCACGAACCACCAGCGATTCCATCCCGAACAGGGCCAGCGCTGAAAACAGCATCACATAGGATCCGGCAAAACTGAGCAGGCCGTAGCCCTCTGGTCCCAGATAGCGGGCGATCCAGACCCCCACCACCAGGCCGACGCCCATTCGGATCAGGCGGTCGCTGAACAGCCAGAGGGTGTTGCTGAAGCCAGGCGCCTGCAGCATGGCGTCAAGACGGTTGGTGATAAACGTGGGAAGATAACGGCGCATGGCTACGAACATGACAAAAACGGTAAGCGCTAGAGACTGGCGCGACAGGTCGCGCCATCAGACGGCATGAGGGAGTTCCAGGAAACAGGCGGGCGCCAGGATAGTTTCCGGCTTGGCCCCCATCTCCAGCAGTGCTGCCTTCAACTCTGCAGCCCGTTGCTGGGATGAGATCACGATCCGATGGGTCTCTCCCAGCAGGCCATAGGCCAGTGAGACCACCTCCGCCCCCATGAACCGTTCGCCGACGCCACGGGTATCCATGGCCACCGACAGCTCCAGACCGGCCTGCTGCATGCTCAACCAGGCAATACCGGCCACCCCGTCAATGCCGCAGAACGCGACCCGTTCTAACCCTTCTTCCCGGAGTTGCGCGGCTATCTGACGATATTCCTGATGCACGACGTCGATGACCTCATTCAGGTAACGGGCATGCACCAGCGCCAGACGCCGGCGCTCGGCAGCACCTTTGGCGGTCAGTTGATAGCTTTTGCGGTTGCTGGACAGGTCACGCACCCGCACCCACCCCTTATCACTGCAGACCTTGAGGTAGCCGTTCACCAGCCCCAGGGCGCTCAGCAGGCGGCGCGCAAGGTCGCGTTGTGAGCTCACATCCCCCTTATCCAGCTCGCAGAGCAGGCGAAAGACCGTGTAGTCATCCAGCGATAGCACTGATTTTTTGTTCATGGTATGAACCATTACCTCAGACCCGCTTATTTTGCAACCGTCAACAGACGCTGGTAGAGACCTTCAAGTCGGCTCGCCCGATTCTTCCAGCCATGTTCCTCACGGGCACGAAGCCTAAGCCGTTTGCCCCGCTGGCGCAGGTCATCGTGATCCAGCAGGGCCTGTTCGATGCAGCGGGCCAGATCTTCGGCACTGCCCGGTTCGGCATAAAGACCGTCCTCCCCCAGCAGCTCACGATTGACCGGGCTGTCGAAACAGACCGTCGCCAGGCCGCAGGCCATGTAGTTCAGCAGCTTGCCGTTGGCCTCGGTGGTCGAAAGCTTGGGAGAAACCGCCAGATCACCGGCCGAGAGCAAAAGCGGCGCATCGCCGTAGTTCACCCGGCCGGTGAAGGTCACAAAACCGGCCAGCTTCAGCTGTTCGGCCTTGGCGCGATACTCCTCCTCCGGAAAGCCCATCAGCAGCAGGTGAAAGGTGCATCTGCGTTCCTTGAGCAGCACAGCAGCCTTAAGCAACAGGTCAGTGCCCTGGTACCGGTTGAGCAGGCCCAGGTAAACCACCAGCGGCAGGTCGTCGCTGATGCCCAGTCGCTGGCGGGCTTCACTGCGCTCCAACGGACGAAAGACCATGGTATCGACCCCGTCCGGAAACGAGACCACCCGCTCTTCCGTCAAACCGTTGTTCAGCAACTCCTCCCGGCCGGGTGTGGAGCTGGTCAGCACCAGATCGGCCAGGCGGTTGATCCCGCTTTCAACCGCCCTGAACAACCGCTGCAGCAGTGAACCAGGCTTAAAAAAACCGTGGTTGAGCGATTCGCCGGTCAGGCTGCCCTGGTAGTCGAAGACCAGCGGCACCCGCAGCAATCGGGCCACCAGCCAGCCCACCAGGGCGCCTTCATGCAGGTGGCCGTGAATCAGCTGTGGTCGAAAGCTGAACCCGACCATCAGTGCAGTGATCAGCAACAGCAGGTCCAGATACAGTTTGTGCCAGGAAGGACCTGCCTCCCGTTTCCGATACCAGGGAACAGCGATGGTCCGGTCAACCGGCACCGGCTCCAGATCTCGTCCCAGGTGGTAGCTGACGATCCGCACCTGATGACCCAGCGCCATCAGGGCCCGCGCCTCTTCATAGATCCTGACGTGGCAGCCCCGGTCCGAAAAATAGGGGGTCGGGGCGATCATCAGAATCCGTAAAGGGTCAAGGGGCAAGGGACACGGGGCAAGGGTAGTAAGACTATCACCCGCCTCCTGACCCCTGACCCTGGTTTCTTGATCCGTGCTACTCTGGTTCATTCAACCGCTCCCGTACGGTGTAGACCGGCTTACCCTGGGATTCGTACCAGGTGCGTGCGTTCAGTTCACCCAACAGCCCCAGGGCGATGAACTGCACCCCCATGAACAGCAGAAAGGCGGTCAGGATCAAGAGCGGGTTGCGATTCATGCTGTAGTCGTTGAACAGCTTCATCCAGAGTGTGGCGCCACCGGTCACCAACGACAGCAGCACCGCATAGATGCCCCATTTGCCGAACAGCTGAATCGGCTTGGTGGCGTAGGACAGCAGGAAGCGGACCGTGATCAGATCCAGCACCACCCGCATGGTGCGGGAGATGCCGTACTTGCTCTGACCATGCAGTCGCGGATGATGACGTACCGGCAGCTCGGTTACCTTGGCACCCACCCGGGAGGCCAGTGCCGGCACAAAACGGTGCATCTCGCCGTACAGGCCGATCCCTTCCAGCACCTCACGACGATAGGCCTTGAGGGTACAGCCGTAGTCATGCAGGTGGACGCCGGTCATACTGGAGATCAGGCCGTTGGCAATGCGGGACGGCAAGATGCGCTTGATAAAGGCATCCTGACGGTCCTTACGCCAGCCGGAAACCACATCGTAGCCTTCCCTGATCTTTTCCAGCAACAGAGGGATATCGGCCGGGTCGTTCTGAAGATCGCCGTCCATCGGGATGATCACCGCACCGCGAGAGGCCTCGAAGCCGGCCGCCATGGCGGCGGTCTGGCCGAAATTACGACGGAAACGGATCACCCGCACCCGTTTATCCGCCAGGGCCAGCTCCTTCAGCACGGCAAAGGAGCCGTCGCCGGAACCGTCATCAACGGTGATGATCTCATAGGAAAGCCCGGTGGGGGCAAGGGCCGCAGTGACGGCGTCATACAACGGTCGGATATTCGCTTCTTCATAATAGATCGGGATAACGACACTCAGGTCCATGCTGACAACTCCTGATTACTGGTCGGCCAACGTCAGGCGGCGCACCGTAACCGCTGACTGCTTATAGCATGTTTGTTTCGGCAGCGGCAGCAGAAAGCCGGCCAGAAGTCCCACACCATTGGCGAGGTGCAGCAACGGGAACAGGACCGGCAGCAGCACCATAAACAGCGGGTTGCGACCTATGACCGCTGCCCGCAGGCCGCACAGCAGGCAGGCCGCAGCGTAGAGCCCTAAGGGCAGCCGCCAGAGCGGCGCATGAAAGAAGAGCAGGCTCAACAGGTACAGCAGCAGCCCCAGGGGGGCAAAGGGCATCAGCCCGGAGACGCCGGCCATACGGGTCTGGCGGGCCCGGCCACGCCCATAGCGGAACATCTGCTTGACGAATGCGGCCAGGTGCGGACGCTGGCTGCGTTCCACCGCCAGCCGCGGGTCATGCAGCAGCCTGCCGCCGCTTGCCCGCAACCGATCCAGAAACTCGTTTTCCTCATTGGGGTAGAGCCGCTCGTCAAAGCCGCCACAGGCTAAAAACGCCGCACGACGTACCGCCAGATTGCAGAGGATCAGTTCACGTTCTGTGGTCTCCCGCAGGCTGCCCACGGCACGGTAACGGTTACGCACCCCGCCTGCTCCCAGTGGAGAGGCCAGGACTGCCCCGATGGCGCGCTGCAGCAATGAATCGCTGGCCGGGGTCAGCGATGGTCCACCCACGGCAACCACCTGAGGATCGCGAAAATGCTCAACGATCCGCTGCAGGCAATCGGGCACCACCTCTGAATCGTCATCCAGAAAATAGATGATCTCACCTGTGGCCTGCTGCACCGCCTTATTTCGCTGCCGACTAGGGTTGGTCCCTTCCGCCACCAGCAGCTCTAACTGCCCCTGGGGCCAGGCCAGCCGCCTGACTCGCTCCAACGCCTGGGGCACCAGCCCCGGTTTGATCGGTATGACAATCGTGATGGTCAAGATGCCTCGCCTGAAAAGGAAAAACCGGGCGGACCCGGTTTTTCTGTCGTGTAACATACAACGAAGATTTTTTCGTCCTGGGTGCGGCTGTTCAGGCAGACGTGCCCAGGGCGGAAAAAGATCGTTTTACAGGCCGCCGTAGCTGTGCAGACCGGAGAGTAACAGATTGACCCCCAGATAGCAGAAGATGGTGGCCACAAAGCCGATGATCGACAGCCAGGCTGCCCGGCGGCCCACCCAGCCCTTAGTGAAGCGGGCATGCAGGAAGGCGGCGTAGACGAACCAGACGATCAGCGACCAGGTCTCTTTGGGGTCCCAGCTCCAGTAGGTGCCCCAGGCGTAGTTGGCCCAGGCCGCGCCGGTGATGATGCCTAAGGTCAACAGCGGAAAACCCACCATGATCGCCTTGTAGTTCAGCTCATCCAGTACCTTGGTGGGGGGGAAGAGAGAGAGGATACCGCCGGCAGCATCAGTCGCCTTCTCTTCGCTTTTTACCTTGATCAGATACATGATCGATACACCGCAGGCCACGGCAAAGGCGGCGTAGCCCAGGAAGCAGGTGATCACGTGGTAGGTCAGCCAGTTGCTCTGCAGGGCCGGCATCAGGGGATTGATGTCGGCCGGCAGGTAGAGCTGGGCCCAGGTCATCCCCAGCAGGGCAAAGGGCATCACAAAGGCGCCGATCACCCGGTATTTGTACTTGGCGTCGATGATGCCGAAGATCAGGACGATACTCCAGGCAAAGAAGACCACCGATTCGTAGAGGTTGGACAGGGGGGCGTGGCCCATGCCGATGTCGTAGGATTCCTTCCAACGCAGGCCGATGGCCACAGTCTGGATGGCGAAGCCGATCCAGGCCAGCACCGAGCCGGACAGACCGACTTTGTTGTTGCGGCCGGCCAGGTAGATGAAGAAGGCCAGGGTGGAGGCCATGTAAAAGATGGTGGTGATGTTGAACAGTTTGGCGCTCAGCATAAACGGTCATTCCTCCGCTTAAATGTTCTGATTGTGCAGTTTTTCTGCTAGGGCCTCAAATTCGTCCTGGAAGGCCGGCTGGTTTTTGCTGGCATTGCCGAAGATACGGGCATGGCCAGGGGACAGCACGATCCAGACCCGCTTGTGAGACATAAAAAAGGCGATGCACAGCCCCAGACACATCATGATACAGCCGATCCAGACCACCCAGACGCCAGGGTCTTTGGCCACCTGCAGGCCGGTATACATCCGGGCGTCGGTGCCGGTAAAGGTGAAGATCAGCCGATCGCCTCGCAGATCCTCCAGGGTCGGTTGTTCCTTGTAGACCTTAAAAAACTGCGGCTCACCGTTACCGCTTATCCGCAAGGTGGCCACGAGACCTTCGCCGGGGTTGTCGGTCAGATCCACGATGCTGGCACTGCGGCCGTCCGGCAGCTTCGTCTGCGCTCCAGGACGCAGGGCGATCTGTTCGCTGGTGCCGCTCACGCGGTTGGTCACCGAGAAAAAGAAGGCGGTCGGATCCGAGGCCGGCCCGTAGCTGGATTGATAGAAGGTGATCCCCTTGTAGGTCAACGGCTCGTTGACGATCAGCCGGACATGCTTGTAGTCGGGAATTTCCTTGCCGTTTTCGGTCAGGGTCAGAATGCTCTTGAACTCCTTTGGCATCCCGCTCGGCCCGCCGCCGGGGGCATCGTAAAAGGTGACCGTAAACTGGTCGCAGCGAACCTCGAAACCCAACGGGATGGTCTTGCCGCTACGGGCCTGGATGGCGTTGATGGTTTCGCCTTCCACAATGGCCACAAAGCCTTTGTAGCCGAACAGGTTGCCGATGATGGCCCCGACAAAGATCACCACGATACTGAAGTGCACCACATAGACCCCCAGACGGCACCAGGGGTTTTTCTGGGCGAACAGGTGATACTGGTGATCTACCTTGGTGATGACCGGCTTGGCGAACTCTGCGGCCAAAAAACCGGCCAGACGCTCTTTGCTCTCCTCTAAAGACGCGCTCAGCTTGAAATCACGGGAAGGGAAGATCTTCTGCTGCATCTCTGACAGCGTGGTGGCCGGCTCGCTGACAAATGTGAAGACATGGGGCAAGCGCTTGATGGAACAGGCGATCAGGTTGACCGTAAACAGGGCCAACAGCGCCAGAAACCACCAGGAGTGGTACATGTCGAAGAAGCCCAGCTTCTCGTACAAGGCCCGCTTGGTTGCGCTGATGGTTGCCCAGTAGCGCTCGTCGATATTGGGGAACTGGGGAATGATGGTCCCGATGATCGAGGTGATCGCCAGGGTAATCAGCAGGAAGATGGTCAGTTTGAGTGAGCAGAAAAAATCCCAGATCTGCTGTATCGGGCTGCGTTCGTTCGTACTCAAGGTTGTCGCTCCAGAAGATGTATTAGCTGAGCCTCATAATACCAGACCATTTATGTCTTGTATTAAGGTCTGTTTATAAACCATTCATCTTAAAAAAGGTAGCGCTTTTTTGCTCAAACAGCGCCTGAAAACGTAAACAAAAAGGGCCGGCAGATGCCGGCCCTTCGTTAAGACACTGACCAGTGGTCAGACTACTTCTTGTGGCAATCCTTGCAGCCTTGGGGGCCCTTGGCTTCAGCCTTGTGACACTTGACGCACAGTTGGTTGTGGGCCACGTCCTTGTTGATCTCGACCTTCTTGGGGGCACCCTCGTGGCACTTGGCACAGCCCAGCTTCATGTGAGCTTTGTGGGGGAAGGCCACCTTGCCGAAGGAACCGCCCTTGTACTCGTAGTTCTCCTGGGCAGCGGCAAAGGCGGAACCGGCAAAGGCAACCACGGCAACCATCGCAATCAGAGCTTTTTTCATCGTTACAACCTCCTGTTTGAGTTCAAAGTAGCTGGACTAAAACATAGCCCTTTCTCCAATGTCAAGCATTAAGCGTACCAATCAGCTCCTATCCAGTGCCTTACGACCGATGTCACGACGAAACTGGACACCACGCCAACTGATGGCGGCGACGCCCTGGTAAGCCCGCTCGATGGCGGCCGCCACCGTGGCACCGCGGGCGGTCACCCCCAGCACCCGGCCACCGGCGGTCACCACCTTACCGCCCTGCTCCGCCGTACCGGCATGAAAGACGGTCACATCCTGCAGGGCAGCGGCGGCATCAAGCCCCTTGATCTCATCACCCTTGGCAATCTCGCCCGGGTAGCCCTCGGCCGCCATCACCACGCAGACCGCCGCCTGGTCGTACCACTCGATGGTCTTACCGGCCAGGTTGCCTTCGGCCACGGCCAACAGCAGCGGCACCAGGTCAGACTTCATCCGCATCAGGAGCGGCTGACACTCGGGATCGCCAAAACGGGCATTGAATTCAAGGGTCTTGACCTGACCATCCTTGACCATCAGGCCGGCGTACAAAATGCCGCGGTAAGGGCAGCCTTCGGCGGCCATGCCGTCCACCGCCCGCTGCACGACCTGCTCCATGGCAGCGGCATGCACGGCCGGCGTCACCACCGGCGCCGGCGAGTAGGCCCCCATACCGCCGGTATTGGGTCCCTTGTCGCCATCAAAGATCGCCTTGTGATCCTGGGCCGATACCAGGGGGATTACCTCTTTTCCGTCAGTGATTGCCAGAAATGAGGCCTCCTCCCCTTCCAGAAACTCCTCAATCACCACCCGCGAACCAGCGGCGCCGAAGGCGTTACCGGAAAGCATCTCGCGTACCGCAGCAGTGGCGTCCTCAACGGTCTGGGCCACCACCACCCCTTTACCGGCCGCCAGGCCGTCGGCCTTGACCACGATCGGCGCACCGGTCTGCCGGATAAAGGCGAGGGCAGGATCGATCTCGGTGAAGACGCCGTAGGCGGCGGTCGGGATGCCGTACTTCTGCATCAGATCCTTGGAAAAGGCCTTGCTGGCCTCGATCCGGGCAGCAGCCCGGCTGGGGCCGAACACCTTCAGCCCGTACTCCTGAAACAGATCCACAATCCCCAGGGACAACGGCTGTTCCGGGCCCACCACGGTCAGGTCGATCCCTTCCGACTTGGCAAACCCCAGCAGCTTGTCGATCTCATCGGCCTTGATCGGCACATTCAGCGCCAGATTGGCTGTGCCGGGGTTACCCGGCGCACAGAAAACCTGCGTCACCAGCGGCGACTGGGCGATCTTCCAGACCAGGGCATGCTCGCGGCCACCGCCGCCCACCACCAAAACTTTCATACTAACCACCTCAACACTCTGTAAGTCGTAACCGAAGACCGATCAATTTTTCGTGAGATCAAGGAAGATGAGCAGATGCGCGGAGGCGTACAACGAAGTACGCCGCACAAGCATATGCGCTATCTGACGCCGAGATCGCGGAAAAGGGGCGGTCTTAATGGCGGAAATGGCGCATGTTTGTGAAAATCATGGCGATGCCATGCTCATTGGCCGCCTGAATGACCTCTTCATCCCGCACGCTGCCGCCAGGCTGGATGATGGCGGTCACCCCTGCCTCGGCAGCGGCATCCACGCCGTCACGGAACGGGAAGAAGGCGTCAGAGGCCAGCACGGTACCCTTGATCGGCAAGAGCGCCTTCTGCACCGCGATCTTGGATGAATCCACCCGCGACATCTGGCCGGCGCCGATCCCCACGGTCTGGTCGCTGTTGGTGAAAACGATGGCGTTGGACTTGACGTGCTTGCAGACCCGCCAGGCGAAATCCAGGGCCGCCAGTTCGGTGGCGCTGGGGGCCCGCTGGGTCACCACCCGGCAATCGGCGGCAGCCACCATGCCCAGGTCGCGTCCCTGCAGCAGCAGGCCGCCCACCACCCGCTTCATGTCGTAGCCGGTCTGGGCATGATCGCCCAACAGCGGCACCTGCATCACCCGCACGTTCTTCTTGGCGGTGAATATATCCAGCGCCTCCTGGGTATAGCCGGGGGCGATCACCGCCTCCAGGAAGGTGGAGGTCAGCTCACGGGCCGCATCGGCATCCACCTGGCGGTTGAAGCCGACAATGCCGCCAAAGGCCGAGACCGGATCACATTCGCGGGCCTTGAGATAGGCCGACAGCGGGCTGTCGCCCAGGGCCACGCCGCAGGGGTTGGTGTGTTTGATGATCACCGCCGCCGGTTTGCCGTTAAACTCCTTGACGGTCTCGATGGCGGCGTCCAGATCGATGATGTTGTTGAAGGACAACTCCTTGCCCTGCAGCTGCACTGCATTGGAAACGCAGGGCTCTGACAGGCTGTTTTCAACGTAGAAGGCCGCCGACTGGTGGGGGTTTTCACCGTAACGCAGGTCCTGGGCCTTTTTCACCTGCAGGCTGTAGGTCTCCGGGTATTCCACCGCTTCATCACCCAGGCGAGCCCCCAGCCAGTTGGAGATGGCGCCGTCGTAGGCGGCGGTGTGCTGATAGACCTTGACCGCCAGCCGGAAGTTGGTCTTTTCAGAGACGCAACCGCCGTTTGCGGCCATTTCGTCCAGCACAAGCTGGTAGTCATTGCAATCAACCAGCACGGTCACATCACGGTTGTTCTTGGCTGCGGAGCGCAGCATGGTGGGACCACCGATGTCGATATTCTCAATGGCGTCCTCCAGTGTGCAGTCCGGCTTGGCCACGGTGGCCTCAAAGGGATACAGGTTGACCACCACCAGGTCGATCGGCTGGATGCCGTGTTCCTGCATCTTGGCCTGGTGCTCCGGGTTGGAGCGGATCCCCAACAGGCCGCCATGCACCTTGGGATGCAGGGTCTTGACCCGGCCGTCCAGCATCTCGGGGAAACCGGTAAACTCGGAGACATCCTTGACCGTCAGCCCTGCCTCGCGCAGCAATTTGGCGGTACCTCCGGTGGAGAGAATCTCCACGCCGTAACCGGCCAAGGCCTTTGAAAACTCGACCACGCCGGTCTTGTCGGAAACACTGATCAACGCACGGGTAATGTTTGCCATACTTGAAACCCCTTCTTGCTGTTTTTTCGCTATAATGTTGGGAAGTTATACAGGAAAATCGATCTGTTCAAGAAACTTCTGTTCAAACAGCGGCGTGCCGGAGAGCGGCACCACCCGGCAACGGGCTGCCAACTGTTCAACGGTTGTTGTGCCATCTGCCTGAACCACCAGGCGCTCCACACCTGCCAGGGCCCCCTCACTGACAAAACGGCACTTTTCTACCATTTCCTCACTGAAGATGCCAACGGTTTTCAGGTCCTGCGGGTCCAAAACAGCCCCAAAGGAGCCGGTCAAAATCAGATCCTGCAAGGCGTCGCAACGTATACGCGCCCGTTCCAGCAACACGTCCAGACCGGCCCGCACCGCCCCCTTGGCAAGCTGCAGCTGGCGGATGTCGCCTTGTGTCAGTGCAACCTGCCCTTGCGCATCGCGGTGCAGCACAAAGGCCAGCTCACCATCACGTTCAATGATCCGGTTGGCCAGATTGGACGGGACTTCTGCGGGAGTGAGCAGCCGTCCGGAGCGATCGATGATCCCTTTGCGCAACAGCGCCGCCACCAGCCGGATCACGGCAGAACCGCAGATACCCAGCGGCCTCCCGCCACCAAGCACCTTGGTTTGCAAGCGATCAGCATCCAACGTGACATCACTGATGGCGCCTCGCAAGGCAGCCATGCCGCAGCTTAAGGAGCCCCCCTCAAAGGCAGGACCGGCAGCGGCCGAGGTGGCCCACAGCGTCTCACCATCATCAAGCGCCATCTCGCCGTTGGTGCCCATGTCGAGATACAGGGCCGGTGACGGCGGCGCCTGCTGCTGGCAGCCAAACAGAAAGGCCACCGTATCGCCACCCACAAAACCGCCCGGCTGGGGAAAGAGATACACCTGTTCGCAAAACTTCCAGTCCAGCTCTGCAGCAGCTATCGTCAGTCCCTTGGTTTGACGCGGTCGAAAGGGCGGACGAGCCAGCGTTTCAACCGGCCAGCCCAGCAGCAGGTGCTGCATGGCCGGATTACCGGCCACGGCGGCCAGCGCTACCAGGTCGGCAGCCACCCCGGCTTCCTGTAGCAGACTGTTGGCAAGCCGGGCCAGTTCAGCTCGAATCAGGCTGGACATCTCATCTGCCGCGCCGGAGGAGTGAACTGCCGCATCCAGCCTTGAGACAACGTCAGCTCCGAACCGACGTTGCGGATTCAGGCTGCCGGCCATGGCACAGCGGCGGCCACTGCTCAGCTCGACCAGTGAAGCCGCCAGGGTGGTGGTGCCCAGATCAAAAGCGATGGCGTACATAGCGCAATGCAAAAGGTCAGCGGATGCGGACCGGCAGTTCATGCCGCTGCAGCACCGCGCCCATCTCTTGGGCGAAGATACCGGCACTGCCGGCTGCGGCCAGGAAACGTTCGGCAGCGGCGGAAGCCAGTGCGATCAGCAGGCCACCGGAGGTTTGGGGATCGAACAGCGGCAGCAGCCGGTCAGGGTCAACCAGACCGCAATCCAGCATCCTGCTGTAGTAATCGCGGTTACGGTAGCAACCGGCCGGCACCATACCATCCCCCACCAGGGCAGACAGGCCGCTCATCAGCGGAATCCGGTCCAGGTCCAGCGCCAACGTTACCCCGGCACCACGAGCCATCTCACACGAGTGGCCGATCAGCCCGAAACCGGTCACGTCGGTGCAGGCGCTGGGGTCGTGCTGCAGCATCAACTCACCGGCCGCCCTGTTCAGCTGCATCATCCAGCCGATCGCCTCGGCCTCAACCTCCGGCTCCACCAGTTCGCCCTTGATCGCGGTGGCAACAATGCCGCTGCCGAGCGGCTTGGTCAGGATCAGGCGGTCACCGATCCGGGCGGTGCTGTTACGGATAATTCGGTCGGGATGAACCGTCCCGCTGACCGACAGGCCGTATTTGAGCTCATCATCCTCCACGGTATGCCCCCCCACCAGGCAGCAACCGGCCTCGTTCAGGGCGTCCTGGCCACCGGCCAGCAGTTCGGACAGTATCTCCACCCCCATACTGCAGGCAGGGAAGAAGGCCAGGTTCATGGCGGTAACCGGCCGTGCCCCCATGGCGTAGATGTCGGACAGGGCGTTGGCCGCGGCGATCCGGCCAAACCGATAGGGATCGTCCACCGGCGGGGTGATGATATCGCAGGTCTCCACCAGGGCCAGCTCAGGGCTGAGACAATAGACCCCCGCATCGTCGGCCGTCTCCGGTCCCACGAGCAGCTTCGGGTCGGCGGGGCGCTTAAGCCCCGACAGAGCATTTTCCAGGCCCTCCGGGCCCAGTTTGGCCGCTCAGCCGGCCGCCTTGACCGTTTGGGTCAGCTTGATCTTCTTGTTGGTCATTTCAGATACACCCGCGGCACCCGCTTGCTGATGCCGCAAAAGATTTCATAGGGGATGGTGCCGGCCCACTGGGCAAGTTCTTCGGCCCGGATACTGTTGCCGAAAGGGTCACTGCCCATCAGCGTCACCTCATCCCCCACCGTAACGCCCTCGATATGGGTCACGTCCAGCATGAACCAGTCCATGCAGACCGTGCCGGAGACCGGTGCCCGCTCACCCCGCACCAGCACCTGCCCCTTGTTGGTCAATGCCCGGCAATAGCCGTCGGCATAGCCCACCGGCACACTGGCGATCAGGCTCCTGCTGCTGGTACTGAAACGCCGGGCATAGCTGATGGCGGTGCCCGGTTCGACCCATTTCAGCATGGCGATCTTGCTTTTCAGCCGCATGACCGGCTTCAGCTCCAGCTTGCCCTGAAAGTCCGACGACGGCAGGGCGCCGTACAGGGCGATGCCGGGACGGACCAGGTTGCAAAAGGGATAATCCTTGAGCAGCGCGCCGGCACTGTTGGCAATGTGCACGTAGCGTGGCGCATAACCCGCCTTGCGCACCTGCTTGACCGCCCATTCAAAGCGTTCGGCCTGCATGCGGGTGTAATACTGGCCCGCCTCATCCAGCTCGTCGGCCGAAGAGAAGTGGGACACCACCCCCTCCAGACAGATGTTGGGCAATAGCTTCATGGCATCCAGCAGGGCCGGCAGCTCATTGTAGGGGATGCCCAGGCGAGCCATGCCGGTATCCACCTTGAGATGCACCAGCGCCTTGCGGTACAGTTTGGCAGCGGCATGGTCCAGGGCCTTCAGTTGATCAAAGGAGAAGACCGCCGTGGCTACGTTGTAGCCGACGCACTTGCGCTCCTGGCCTGGATAGACGCCGCCCAGCAGCAAGATCGGCTTGTCGATGCCGGCCTTGCGCAACTGGATCGCCTCGGCCAGGAAGGCCACACCAAAGGCATCAACCCCCTGTTGCTCGAGCTCACGGCTGACCTCAAGAAAGCCGTGTCCATAGGCGTCGGCCTTGACCACCGCCAGCACAGCAGCACGGGAAGGGACCGAGGCACGCAGGGTGCGGTAGTTTTCCCGCAGTGCGGCCAGATTGATCTCGGCAAAGGTAGGACGGCTGTCAAACATGATGCTTGAATTCTTACCACGGCTCCTGGTGGCGGGCAACGAGAAAACAATGTTTGGGGGCAGTTGACGTGCTGTTCGTTTTAGCGTATGGTAATGTCTGCCCTGGGGGAGCCGTTTTTTAGCACCTGGCTGAGACAGCGCTTGCGCTGAACCCCTGAACCTGAACCGGGTAATGCCGGCGGAGGAAAGCGGCCAGCTCATGTCATGCACAGGGCCGCTCTGTATCCGCAGAGCGGCCTTTTTTTCGTACGAGGCGACCACACATGTCCGTCACACAACCGTCAAAACTGCGTCTGGTAACACCCCTGGCCAAGGGGGGCGTTGTTGAGCGCCACTTGCGTGGTGTCTACCTGATCACCGACCAGCATGAAAACCTGTTGGAACGGGTGTATACGGCGCTCCGGGGCGGGGTCAACGTTCTGCAGTATCGCGCCAAGGACAAGCCGTACGAGGCCTGCCTGGCCGAAGCGGCCGCGCTGCACAAACACTGCCGCGCCGGCAACACCTTGTTCATCGTGAATGACGACATCAGACTGGCCCGTGATCTGGATGCCGACGGCGTCCACCTGGGCCAGGAAGACGGCAGCGTGGCCGCCGCTCGCGAATTGCTGGGACCGGACAAGATCATCGGCGTCTCGACCCACACCCTGAAAGAGGCCCTCAAGGCCGAAGCCGATGGAGCCGACTACCTCGGCTTTGGCGCCATGTACCCCACCGGCAGCAAGATGATCACCCAGATGCCCGGCACTGCCGGCCTGGCTGCTGTCCGCGATCAGGTCAGGCTGCCGATTGTGGCCATCGGCGGCATCAGTCCGGCCAACGCCTGCCGGGTGATCGAGGCCGGCGCCAATGCCGTGGCCGTGATCTCATCGGTGCTGTCAGCCCCCCGGCCCGATCTGGCGGCGGCTGAGCTGCGGCTGCTGTTCAACCGCACGGCTCCCCTCCCGCGCGGAGCCGTGCTGACCGTGGCCGGCAGCGACTCCGGCGGCGGGGCCGGCATTCAGGCCGACCTGAAGACCATCACCCTGCTGGGCAGCTACGGCGCCTCGGCCCTGACCGCCCTGACCGCCCAGAATACCCGCGGCGTCCATTCCATCCACGGTCTGCCCCCCAGCTTTGTCAAGGACCAGCTGCAGGCGGTGCTGTCCGACCTGCCGATCGACGTGATCAAGACCGGCATGCTGCACACCCCGGCCATCATCAGTCTGCTGGCCGAGCAACTGGCCGAGCAACCGCGGCTCTTGCCGGCGGTGATCGACCCGGTGATGGTGGCCAAGGGGGGCGCCAATCTGTTGGAACGGGATGCGGTGGCGGTCTTTGTGCAGGAGCTGCTGCCCCAGGCCTACCTGCTGACCCCTAACCTGCCGGAGGCTGAACGGCTGTTGAACCGCCGCATTCCAACCAGTACCGATATGGAACAGGCTGCCCGCGACTTGCATGCCCTGGGTGCCGCCAATGTGCTGGTCAAAGGCGGCCACCTGACCGGGTCTGAGGCCCACGACATCCTGTTCGACGGCAGCACGATCCACCGCTTCACTGCCGATCGGATCTTCACCGGCGCCACACACGGCACCGGCTGCAGCTATGCCTCGGCCATCGCCACATTGCTGGCCCAGGGCGAACCGCTGCCCGAGGCGGTGCGTCGCGCCAAACAGTTCATCACCACCGCCATCCGCCTGGCCCGCCCGATGGGTAAGGGCCATGGCCCGGTCAACCATTATCTCGCCGCAAAGGAACAAGCGCCATGACCCAGTTAGAAGCCGCCCGCAAGGGAATCATCACCGACAAGATGCAGACCGCTGCCGCAGCCGAAGGGGTCAGCCCCGAGTTCATCCGTGACGGCATCGCCAAGGGCACCATCATCATCAGCCATAACAACAAGACCCACCAGCACGGCATCCCGCTGGCAGTGGGGGCCGGCCTGCGCACCAAGGTCAACGCCAACATCGGCACCTCGGCCGACGACACCGACATTACCAAAGAGCTGGAAAAGGCCCGGGTGGCGGTCAAGCATGGCGCCGACGCCATCATGGACCTCTCCACCGGCGGTCCGGTGGATGAGATCCGCCGTGCCATCGTGGCCGAAACCAAGGCCTGCATCGGCTCGGTGCCGCTCTACCAGGCCGCCACCGACACAGTCCGGATCAAGAAAAAGGCCCTGGTGGACATGACCGCCGATGACATCTTCAAGGGGATCATCAAACATCTGGACGACGGCGTTGACTTCATCACGGTCCATTGCGGGGTGACCCGTTCCACCGTGGAGCGGATGAAGAACGAAGGAAGGATCATGGACGTGGTCTCCCGAGGCGGCTCCTTCACCATCGAGTGGATGAGCTACAACAACAAGGAAAACCCGTTGTATGAAAACTTCGACCGCCTGCTGGAGATCACCAAGGAATACGACGCCACCCTGTCGTTGGGGGACGGTTTCCGACCCGGCTGTCTGGCCGACGCCACCGACCGGGCCCAGATCCACGAGCTGATCATCCTGGGTGAACTGACCCAACGGGCCTGGGACGCCGGGGTGCAGGTGATGATCGAGGGGCCGGGCCATGTGCCCCTCAACCAGATACAGACCAACATCCAGCTGCAGAAACGGCTCTGCCACGGCGCGCCGTTCTACGTGCTGGGGCCGCTGGTGACCGACATCGCGCCGGGTTATGACCATATCACCTGCGCCATTGGCGGTGCCATCGCCGGTGCGGCCGGGGCCGACTTCCTCTGTTACGTCACCCCTTCCGAACACCTGGCCCTGCCGGAGATCGAGGATGTGCGCAACGGCGTGATCGCCTCCCGCATTGCGGCCCACGCCGCTGATATCTGCAAAGGACTGCCCGGCGCCATTGAAAAAGACAACGCCATGGCCCGCGCCCGCAAAAAACTGGACTGGGAAGGCCAGTTCGCCCTGGCCCTGGACCCGGAACGGGCCCGGGAGTACCGTGCCAATTCACCGGTCTCCGAGCATGGCGCCTGTACCATGTGTGGGGAGTTTTGTGCCTATAAGGTGATGGACGAAGCAATGAAAAGGTAGGAACGGTCTTTTTCCGCCCTGGCCGCGTCACCCGCAGCCAGGACCAAAAATCCTCGTTCCTGAACTATCGGTTTAATACTTAGGCACGAGAGGGGAAGATCATGGGCGACATTACCCGTTTCGGCATCTCGATCGACAGCGACCTTTTGGAGAGCTTTGATCGGCTGATTGCCCAGAAGGGGTACCAGAACCGCTCCGAGGCGATACGCGACCTGATCCGCAACGCCCTGGTGGAAGAGAAGACCACCAGCGGCCAGGAAGAGATGGTCGGCACGCTGACTATGGTCTACAACCACCATGTGCGCGACCTGGCCGACAAGCTGACCGAGCAGCAGCATCAGCACCATCAGCAGGTGGTCTCGGCCCTGCACGTGCACCTCGATGCCCACAACTGCCTGGAGGTACTGGTCTTAAAAGGGAGCAGCGCCGAGATCAATCGTATCGCCAATGAACTGCTGGGAGTCAAGGGGGTCAAACACGGCCGGCTGTTTCTGACCTCCGCCACCCCCGAAAGCCACTAACTTCATCCATCATCTGCCGCAGATGCAGCAGGCCTGCAGCGAAAGCGGCAGTTCCAGGCGACAACCGGCCAAGAGCGCCGTATTCCTCAAGATATCCCCTGGGGCGCCGTCCGCCCTGATCTCCCCTTCGTGCAGCAGCAGCACCCTGCTGCAAACCTGAGCCACCATGTCCAGATCATGGCTGGTGATGATCCGTGTCTGGTCAAAGGCGGATAACAACTGCATGATCTCTCGTCGGCCACAGGGGTCCAGGCCGGCGGTCGGTTCATCCATCACCAGCACAGATGAGTGCATGGCCAGCACCGTGGCGATGGCAACACGCTTCTTTTCACCTGCCGAGAGCCGGTAAGGCGGCTTGACGGCCAGATGCCGGGCAGAGACCGCATCAAGCGCCTGGAAGACGCACTGTTCCAGCGCTTGACCCGTTATACCCAGATTAAGCGGACCGAAGGCCACATCGTCATAGACCGTGGGCATGAACAACTGGTCGTCCGGCTGCTGGAAGACCATGCCAACACTGCGCCGCACCTCCTGCAACGTGGCACTGGTCACCGGAATATCGCCGATCTGCACCTGTCCCGAGGTGGGGCTGAGCACACCGTTTAGTTGCTGCAGCAGAGTGGATTTTCCAGCACCGTTGGCACCGATAACACCCACCGATTCGCCGGGATAGATAACAAAAGAGACCGAACGGAGCGCAACGGTCCCGTCCGGGTAGCTAAACGACAGCTGATCTGCACTAACGATAGGGTTGCTCATGCGCTCAGACCACACCCTGAATCAGGCCAAGGGCAGCCTTACCCACCAGCTGCGGCAGATTGACCAGCCGCAACAACAGACAGCCCCCTGCAAACAGCAGTAGCGCCGCCAGTTCCCTCAGGCCGAAACGGTAGTGTTGGCTGGAATGGAACTGCCCCGTAAACCCTCGGGCCAGCATAGCCTGGTGGACCCGCTCGGCCCGCTCCCAGGAACACAGCAGCAGATGGGCAATCATGGCCGCAAAGGGTCCAGGCCCCATCCCTCTGCGACCGATACTGCGCAATGCTCGGGCCTGTGAGGCGCGGGCCGCCTCTTCTGCAAGCACAAACAGGTAGCGGTACATGAACAGCAGCTGGGTCACCAAAGGCTGCGGCACACCGAACCGCGCCAGGGCCGCGCCGATAGCCGGAACACCGGTCACCGCCACCAGCAGAATGGCGGCAACGGCACTCAGCAAGGCGCGCAGCACGATCGAGATGAACGACAACCAGCCGCCGCTGATACCAACCGCGCCCAGCTGTAGCTGGACCGTATGGTCGAAGAGCGGATCGGCAGCCCCGACCAGCAGGGCAAACGGCAGCACCAGCAGCGCCTTACGGGCCACCAGCCAGACCGGCAGCCCAGCCATGGCACAGATAGCCAGGGGGACAAAAAAGAACGGCAACAGGCTGCTTAACGCATAGCGGTCAAAGGAAACCACGGTCAGGATAAAGCCAAACGCAGCCAGCAGCTTGAACCGTGCATCGAGGCGGTGAATCGTCGAATCACCACTCGCCAGCAGGTCGAGCTGACGCAGATCCAGTAACGAGCCGAAGATGATACCAGAGTTCATCGTGCAGCACTCACGGATTGCCCCTGCCCCTGCCCAGCAGTAGCGCCCCAACTGACAGGAGCAGCACGGTGATGCCACCACCCACCAGCCCGGCAAGGCTGGTGCCCCAGTGTTCAGGAGACGGACCTGCGACAGGCAGTGGAGCGGTTGCCTGCCTAAAGCCGTAGTCCGGCAGGAGTGCCAGCTGCTCCTGAACCTTGGCCAGCACCTGATGCAGACCATGCCGTGGATTGGCCAGCTCAGCACTGCCGGCAACCTGGCGGATTGCCCACTCCAGACCATCAGGCTTATCCGAGGCCGCCAGCGATCCGAGTCCACCGATCACCAGCGCTGCGACAAAAAAGCCTACCAGCAGACTACGTAGCGGCAGACCTGCCGTTGATGCCACCGAATCGGGCGTCGCAAGCAACTCGGGACGGACGTCACTGACCAGTCTCACGACTGTAGCGGTAACGGCCCCTTCCAGCAGACCGACCGCCAGGTGTATCGGCTGCATCAGCAGTACAAAGGCAGTAAACGGCAAGGCAGAGATGCCGGACAACGTCGTCTGCAGCACCACGGCCAGGGCGCCTGACTGGAGCGCCAGCAACGCAGAAATCATGATGGCCAGCGAACGGCGGGAAACTGTGGGAGATGAGCCGGCCAAAGGCCGGAAACAGAACGGATAGATCAGGTAGGCCGGGATGATGCCCATATTGACGATATTGCACCCCAAGGCCAGCAGGCCGCCGTCGGCAAAGAGCAGGGCCTGCACGATCAGCACCGAAGAGATGGCCAGCAGCGCCGCATGGGGCCCCAACAGGATAGCCAACAGCAGACCACCTCCCAGATGGCCGCTGGAACCGGTGCCGGGAATGGCAACATTAATCATCTGGGCGGCAAAGACAAAGGCGCCCAACACCCCCATCAACGGTACCCGACGCTGATCATTGCCCCGCGTAAGCTGTGCCGAGCTATAGCCAATCGCACCTGCTGCAACTGCCCACATGGCTCCACCAACTGCTGGAGAAACCAGCGCGTCTGCCATATGCATAGCACCCCCCGGTGTTACAGATTCTCAATTCGTGCCACCGGGACTATAGCGCGCTGCACCCCACCCGTCAACCGACTGGCTGCTCACAGCGCAGCATCAATCCGCTGTAGCCCCTCCAGCGCACCACAGGCCAGCCCGATATGGGGTGCGGCGATCTCCGGCTCACGGGTGTTGATCCGGATCACCGTGGCGCCGGGATAGCGCCAGCCGATCCGTTCTGATGTGGCTCGGATGGTGGGAATGGCGCTGCCCGCCCCCAGCTCGATCACGGCGATCCGAGCATCAGCATGCTGCTCCAGAAACGCCTGAAAGGACTCCTCCTGGGCATGGGTTCGCTCCGGCAGCCAGGACCAGTCACCAAACATCAGGATATTGGGTCGACTGACCCCACCGCACTGCGGACAGCGGGGGATATGTCCAGCCCGCATGCTGCCTTCATCAACCGGAATCTGTTCGGTGTTGGGCCAGATCGTCTGCGAGCAGGGCCGCAGACACTGCAACCAATGGATCGAACCGTGCACCTCGAGCATCCGGTCAGCAGCAAAACCGGCCTTCTGGAACTGACCATCCACATTTGAGGTGACCACAAAGTACGGAGCCCGTTTTTGTGCAATCCAACGGAGCATAATCTCAAAACCGCCGTGGGGAACGATCTGCCGGTACAGATTGGTGCGGTGCCCGTAAAAGCCCCATCCAAAGGCCGGGTCGCGCTGAAAATGTTCCGGGTTGGCGCACTCCGCAAAGGAAAGACCCAGGCGGGCATAGGGCGGATAGGCCTGCCAGAACCCCTGATTCCCACGGAAGTCCGGCAGCCCCGAATCGACACCCATGCCGGCCCCGGCGGTCACCACCAGGACCTGGGCCTCCCGTACCACCTCTGCTGCCAGTTCAAGATTGTCCATGACCGGCCTCCTGTGGCGCAACCTATCACAACGGCACAAAAAAGGCCGCATCCTCTCGAATGCGGCCTGGAAGCTGATATGGCTGTCAGTAGTCAATAGGGAAATAGAGGCCCTGCCTTTTTGTTAAAGGTTATGCTGTTTATATCCCCCAGGAAACAATCAGAGACGGGATCCAGTGGCGACGTTTGATCACTCT
>Ga0302250_1000187_pt1 | contig 76325 bp, 77 predicted proteins | sample AAG_RA_Asp_MG_FD_193536 | JGI IMG/M metagenome (GOLD analysis project Ga0302250, IMG submission 193536) | Enriched activated sludge microbial communities from anaerobic digester in WTTP, New Holstein, Wisconsin, United States - AAG_RA_Asp | ecosystem: Engineered > Bioreactor > Anaerobic >... | reverse complement strand
GTGCGCCCGGATTCCGGATAAAGGTGACAAAAATGCTCGAGGGGACTGGGGATTACTGTCTCCTGATACAAATTCCACCTCAGATACTCAACGAACTGCAAAGCTCAAGACTTTTGCAAGAGGCTCAAACCATTCACAATTACTGCCAAACCATTTTGCACGCGACACTACGCACGAGAGGCCCTGCATGCGACTTTCCAAAAAAGATATCCTCGATCTGTTGGCCCATGAAGAACAACCCGTGCACTTTGCCGGCCTGTTACGGGCCTTTGGCGGACGACAGATCAAAAATGAGCTCAAACGCCTGCTGGATGACCTGCTCTCCAGCGGTGAACTGACCCGCCTGCGGGGCAACCGCTATAGCCTGCCGGGAGCGGAAGCCAATGGCAACGTGCACGGCACCATCTCGGTGCACCGTGACGGCTACGGTTTTGTGGCTCCGGAAGGCGGCGGTGATGATGTCTTTGTGCCGGCCAAGGCGGTTGGTGGGGCGTTACATGGCGACAAGGTCTCGCTACGCACTGAAAAAAGCCGCATGGGCCGCGGCAAACTGGAGGGACGGGTGGTGGCGGTGCTGGAGCGGGCCAACAGCCGGGTGGTGGGTCGCCTGGAGGAAACCCGACGCGGGGCAATCGTTGTGCCGGAGGATATCCGCATCGGCACCTTCTTTGCGATTCCGGCCAAGGGTAACGCAAAGGCCAACGCTGTTGACGGCCAGCAGGTGGTGATTGAGGTCACCTCCTGGCCGGTTGGGGGACGCCCGCCAGAAGGCAAGGTGATCGAGGTGCTGGGCTGGCCCGACGACCCCCAGGTAGAGGTGCAGACCATCATCCGCCGCTTTGACCTGCCGCATCGCTTCGAACCGGCCACCCTGGCCGAAGCAGAGTCCGTGCCGGCCCAGGTCGCTAAAGACGACCTGAAGGACCGGGTGGACCTGCGCAAACTGCCGACGGTGACCATCGACGGCGAGACTGCCAAGGATTTCGACGATGCCGTCTCGCTGCGTCCCGAGGGGGATAACTGGCGGCTGTGGGTCTCCATCGCCGATGTGTCACACTACGTCAAGCCCGGTTCACAGCTTGATCAGGAGGCCTACCTGCGCGGCACCTCGGTCTATTTTCCGGACCGCTGCATCCCGATGCTGCCGGAGCGGCTCAGTAACGGCATCTGCTCACTCAATCCCCACGTCGACCGTCTGACCATGACCGCCGAGATGCTGTTCAACAAGACCGGACAGCTGATGGAATCGCGTTGCTACCCCAGTGTGATCAGAAGCTGTGCCCGCCTGACCTACACCCTGGTCAAACAGGTGATTGTGGATGGTGACGAAAAGGTGCTGGGAGACCAACGTTCCCTGGGCCCGATGCTGCAGCAGATGAAGGAGCTGGCTCTGGTGCTGATGGCGATGCGTCGCACTCGAGGCAGCATCGACTTCGACCTGCCTGAACCGGAGATCATCATCGGCCTGACCGGCCAGACCGAAGCGATCGTCAAGAGCGAACGCAACCTGGCCCACCAGTTGATCGAGGAATTCATGCTGGCCGCCAACGAGGCGGTGGCCCGCTTGGTCACCGAACAGCAGCTACCGTTCATCTACCGGATTCATGAGCAACCGGACCCTGCCCGGCTGGCCGACTTCCGCGACTTCATCCTGCCCTTCGGCTTCACCCTTGAACTGCAGGGAGACAAGGTCGCCCCCACCGCCCTCCAGCAACTGATCGCCGAGGCCGAGGGCAAACCTGAGGAGCGGATGGTCAACTACGGCCTGCTGCGCTGCATGAAGCAGGCCCGCTATGCCGCCATCAACCTGGGGCACTTCGGCCTGGCATCGGCCTGCTACACCCACTTTACCTCGCCGATCCGGCGCTACCCTGACCTGATCGTGCACCGCCTGCTGCGGCTGGCCCTGGCCCATGCCGAAGGCAACCCGAGCAAACAACAACAGCGTGAGCTGGACCGAATCGGGGCCACTCTGTCCGAGACGGCCGAGCATACCAGCAAACGGGAGCGGGTGGCCATGGAGGCCGAGCGGGATATCGTGGAACTGAAGAAGCTACAGTTCATGCAGGGCCGGATCGGCCAGGAGTTCGACGGGTTCATCGCCGGGGTAGCCGGGTTCGGCTGCTTTGTTGAGCTGACCGAGGTCTTTGTGGAAGGACTGGTGCATATCTCCACCCTGGCGGACGACCTGTACCGTTTTGAAGAAAATGATCACGCCCTGGTGGGCCGGCGGGGCAAGGTGCTGCGCATCGGCGACCCGGTGCGCGTACGGGTGGTGGCCGTTAATCCCCAGGCTCGCCGGATCGAGTTCGTGCTGGTGACCCACGCGCCGGCCCGCCATGATGCGCCAAAACCGCGACCGGGCACCGAAGAGTATCCCCGCATGCCGATCAGGGGCAAACGGCCCAAACTGATCGGGCGTCGCTAGTTGCAGTGCGCTGCAGGCTGTGGTAGCCTGCCGCTGGCACTATCTCATCCTGCGGAGTAACCATGTCAGAAGAACCATCCAAGGTCCTGCCGTTTATCGAACACCTGGTTGAACTGCGACGCCGCCTGATCATCATCGTTATTGCGGTCTTTATCGGCATGGGCTTCGCCTGGAACCTGTCGGACGAGATCCTGGTCCACATGGAAAAACCGCTGACCGGCGTCACCTACATCGATGCGGCCAAGCAGCAGATCTATCGCTACTTGCAGACCAACTACCCGGCCATCTACCAGCGGGCAGACCTGGAAAAAGAGCTCAACAAACCCCGCAAGCAGCATGCCCTCAACTACACCAAGCCGCTGGAGCCGTTTTTCATCCAATGCAAGATCTCGGTCATCGCCGGCTTTATACTGGCCTTACCGGTGGTGTTCTACCAGCTGTGGGCCTTTGTGGCTCCGGGGCTCACCCGCCGTGAACGCAAGCTGGTGATTCCGTTCATGCTGACCGGCACCCTCGCTTTCTGCATGGGCGCGCTGTTCTTCCTGACCACCATCTGGCCGTTCATCATCAACTTTTCACTGTCCTACGAGACCGAGGGACTACGCAGCTGGCTCTCCCTGTCGGCCTATGTGGATTTTTGCCTGCGGCTGATCCTGATGTTCGGGCTGATCGCCGAACTGCCGGTGCTGACCCTGCTGTTGGCCCGTTTCGGCCTGGTCAGCTACCAGTTTCTGGCCCCCAAGCGGAAGTACGCCCTGCTGCTCAGTTCCATTGTGGCCGCCTTCCACTCCGACCTGGTGACCATGTTCGTGATCATGATCCCGATGTATATGATGTACGAGGTCAGCGTCTGGGTGGCCCTGATCTTCGGTAAAAAAAGGCCGACTCCCCCACCACCGGAGCCAGCAGCCGAACCGGAAACGCCATAATCCGAACAGGCCCAAATCCCGAGGGTCATGCCATGGCGCTAACCGGACTTGACAGGTCTTTTAAGGACAGGCTATAAAGAGACTATCACAGTCCTTTTTAGGAGCCATCCATGATGGAGCTGACCCGCAAGGGTGATTACGCCATACGCGGCATTGTCTATCTGGCCGGCCAACCACTGGACAAGATATCCCTGTTGTCCGATATCGCAGCAGCGGTTGATGTTCCCCAGACCTTCCTGGCCAAGATATTCCAGCAGTTCAGCAAATCCGGCATCGTCAAGTCGTACCGTGGTACCGGCGGTGGTTTTGTGCTGGCCCGTGCCCCTGAGCAGATCACCCTGCTGGAGGTGGTGGAGGCGGTGGAGGGACCGATCACGCCCAATCGTTGCGTAATTGCGCCGGGAGAATGCGAACGGGACAGTTTCTGTACTGTCCACCCGGTCTGGGAGCAGGTCAAACTACAGATCCGCCAGTTGTTATCCGGGATAACCCTCAAGGATCTGGCGAGCACCTGAAATCAGCTCCTCTCACACAGCAGCAAAACGGCTTTTGAAAACATAATGCCTGACAACATTCTGATTTAATTAAATTAATTAATTTTTTCCTTGACCTTTACGGTCTGACTCTGTTACTTGTAGCTCACCTTCCGCAGCAAAACGGAAGCAGCCAAAGTCCCGCGCTCGTCACGGGACTTTTGTCGTTTCGGCACCCCATAGGTGTCACTATCCCGTTTGACGAAAGGAGCAACCGCCGGACTTCAGCGTACACCTCATGACAGCGGACACAACGGTCCGGCACCAATCTGTCCAGACTTCCCTACTCTTTACTATGCAAAAACCAATCATTCGACAAAAGATCAGCTGTGTGATGGCCGTCATCACACTCTTCTGGCTGCCGGTGCTGTTCATGGCCTGCAGCGGCGACACCGCTCCCAAGGTCTCACATGCCTCCCTGGACAACAACCTCCAGGAAACCTCCCTTGAAAAAGAGGTCCGCACCCTGATGGAAAAGGGGATCAGCCTGGAGGAGCGCAAACAGCAGGTGCCGGTCATCAAGCAAGCCTTTGCTCGTCTGACCACACCCGAACGGGCCCGCAACCTGGCCGCGCTCTGCTACCTGAAAACCCTCGGCACCCCCTTCAGCCCGCTGGATCTGGCCGAGATCGCCCTGGCTGAAACCGGCGGCCACCGCCTTTCTTCCAAGGCCACCTCTTCGATGGGGGCCATGGGGGTCTGGCAACTGATGCCCCGTGAGGCCCGCAACCACGGCTACTCTCCTTCCGAGATGCGTAATGACGAAAAGTGTGCCGAGGCTGCAGTCCGCACCCTTTTAAGCAAACTTGCGGTGGCCAATGGCAACATGGACAAAGCCAAAAAGTTCTACTGCGGCACCGGCCCTCAGGCCGAGGCCTACCTGCGCAAGATACGCTCCATCCGCAGTTCGCTCACAGCGGAGATCAAGCGTTCAAATGCTCAGTTTGCCATGAACGACAAAGCTTCGTCAGTACAGTAGCGGCATTTTCATACACCACAGATCGATCCTGCAGTACAACGCTGAGGGATGGGGGCAACCACCATCCCTAGTCCGTTTCAGACAGCAACCGGCAATTTCGTCCGTAGCACCACGCAGGTTATAACCGCCTCAAAGGGCGGCAGAAACGGCCGTCCGCCCCCCCTTTTCACTTGCCCTGCAGGCAAGCGCTCTGCTATAGTTTGCCGTCTTTAAGCAGGTATAAACAGCCATGAAGAAGGAGAGCGGCGCAGTGCAAGAAACCCACACTGCCAAGAAATGTTCCGGCCTGACCCTGCGAACCAGGATGTTCCTGCTTTCGCTGGTCTCCTTTACCGCCATTCTGGTCGTCATCGTGCTGGGCGTACTGCTGCTGAATGAGGTCCGGATCAACGGCGGCCCCTACAAGACCATCCGCAACAGCAAGGATGCCCTTGAAAAGATCGCCCTGCTCAAATCAGATATCTACCAGCTGCAGGGAGAGGCGCTGTCGTACATGCATGAGCGCGACCAGGCCACTGCCCAGACCTTGCTTCAAAAAATCCAGGACCACACCGACGATATCGTTTTCAAATATGAAGATGTGCTGGAACTGATCGAATCCCCCCAGAAACGGGAGGCGATCGTCAAGGCAGAAGCGATCTGGGACGATTACCGACAAACCCTGCTGGAGGAGATCATCCCCAGTGTCCAGCGCGGTCAGCAAGCCCAGGCCGAGGCACTGACTGCCGGTATTCAGGCCCAGCGTTTCAGCTCCTTCAGCTCAATCATCGCCACCATGGTTGACACCCTCCGCAGAGACGTCTACCAGATAGAAAAAACCATCGCTGAAACCACCCGCAGCAAGATGATGACCGCCGCCGCCATCACCTTTGTACTGATCGTGCTGATAACCATCCTCTCGATTGTGATCACCGAGTCGGTCACCCGACCGATCCGACAGTGCGTTGAATTTGCCAAATCAGTGGCTGCAGGCCGGCTCACCAGCCGTCTTGAACTGAAGGCCTGCGGCGAGGTGGGCGAGCTGGCCAACGCCATGAACGTCATGGCTGAAAACCTGCACAACATCGCCTCACGCCTCAATGCAGCCACGGCAGAGCTGACCAGTATCGACCAGAACATCGAAAAGGCTGCCCGCCAGGTACTGGGGGCAACCCATATCCAGGAACAGGCGGTCAGCGACAGCAGCCGGACCGTGATCCAGCTCAACGATTCGGTCAAAGACATCTCCCAGGGGGTGGATCGACTCTCGAGCTCGGCAACAGAGACCTCCTCATCGATTCTGCAGATGGCGGCCAGCATTGAAGAGGTGGCGGTCAATACCGACAAGCTCGGGCAGGCCGTGGATGAGGTCAGCTCTTCGGTGATCGAGATGGCCGCCTCCATCAAGGGGATCGGCACCAACATCGTCAACCTGCTGGATGCCTCCACCACCACCGCCTCGTCGGTGGCCGAAATGGACGCCACCATCCGCCAGGTCGAAAAAAACGCCATGGAAACCGCCGCCATATCGGAGACGGTCAAGCGTGACGCCGCAAATGGCCTCAAAACCGTGCAGGAGACCATCGTCGGCATGCAGGAGATCCGCCGGGCAGCCCACACCACCGCTGAGGTGGTGGAACACCTGTCGCTACGAGCCAACGACATCGGCGCGATCCTGTCGGTGATCGACGAGGTGGCTGAGCAGACCAATCTGCTGGCCTTGAACGCCGCCATCATCGCCGCCCAGGCAGGAGAGCACGGCAAAGGCTTTGCCGTGGTGGCAGACGAAATCAAGGAGCTGGCCGAACGAACATCCTCCTCCACCCGCGAGATCGCCGCTGTGGTAACCGGCGTACAGGAAGACACCGGCCGGGCGGTGGCTGCCATCAACCAGGCCGAACTGGCGATCTGTGCCGGAGAAGAACTGTCAGAACGCTCCGGAGCCGCCCTGGAACAGATCGTTCAGGGCGTGCAGCAGGCTGGATTGCAGATCAGCGCCATTGCCCGTGCAACGGTGGAACAGGCCAAAGGCAGCCAGAGCATCCGCATCGCCATGGAACAGGTGGAAGAGATGGTGGAGCAGATGGCCTCTTCTGCCCGCGAACATGGCAAGGGCAGCGAACTGATCACCACCGCCGTGGAGCGGATGCGGGAAATGACCTCACAGGTACGCAGCTCCACACGTGAACAGAGCCGGGCCAGTGCCCTGATCGCCCGCGCCACCGAGGATATCAACGTGCTGATCGGCCAGATCCGCGAATCGTGCCACTCCCAGACCGACTACAGCCAGGCCATCGACCGGATGGTTGACAACATCCGTCAATCGTCCCAGGCCAGTTCCCAGGCAGCACGGGTGATGGACAGCGCCGTTGCCGGTCTGTCCCGCCAGATTGACCTGTTGGAAAAAGAGATGTCAGGATTCCAGCTATGACCGACCGGATTCAGCACCGCTTTAAACAACTGCAGGCCGCCAAACAACCGGCCCTGGTGACCTTCATCACGGCCGGCGACCCGGATCTGGCCACCACCGCCCGACTCTTGCCCCTGCTGGAACAGTCCGGATCCGATATCATTGAGCTCGGCATGCCCTTTTCCGACCCGATGGCCGACGGCCCCACTATCCAGCGCGCATCGGAGCGCGCTCTGGCCTCCGGCACCACCTTGACCAAAGTGCTGGAGATGGTACGGCAGGTCAGGACACAGGTGAGCGTACCGATTGTCCTGATGGGCTACAGTAATCCGATTTATGCCTATGGCTGGCAGCGTTTTGCTGCTGACGCTGTAGCAGCCGGCGTGGACGGCCTGCTGCTGGTGGATCTGCCGCCTGAAGAGGCCCATGAACTGCTGCCGGCCGCCAAGGCCGCCGGACTGAAGCTGATCTTCCTGCTGACCCCCACCTCCGATCAGGCGCGCATCAGCCAGGTGTCGCGTTTTGGCAGTGGTTTCGTCTACTACGTGACCGTTACCGGCGTCACCGGTGCACGGCAGGCAGTGGCCAGCTCCCTGGCCGCAGATCTGGCACCGATACGACAGCAGCTCAAACTGCCGGTGGTGGCCGGCTTCGGCATCTCCACACCCCAGCAGGCTGCACAGGTGGCAGGTCTGGCTGACGGCGTGGTGGTGGGTAGCGCCATCGTCAAGCTGTTTGAACAGCACCAGGGCGACCAGTTGGCAGACCAGGTAGGCAAGCTGGTACGTACGCTCAAACAAGGTATGACCACAACAACCCAGTAATCATCAAGCGAGGTTTCCCATGAGTTGGTTCAGACGCGACAAGACAGAGCTGGAAAAGGCCAACACCAAGAACGTCAAGGTGCCTGAAGGTCTCTGGACCAAGTGCCGGGGCTGCAGCGAATCGATCCTCACCAAAGAGATCGCCGACAACCAGCAGGTCTGCCCCAAGTGCGGCCATCACTACCGGATTGCGCCCCGCAAGCGACTGCAGCTGCTGCTTGACGGGGGCTCCTGGCAGGAGTTCGACGCCAACATCACCTCGGTTGACTTCCTGCAGTTCAAGGATTCCAAAAGCTACCAGGAGCGGATTGATGCCGCTGTGGCCAAAGGCGGCTCCCGTGACGCAGTGATCTGCGTTGAAGGCGCCATCGAAGGGATCGCCACCCAGGTGGCGATCTTCGACTTTTCTTTCATGGGCGGCAGCATGGGCAGCGTGGTGGGTGAAAAGATCACCCGCTCCATCGAACGCGGTCTGGAGAAAAAACAGCCGGTGATCGTGATCTCCGCCTCCGGCGGGGCACGGATGCAGGAGTCGATCCTCTCGCTGATGCAGATGGCCAAGACTTCGGCCGCCCTGGCCAAACTGAAAAAGGCTGGTCTGCCGTTCATTTCGATCCTGACCGATCCCACCACCGGCGGCGTGACCGCCAGCTTTGCCATGCTGGGTGACCTGAACATCGCCGAACCCAAGGCCTTGATCGGCTTTGCCGGACCGCGGGTCATCGAGCAGACCATCCGCCAAAAACTGCCGGAAGGCTTCCAGCGCTCCGAGTACCTGCTGGATCACGGCATGGTGGACATGATCATCCCGCGTCAGCAGATGCGCACCACCCTGGCCCAGGTGCTGGCCATGCTGACCAACCGGTAACCAATGGCGGTCTCCACCGCTCTGGCCAGGCTGTTCGGCCGACGGCGCTTTGCGATCCAGCCGGGAACGGAACGGATCAAGGCCCTGCTGGCACGACTGGGACATCCGGAACAACGTTTTCGGTCAATTCACGTCGTCGGCACCAACGGCAAAGGGTCCAGCGCCGCCTTTTTGGCCTCGATCCTGACTGCAGCAGGGCACCGCAGCGGTCTGTTTACCTCACCCCACCTGATCAGCTATACGGAGCGGTTCCAGCTTGACGGCCAGACCATCCCGCAGCAGCGCCTTGATCAGTTGATAAACGACCTGTTGGCGGTTGCCGGGCCGGATGACACCTTTTTTGAGCTGACCACCGCCCTGGCCTGCTGCTGGTTTGCCGAATGCAACGCCCAACTGGTGGTGCTCGAGGCCGGCATGGGGGGACAGGCCGATGCAACAGCCGCCATACCCGCCCTGGCAACCCTGATCTCGCCGATCGCCCTGGATCACCAGCAATGGCTGGGCACCAGCCTGACGGCCATTGCTGCTGAGAAAACCGCCATTGCCGAAAGCGACAGCCCGATCATCTGCGCCCCTCAGCAGCCCGAGGCGCTGGCTGCCATTGTCCGACGCTGTCGCAGTAACAACAACCGGCTGCTGCTGGCCGAGCGGGATTTCACGGCACACTGGGAGACCGACAACAGCCTGAGCTACCACGGCCAGCACACCGCTATCGACGGACTCACCCCCGGCATCCCCGGCAGGTACCAGCTTTGGAACGCAGCCTGTGCCCTGGCCACTGCCGAGCAACTTGCTGCCCAAGGCTGGACCGTTCCCGTAGCAGCCTTGGGCAGCGGTATCGCCAGCGCCCGCTGGCCCGGCAGGATGGAACCGTTTTCCTTACCGAATAACGTCGAGCTGGTGCTGGATGGGGCCCATAATCCGGCCGGCGCTACTGCCCTGGCCGAAAGCCTGCGCCAGTACCATGCTGACCGCAGGATCATCCTGGTACTGGGAGTGATGGCCGACAAGGAACTGGCAGGACTGTTACCGCCCTTGCTGCCGCTGTCCGATCGGATCATCACCGTGGCTCCCGACCAGGAACGGGCACTGGGGGCAGACCAGTTGGCTGCACAGTGTGCGCAACAGGGGCACAAGGCACTGTCTGCCGGTTCAGTCGAAGCTGGGGTTGCCGCAGCACAACAACTAACGCGGCCCGGAGACCTGATCGTCGTTGCCGGTTCTCTATTCACCGTGGGCGAGGCCCGGGCAGCCCTGACCGGCCAGACCTGCTGCGCGGTTAGGGGCTGACACCTGCCTACTCCAAGAAACGAGTCGCTATCTAAGATGAAACAGATCATGGCCCTACTACTGATGTTTTTGCTGCTGGTGCCGGCGGCGCTGTCAGCTGCCGAGATACCGGGCACTGAAGGCATGGTGATCAAGGCTGACCGGATGGACCACGACGTTGCCGGCGATCTGTTGACCGCCAGCGGCAAGGTTGAGATGACCTGGCAAGGTATGACCATGACCGCTGACCAGGCCGTCTTCAACCGCCAAGAGCGGATACTGGTCGCCACCGGTAACGTGATCATGGTCAAGGCCGGTGACACCCTGTCCGGCGACCGCCTGATCATGGACACCGAAACCGGTCGTTCGGAGATGGAAAACGGTCACATCTTCATGAGTCAGGGTAACTTTCGCGCAGACGGCGCGCAGATCGCCCGATTGGGTGACGATCAGTACGCACTGCATCAGGGGGAGTTCACCACCTGCGATGCCGAGGTACCCAGCTGGAAGTTTGGCGCAACCGACTTCGATGTTACGGTGGAGGAATATGCCGCCGGCAGCAATGTGGTCTTTTATGTCAAGAATGTGCCGGTCTTCTACTTCCCCTACCTGATCCTGCCGGTCAAACGTGAACGCCAGTCAGGTTTCCTGTTTCCCGGCTTCGGCAGCTCAACCAAGCGGGGCACCTTCATTGAGATCCCCTTCTACTGGGCCATCTCCCCCTCCCAGGAGGCCACCTTCAATCTGGATCTCCAGACCAAACGGGGTGTCGGCCTGGGCACCGACTATCGCTACCTTCGATCCCGCACCAGCACCGGCTCGGCCGGCGGCTACATCATCTACGATAACAACGAGGATAAAGTCCGCGGTCAACTGGTTCAATACCACCGCGAGCAACTGCCGGACAACCTGTCGCTGGTCACCAGCATCAACCTGACCAGTGATGAGACCTACCTGCGGGACTATGCCGATAAAAACGGCGACTACAACCGCCAGTACTACGACTCCCGTGTCGTGGCCACCAAGTCGTGGGACCACTGGCTGACTGCCGCCCAGGCGATCTACACCCAGGATTTCGCCACCGGCAGCAACGCCGCCACGCTGCAACGGCTGCCGGAGCTGCTGGTCTACGGGGTGCGTCAACCACTGCCCTATCTGCCGCTGCAGCTTGATCTGGACCTGATCGCCACCAACTACTACCGTGAAAACGGGATGCAGGGCCAGCGTGCCGTGCTGACGCCCCAGCTGATCAGCAATCAGGCCTTCTTTAACGGCCGCCTCAACTCCCGGGTGAGCGCCGGCGCACAACTGCGGGCCTACAACGTTGAAGATGCACCGACAACGACCGAGGATCAGAGCGTCGTTGCCGTGCCGGAACTGAACGCCGAACTGGCCAGCTCCTTCAGCCGCACCCTTGACGGAAATCTGCTGGGCTTCAAGCTGCTGCGCCACGAACTGGCGCCGGCAGTTGCCTACCGCTATGTGGTTGATCGCGACCAGCAGCAGTATCCGCTATTTGACCAGAACGACCGTTTCCGGCACCAGAACCTGATCTATCTCTCGCTGGCCAGTCACCTGGGCGGCAAGCTGGAGGACGAGAACGGCGGAGCCCACTACCGTCACCTGCAGACCCTGCGCATGAAGCAAGGCTACAGCTTCAGCGGCGACCGCCCTGACCTGCTGACCCTGGCAAGCGACGACCAACGTCCCTGGAGCAACCTGACCCTGGAGAGCGAGACCTGGCTGCACCGCAGCTTCCGCCTGCTGGCGGATGCCGGCTACAACCATTACGACAACCGTTTCACCAGCACTGCCCTGGGCGGAGACTACAACGACGGCCGGGGCAACAGCATCGGCGCCAGCTACCGCTGGACCGATCAGCAGGTGGAGTATCTGGAAGGGCGGGTCACCACCACCCTGCTGCGACCGGTCTATCTGAGCTATATCCAGCGCTACTCCTTCGACCGCAAGGATTTTCTGGAACAGGAACTGGATATCGAATACCGCCACCAGTGCTGGAGCGTCTTTGCCAGCTACCAGGAACGTCTCGGCAACCGCTCCTTCACCATCAACTTCAACCTGGCCGGCCTGTTCACCAGTGGCGGTTCAAAAACCAGCGCGCTTGGACGCGGAGCCAGCGCACCATGAGCCCCACACTGCCGCGACTGGTCTATGCCGATGCCCAGGGGCAGATATACGATCATCCGTTCCTGACCATGGCCGGCATGAGCGGGCCTGAAGCGGTGCTGCCCGAGACGGTTGAACTGATCCCGCTGCCGGAAGGCAGCCGACTGTTCACCATTCCCGACACTCCACCCATCGCCTGGGATCAACGCACCAAACGCTTCAGCACGGTCGGCAAGGCCCCCGGCTTGCGGGGCAGGCCCCAGGCGGTGTCGGCCTTCATGGCGCCGGGCTACGCCCGCACCCTGCTGCCGGCCTGCGACTACCGCCAAAAGACCGTCCACCTGCCGCTCTGGTCCTACACCGCCGTGGGCTGGGATGAGGAGCGAGACTGCTTCGTGGTGGCCGCCACCCAGGTGGATATCAACCAGAACTGGAACCCGGAAAACTACGACGACCGGCTGCTGGACCCGCTGGTCAGACAGCGACTGGCTGAGCTGCCCAACAACCGGCTGCTGGAGCAGCTGTCCCGCTGCGCCATCGATTACCACTGCTTTGCCGCCAAAAACCTCTTCTTCCGTCGTTGGGAAGCACCGCTGCCTACCTCGCCGGTCTGCAACTCGGCCTGCCTGGGCTGCATCTCGTTGCAGGCTTCGGAGTGCTGTCCTTCCAATCACGACCGGATCAGTTTTGTGCCCACCCCGGAAGAGCTGGTGGAGGTGGCCCTGCCGCACCTGCTGGAGGCCCCCGAGCCGATCGTCTCCTTTGGCCAGGGCTGCGAAGGGGACCCGATTCTGCAGGCCCCCACCATCGCCGAAGCCACCCGTCGCCTGAAGGCCGCCACCGGGCGGGGCACGATCAACTTCAACTCCAACGGCTCCCTGCCGGACCGTGTCCAGGAGCTGTGCGACGCCGGCATGAATTCCTTCCGGTTTTCGCTCAACTCGGTGCTGGAGCAGCGTTATAACGCCTACTACCGCCCCAAGGGCTACACCTTCAGCAATGTGCTGCAGTCGCTCAAGATCGCCAAACAGGCCGGACGCTTCACCATGATCAACTACCTGATCTCCCCCGGCGCCAGTGACGCCCCCGACGAGGTCGAGGCTTTGCTGCGCTTTGTTGCCGATACCGGGGTCGACATGATCCAGCTGCGCAACCTGTCCATCGACCCTGATTACTACAACCGGGCCATCGGCATCACCCAACGGGGTGTCGGTATCTATCGCCTGCTCCAGCGCCTGAAGCAAGAGTTCCCGCGACTGCAGTTCGGCTATTACAACCGCACCAAGGAAAACTTCTTCCCCCCTGGGTTTGAAAGCGGCTGGCCAATCCGCTAGACCGTAGCATCTCTGAAGAGACCGGCGCTCGCAAGACGTCGGCCGGGGGGACCGCCCTGACAGCATTTACCCGGCTGTACCTGCATATTCCCTGGTGTCTGAGCAAATGCGGCTATTGTGCCTTCAACTCCCGCCCGCTGGAGCCACACAAGCTGGAGCAGACCTGCGACTTGCTGGTACGGGAGATGGAACTGGCTGCCACAGCCTATCCCCAAAACCAGCCACTCCGCTCGCTCTACTTCGGCGGCGGCACCCCTTCCCTGCTCAATCCTGACCAGATCAGCCGGTTGATCTCCCGCTCACAGGCGCTGTTCAGGCATGCCGACCCGATCGAAATCACCCTGGAGGCCAATCCCGGCACGGTCAGCCTTGACTCGCTGACCGGCTATTATCAGGCCGGGGTGACCCGGCTTTCACTGGGGGCCCAATCCTTTGATGACCGGTTGCTGCAAACCCTGGGCAGACGGCACACCGCAGCCGAGACCCGCAACGCCTTCCAACTGGCCCAGCAAGCCGGTTTCAGCAGTATCGGCCTGGATCTGATCTGCGGCCTGCCTGATCAGTCAGAGGAGGACTGGCAGCAGGATCTGGCAGCGGCGCTGGCACTAGCGCCGGATCACCTCTCCATCTACGGCCTGACGGTTGAGGAAGGGACCCCCTTTGCCAAGCGTTATCCCGCAGAATCTGATACCCTGCCGGATCATGACCTGTCCGCACGCATGCTGGAAGAGGCTGACCGTATCCTTACCGCTGACGGCTACCGGCATTACGAGATCGCCAACTTTGCCCGGCCCGGCTGCCGTTCCCAGCATAACTGCGGCTACTGGCAGCGGGACGGCTACCTGGGGGTCGGCCCCGGCGCTCACTCGTTCCTGCGGCAAGGCTGGGGGGTCCGCTGGGGTAATCAAAGTGAATTTGATATCTGGGCTGCGGCTCTCGGGAACAACCAGCTTGCCGTCATGGAGCAGCAGGAACTGACCCGGGAGGATGCCCTGTCGGAATACCTGTTTTTGGGACTGCGGATGGCTGACGGTATCAGTCTTGACGGTTTTGCAATGGAGTTCGGTGAACGGCTGGAGGAGCGTTTTGCGGACACGGTCCAGCACCTGCAGCAGGCCGGGCTGTTGACCTGCTCCCCTGATCGGCTGGCGCTGACCAAGCGCGGCATGCTGCTTTCCAATCAGGTCTTTGTGCGGTTCATCTAACGCAATTTCCCTGCTCTTATCTCGACAAATATCTCCCTTGCAAAACGTAACGCACAAGGTTACACTCAAGCCATGATCATCGGCATCAAGCACAAAGGTCTGGCCACGTACTTTGCGACCGGGAATAAAGCGGGGATACAGCCCCAGCACGAGAAAAAACTCAGACTTATACTTGGTCGCCTGCATGCCTCAACTGAACCGAAAGACATGAACTTACCCGGCCTGCGGCTGCACCAGTTAAGCGGAATGTTAAGTGGCTACTATGCTGTTGATGTGAGCGGGAACTGGCGCATTATTTTTCGTTTTGAGGGTCAGGATGCAACCGATGTTGATTATCTTGATTACCATTAAGGAGCTACTAGCATGATGCATAACCCACCACATCCCGGCGAGATACTCAAAGAGCTGTGTCTTGAACCGCTGGATATAACCATTACCGATGCTGCCAAAGCTCTGGGTGTCAGCCGCAAAACGCTTTCTGAGGTAATTAACGGACGGGCCGGCATTTCACCAGAAATGGCTGTCCGGCTTGCTGCCGCCTTTAACACCTCAGCGGAAAGCTGGCTGATACAGCAGATGCACTACGACTTGTGGCGTACCCGTCAGAACCATCACGATCTGAACATCCCGCTCCTACTTGCCGCATAACAGCTGGAATTAGTGATCATGAAGAGCATTACGGCCCTCTTTCTGCTCCTGCTGCTTTTGATCAGCGGCCAGCAGAGCCTGGCTGCTGATCCTGCCTTCAGCCGCCTCTGGGGGGGCTTCAGCACCTCCCTGCAACTCCGCTCAGACCAACAACGCCACAACACCGCCACCGCCGCCCGGGACCTGGACCTGATCATCATCGCACCGGGCGAAACCTTCAGCTTTAACGGACGGGTGGGCGCCCGGGACCCCGGCAAGGGTTACCGGGCAGCGCCGATCATCATCGCAAGCGGCCTGCTGCAGGATATCCCCGGCGGCGGCATCTGCCAATTGGCCTCCACGATCTACAATGCCGGGCTTTTGGCCGGGATGCAGGTGGTGGAACGGCACCCCCATTCCCGGGCTGTGGGCCATGTACCGCCGGGCCGGGATGCCACCATCGCTTCCTGGCGCAAAGATCTGAAACTGAAAAACCCACACCCTTACCCGCTGCAACTGCGGATCGCCCTGAACCAGAACCGTTTGACCAGCTCATGGTACGGACCGCTTGAAAAACCGTTTTCCGTAGAGATTACGGTCAGCCGCACCCGGCTGCTGCCGGATACCGTGGTGGCGGGCAGCAGTGCAGCTACGCCACACCAACCGGGCGCCAGCGGCTTTGCCACCGAGACCCGGCGGATGATCACCGAAAACGGCCAGCTGCGGAATGAGCTGATCTCTCAGGACATGTACCCCGCCCCCAGCCGGGTGCTGGCAGGGAGCAGACCATGAAAAGCAGGTTGGCACTGACCTGGCTGTTGCTCTGTCTGCTGGTAGCGCCTGCTGCCGGCCAGACCTTCAGCCAGACCGACCAGACCGCCCTGCTTGACTACGCCCGGGCAAGCATGGTCAGCCGACTTGAAAACCGTGCTGCGCCGCCACCACCAAGCGGTGTCAGCGCTTCCCAGCGGGCCTGTTTTGTGACCTTTTTTGTCAAACGTCAGGTGGTGGCCTGCTTTGGCAGCTTTACCCCGCGCCACGCCACCCTGTTTGAAGAGGTCAGCGACAACATCCGGCTGGCGTTGAAGAACGACCCGCGCGCCACCCGGCTCACCCCGGAACTGGCCCGCTCCGCCGGTATCCAGCTGACCTTTCCCGGTCAGCCGCAACCGATCGGCGATTGGCGCTCGGTTGATCCGCAGCACCAAGGTCTGCTGGTGGAAGGGCCGGATGGCCGTGGGGTGGCGATTGTACCGGGGGAGGCCCGCACGGCACAGTATGCCTGGCGTTCTGCCCTGCAGCGGTTGGGTCTGAACGAGCGGGGTCGTGGGGTCAGGCTGTATCGGTTCAAAGCGGCATACATCAGGAGCTGGCAGTAAAACAGGCAGCATGCTTTTACAGGAGGCAGTTACAACTACGGGAAATGTCCCAAATTTATTAAGGAATGTTTCCGATCACTGAGAAAAATACTTGAAGGTGCTGGTGGGAACATAGCAGGGGAATTGCTTAAGCAGATAGGCTCTCTTTTTTAAACCAGTTGCCAACCAGGAGGCGGCACACAGACGCTGACGCGCTGGTGCGCCCAGTCACCGTTAACGAAAAAGATAAGCATCACCACACAGCCCCCTAGAGGAGTCTGTCATGCGCCGTCTACCTGCCCTGCTTTCCCTGCTGATGCTTTCCCTGGTGAGCGTTATCCCGTCAGCTGCCGCCCCGCTTGTATCCGGCCCGCTGCCGGTGCGGATCACGGTGCTGGCTGCCGAGACCAACCAGCCGCTGGCAGGGGCGACGGTTGAATTCAGGGAGAGCAATGCTCAGCTCAAGGTGGTTGCCAGCCTGACCGCGGATGCCAACGGCAGCGCAACGATCAGCCTGCCCAAGGGGACCTATCAGTATCTGACCAGAGCGCCGGGCATGGGCACCACCCGCAGCTACCTGTATCTGGATGATCAGGAAAAGTCCGAGGCCACGGTCTGGTTGAACAAGGCCGCCTCCCTTGCCGGGCGGCTGGTGGATGCTACCGGCAAGCCGCTGGCCGGATTCAAAATGACGGTTGACCGGCTGTTCAGCACCATCAGCGATGCAGACGGCCGGTTCCGCTTTAACAACCTTGACCCCCGCGGCCATGATCTGATCCTGGAGCAGCCCGGCTGGGTGCTGGAAAAATCCTTCTATCCCCAGCCTACGGCCGGTGAAGACAAACAGCTGGGCCATCTGGTGGTGCGCCGGGCAGCGGCGGTGGAGATCAGCGCCAGCCTCTCCAACCGCCAACAGATGGGTTCGGTTGCCGGTGTCTCGCTCTCGCTGAGCGGGGATAACCTCTGGCGCAGCGGCAAGCTGGATGGCAACGGCACGCTGAGGTTCGGGATGCTGCCACCGGGCAGCTACACCGTGACGATCTCGGATGAGCGGATGGAGCGGATCGAACAGCAGCTGACCCTGCAGGAAGGGGAACAGCAGCAGCTGAGCCTGGTGGCCACCCCCAAACCTCCCTTACTGGATGTAGAGCTGTACGGCGAGGTGCTGCTGGCCAACAAGGCGGTGCCGATCAGGGTCTTTGGTCTGTGGACCACCAAGGCAACGGTCACGGTCTATCAACTGCCTGCTGAAGTGATCATCGGCAACCGGGTGGATTTTGCCAAGCCGGAAGAGATCAGCACCGCAGGGCTGAAAGTGGTGAAACGTTTCGCCATCAGCCTGAAACCGATAAAGAGCGATTACCGCAACCGGGCCCGTTTCACGCTGCCCCCGCTGCCGCCCGGCGCCTATCTGCTGCAGCTGCAGGGGGATGGGGCAACCGGCCGGGTCGCCTTCATTGCAACTGATCTGGGTCTGGTGGCCAAGACCGCGCCGGACCGCACCCTGCTGCAGGCCCTGGATTTACGAAGCGGCAAACCGCTCGCCAGGGTGGCGTTCTATGGCTCTGATCCGGCCAAGCCCCAGACAACCAGCGGGGTAGACGGCACAGCCGGCTGGGATATCAAGCAGCAGGGGCAACGGATTGTCGGTCGCCTTGGCAACAGCCTGGCGGTGCTGTCGCTGGGGGCGGATGAGGGGGAGCAGAAAACCGGCGATGTCAAAGGGTACCTCTACACGGAGCGCACCGCCTACCGGCCGGGCCAGACCGTTTTTTACAAGGGGATACTGCGGGCAACGGCCGGGGATGACTACCAGCTGCCCCCCAGCCGTCAGATCACCATCAAGGTGACCGATTCCGGCGACCAGACCGTCTTTGAAGAAACCCTCCAAAGCGCACCTTCCGGTTCGTTCCACGGCCAGTTCAACCTGCCCCAAAACCCAACCCTGGGGGAGTACAGCATTTCTGCCGGCAGCGGGGCTGACAGATGGCAGGGCAGCTTCAAGGTGCTGGAGTATCGCAAGCCGGAGTTTGAGGTAAAGCTGCGCGCTGACCAGCAGTTCCCGCTGGGGGGCAGCCAGATCCCGGTCAAGTTGTCGGCCCGTTACTACTTTGGCGCACCGGTGGCTGAAGGCAAGATCGTCTGGCGGGTCTATGCCCAGCCCTGGCAGGCTGATGAACCGTCCGGTGGCGGTTTTGGCGAGGAATCGTACCGGTATGACGGCTACAGCGAGTTCATCGGTGAAGGTGAGACAACCCTGGACCAAAGCGGTGAGGCCACCATCATCGTGACGGCCAAGCACCATCAGCAGCCGGTCAGCTATGCCATTGAGGCCGATGTGACCGATAGCGGCTCCCGTCAGGTGACCGGCTCAACCAGCCTGACCGTGGTGCCGTCCCTGCTGGATATCAGGATCAAGGGAGAGCAGTATCTGCTGCAACCGGGCAAACCGGGCGGATTTATTGTGCGGACCGCTGACTGGCAGGGGGTTGCCCAGCCCGACAGAGCGGTTGCGCTGATCGTTGAAAAACAGGTCTATGACAAGCAGAGCCGCACCTATGGCTGGAAGAGTGTTACCACCCTGCATGATCGCACCGGGGCGGATGGGGCGACCCGGATGGGGTACCGTTTCCCTTCCTCCGACTACTGGCGGCTGCGGGCCGAGACCTTTGATGACGGCAAGCGCCGCAGCTATGCTGAGACCTATGCCTGGGTCTGGGAGAACGGCAGCAGCTGGGCCGGCAGCTACCGCGAGCTGGAGGCGGAGTTTGACAAAAAGAGCTACCAGCCGGGTGAGACGGCCCGGCTGATCCTGCGGGCACCGGCGCTGGGCGGTTCATTGCTCTTAACCCTGGAAGGGCGCCGCATCCATCAGAGCCGGATCATCCCGATCACCGCAGCGGTGCAGGTGGTTGAGATCCCGGTGTCCAAGGATCTGGCCCCCAACATCCATGTCTCGGCCAGCACCATCAGCAACGGACGGTTTTACCACCAGCAAGGGTTGCTGAAGGTTGATCACCAGCCGGGCAAACTGAAGCTGACCGTGACCCCGCAGCAACCGGTTTATGCCCCCGGCGATACCGCCCGGATCACCATCAACAGTGAAGCCGAAGGCAAACCGGTGCCGGCCGAGATCTCGCTGGCGTTGGTGGACGAGGCGATCTTTGCCGTGGCACCGGAAACCCGCGAGGAGATCTATCGCTTCTTCCGGGGACAACGGGATCATCTGGTCCGCACGATCCACTCCTTCCCCCGACTCTACCTGGGGGGCGCGTCAAAGGATCCGGCACAACTGGCCGGTGATGACGACCTGAAGAGGATCAAGGTCCGCAAGGTGTTCAAGGATACCGCAGCCTGGCTGCCGATGCTGGGCAGTGACCAAAGCGGCACGGTGGTTGCCGAGGCTCAGCTGCCGGATAATCTGACCAAATGGCGCGCCACGGCGGTGGGGCATACCGCAGAGCAGCAGTTTGGCAGCGGCCAGGCCAGCTTTATCAGCCGCCTGCCGTTCATGGCCCGGCTGGTGCCGCCCCGCTTTATGGTGGCCGACGACGTGCTGGAAATTCCAGGGCTTTTAAACGATGCAACCCACAAGGATCAACCGGTCAAAGGACGTTTTGAGGCCACCGGCCTGACCCTGCGGGGGGATACCAACTTTAGCGGTACGGTTCCGGCCGATGGTTCCCTACGCAAGCAGATCGAGGTTACCGCACAACAGCCGGGGCAGGCCCTGTTGAAGCTGACCGCAGCCGGCAGCGAGGGTAAAGATGCCCTGGAGCTGACCTTCCCGGTGCTGCCCCGTTCCCTGCAGCGGGAGCAGGCCGGCAGCATTGCGCTGCGCAGCGGACAGGGCCAGACCCTGCTGACCCAACCCGGCTCAGCACTGCCGGAGGGTGGCAGTATCAGCACCACCTTTTCTCCCACCGTGGCGGACAGTCTGATCCCGGCCCTGGAGCAGCTGATCTCCTTCCCCTATGGCTGCGTTGAGCAGACCGTTTCCCGCTTTGTGCCGGCGGTCTATGCCCAGCAGATGCTGACCGCCCAGGGGCGGAACATTTCCCCTCCTCTGCAGGCCAAACTGCCGCAGATTGTGGCTGAGGGGCTGCAGCGTCTGGCTGATCTGCAGCATGACGATGGTGGCTGGGGCTGGTGGAAGAACGACCGCACCAATCCGCAGCTGACCGCCCTGGTCATGCAGGGGCTGGCCATTGCCCAACGGGCCGGGGTGAAGCTTGACCAGCAGCTGGTCCAGCAAGGCAAAACGGCGCTGGAAAGCCAGCTTGACCAGGCCCGCCCGGAACAGGCCGCCCTGCTCTACCGGGCACTGACCGCTCACGGAGGTTCCAATCCAGCGGCGGAAAAACGGCTGGTCGAGTCACTGAACAACTTACCGCCGGAAGCCGCGATCGCCGTGGCCGAGGCCCTGGACAACCGGGGCGAGCGGGTCCGCGCCGCGCAGATCCTGAAGGGACTGCAGGCGCTGCTGCAACGGGATGCTGAGGCGGCCTGGCTACCGGAAAACGAAACCGGCTGGCGCTGGGGCGGCTCATCCCTTGAGACTACAGCCGCACTGCTTTCAGCCACCAGCCGCATTATGCCGGAAGATCCCGCTTCACCGGCTCTGGCCCGTTATCTGGCCCGCCACCAGCGGGGCGGCTGGTGGCAGACCACGCTTGCCTCGGCTGCCGGGGTACGCGGACTGGCTGACTTTGTTGCCGCAAGCAATGAACTGAAGGCCGGCTATACTGCCCGCCTGCTGCACAACGGCAGCGAGTTGGAGCGGTACACCGTTGACCAAGGCCGTTTGACCGCAGGCCGCGCCACCCTGACGGTTCCGGCAGTTGCCGGTGAGAACCGGCTGCAGCTTGAAAAATCAAACTCCAACGGCAGCGCCTATCTGAGCGCCAACCTTACCTACCGGGTGCCGGTTGAGCAGGTTGCCAAGGCCGAGGGCCTCCAGCTTGAGCGCAGCATCTACCGGATCAAATCCGTGCAGAAAAACGGACAGTGGCGACACGAATATGAACCGCTCAAGCCGGGCGAGCCGGTAACCGTTGGCGAAGATCTGGAGGTGCGGCTGACCGTCAAAAACAGCGCCGACCTTGAGTACCTGATCCTGGAAGAGTACCTGCCGGCCGGTTTTGAGGTCCGTCAGGCCGACCGCGACCCGCGCTATGCGGGCGAGGCCTCCTACCAGGGCTGGTACGATCACCAGGAACGTCGTGATACGCTGATGGCCTGGTTTATGGGCCACCTGCCGTCAGGCAGCCATCAGTTCCGCTTTGTGATCTACCCGGAGCTGAGAGGGAAGGTTATGGCGCTGCCAGCGGCGGTCTGGCCGATGTACCGGCCGGAGTTGCGGAGTGAAAGCAGCACCTGGCAGGTGGAGGTGCGCTGATTCAGCCAGCTGATCGCAAGGGACCGGCCAGGAAAGCTTGATAGTCGCGGCCGCACCGCCAGCTAACCCGTTGACAGCCCCCCTGCTTCAAGGCATCATAGGCGTCCGGTCACCCCGAAGGAGCCTTTTTTATGACCAATGTTATTTTGCTGATCGTCTGTCTGGTGGCTGGCGTCATCCTGCGCTGGACCGGCCGCTTCCCGGACAGTACCCCGGCAGCCCTGAACGGTTTTGTGATCCACATCTCACTACCGGCCGCCGCCATTCTGCATATCCACACCCTGCAATTTGACCGGTCGATGGTCTTTACCCCGCTGATGGCCTGGCTGCTGTTCGGCGCAGCCTGGTTGTTCTTCCATCTCGCAGGCAAACTGTTCTCCCTGCCGCAGCGCACCATCGGCGCTCTGGTGCTGGTGGGAGGGTTGGGTAACACGTCATTCGTCGGGCTGCCGATGATCGAGGCCTACTACGGTCGCGAGTGGCTGGGGGTCGGCATCCTGGCCGACCAGCTGGGCACCTTTATGACCCTGGCCACGTTGGGCATCCTGGCGGCCACCGTGTACTCCTCCGGCAACGCCTCGCCCCGCCAGATGGCGCAAAAGGTACTTTTCTTCCCGCCGTTCCAGGCCCTGATCCTGGCCATCATCCTGCGGCCGGTCCCCTTTCCGGAGTGGACCGTCACCATCCTGCGCAAGCTGGCCGACACCATCACCCCCCTGGCCCTGGCCTCGGTCGGCTTCCAGCTGCGCTTCACCAGCCTCACCGGATTACGAACCCGCCTGGCGCTTGGTCTGGGCTACAAGCTACTGTTGGGACCGCTTTTGATCGCCGCTATCTATCTGGGTCTGCTTGGACTGCGCGGCACGGCGATCCAGGTCACCATCTTCGAGGCGGCCATGGCGCCGATGATCACCGCCGGCATCATCGCCATGGACCACGATCTGGACCCGCCGCTGGTCACGATGATGCTGGGGATCGGCATCCCGCTCTCCTTTGCCACCCTGCCGCTGTGGGCCATGCTACTGCGCGCCTTCTGACAAGCAGTCATCCGGAGTACACCACTGCCCGGCCAGGCTGCGCTAAAAACAGTTCAAACCGCGCAGCAGCTGTGCTATACAAGTACACTTTGAATGAACCTACAGGCCGCCAACAGCCTGTCCGGGAGGAACTGTATGCCAACCATCATTGAAGGCAACCTCGACGCAAAAGGCCTCAGATGCGGCATCGTCGTCAGCCGCTTCAACAGTTTTATCTGCGAGCGCCTGCTGGAAGGGGCCATCGACGCCCTGGTGCGCCACGGCGCCAGTGATGCCGACATCACTGTGGCCCGCGTGCCGGGTGCCTTTGAGATCCCGCTGGCAGCACAGACCATGGCCGCCACCAAGAAGTTCGACGCCGTGATCTGCCTGGGCGCCGTGATCCGCGGCTCCACCCCCCACTTCGACTACGTGGCATCCGAGGTGTCCAAAGGCGTGGCATCGGTCTCGCTGGAGAGCGGCGTACCGATCGCCTTTGGCGTGCTGACCACCGACACCATCGAACAGGCCGTGGAACGAGCCGGCACCAAGGCCGGCAACAAGGGCTTCGAGGCGGCCGTCACCGCCATCGAGACCGCCAACCTGCTCAAGGCTCTTAAATAATGGGCTTACGGCGGGAAGGGCGCGAACTGGCCCTGCAGATGCTCTACGCACAGGACTCCCAAAAAGGCGAGCTGCGCGAGACCCTGCGCGGCTTCCGGGATGGCGTCGAGGCGGCTCAACGGGTGCGGGAATTCGCCGAAGGGCTGGTGCTGGGCGTACAACAGCACCAGGCCGAGATCGACGCGGCGATCAAGGCCCGTTCCAAAAACTGGTCGCTGTCGCGGATGCCGCGGGTTGACCTGAACATCATGCGGCTGGCCACCTTTGAGCTGCTGTTTCGCAGCGACATCCCCAAGAAGGTCAGCATCAACGAGGCGATCGAGATCGCCAAAAAATACGGTGACAAGGAGTCGCCCGCCTTTGTGAACGGCATCCTGGACGAGATGGCGCCTTGCGACAAACAGGAAGAGCGGAGCGAATAGCTGCAATGAGTGAAATCAAGGCAGGTCTGATCGGATTCGGCAACATCGGCGCGGGCGTAGTGCGCCTGCTTGAGGACAACGCGGAGGTAATCCGCCAGAAGACCGGCACCGGCATCGTGCTGAAACGGATCGCCGACCTGGATATCACCACGGATCGCGGCGTAGCGGTAGATCCCGCCATACTCACCACCGACGTCAACCAGATCTTCAACGATCCCGAGATCAGCATCGTGATCGAGCTGATCGGCGGCTATGAGCCGGCCAAAACCTTCGTACTCAAGGCGATAGCTAGCGGCAAGCATGTGGTCACCGCCAACAAGGCGCTTTTGGCCCTGCATGGCGACGAGATCTACGCCGCTGCCGCTGCCAAGGGGCTAGAGGTACAGTACGAGGCTGCCGTGGGCGGCGGCATCCCGGTGTTGTCGGCGATCAAGGGCAACCTGGCAGGTAACCGCTTCAACGCCGTGTTCGGCATTATGAACGGCACCTGCAACTACATCCTGACCCGCATGACCCGGGAAGGGGCCGATTTCGGCGATGTGCTGCAGAGCGCCAAGGAGCTGGGTTATGCTGAGCCGGACCCCACCTTTGACATCGAGGGCACCGACACGGCCCATAAACTGGCGGTACTGGCCTCGCTCTGTTTCGGCACCCGGATCGACTTCAACGCCATCTATACCGAAGGGATCACCGGCATCTCCGGCATCGATATCCGTTTTGCCGAGCAGTTCGGCTACCGGATCAAGCTTTTGGCCATCGCCAAACGGACCGACGACGGCCAGCTGGAGGTGCGGGTGCACCCCACCATGATCCCGCTGCACAACCCCCTGGCTGATGTGAACGGCGTTTTCAACGCCATCCGGTTGACCGGCGACTTTGTCGGCCCGGTGATGTTCTACGGCCGCGGCGCCGGTCAGAACCCCACCGCCAGCGCGATTGTAGGCGATCTGATTGAACTGTCCCGCAGCATCACCGCCGGTGTCCAGTCCCGTCGGGCGGCGCCGCTGGGTTTCCTGGACAGCGCCATCACCAGCCTGCCCCTCAGGCCGATGGATGAGATCGTCACCAGCTTCATGCTGAGGTTCACGGCGCTGGACCAGTCGGGTGTGCTGGCCGGTATCGCCGGGGTACTGGGCAAAAACGGCATCAGCATCGAATCGATGGTGCAGACCGCCCGCCACAACGGCGGCCAGGCTGTGCCGATCGTGATCATGACCCACGAGGCCCGCGAAGGCGCCATCCGGGCTGCTCTGGACGAGATCGACCGTTTTGATTTTATCGCCGAGAAGAGCCGGCTGATCCGCATCGAAGACAACCTGGAATAGAAACGGTCTTTTTCCGCCCTGGCATCGTCAGCCAGCGGAATGCCTTGTGCGGCGTACTCCACAGGTACGCCTCCGCGTCATTCCTCACCTGCCAACACCAGAACGGCAAAATCCTCGTTTCTTGCTTTTGTGAGGAGGCAACCTGTATGCAAACCAAAATTTTGCTCCCTGAAGATAAAATTCCCAAGCAATGGTACAACATCATCCCCGACCTGCCGGGCCCGCTTGAGCCGGTCATCTCCCCCCGTACCTTCCAGCCGGTGACCCCGGATGAGCTGCTGGCGATCTTCCCCCCCGCCATCCTGGAGCAAGAGGTGTCCACCCAGCGCTGGATCGATATCCCTGAGCAGGTGCGTGAGATCTACAAGATCTGGCGACCGTCGCCGATGTTCCGCGCCCACCGCCTGGAACAGGCCCTGGGCACGCCGGCCAAGATCTACTACAAGTACGAAGGGGTCTCACCGGCCGGCTCCCACAAACCAAATTCTGCCATTCCCCAGGCTTACTACAACAAACAGGCAGGGATTAAGCGTCTGGCCACCGAGACCGGCGCCGGTCAGTGGGGCAGTTCCCTGGCCCTGGCCTGCAGCATGTTCGGCCTGGAATGCACCATCTACATGGTCAAGGTCTCTTACTTCCAAAAGCCGTACCGCAAGTCGATGATGCAGCTATGGGGCGCCACCGTGCACCCATCGCCGTCCGACCAGACCGAGGCGGGCCGTGCTGCACTGGCCGCCGACCCCAACTCCAACGGCAGTCTGGGGCTGGCCATCTCCGAGGCGGTGGAGGATGCCGCCACCCACCATGACACCAACTACGCCCTGGGCAGCGTGCTGAACCATGTCTGCATGCACCAGAGTGTGATCGGCCTGGAGGCCATCGAACAGTTCAAGCTGGTAAACGACTACCCGGACGTGGTGATCGCCTGCTGCGGCGGCGGCTCCAACTTCGCCGGAGTGGCCTTCCCGTTTCTGGCAGACAAAGCGGCCGGCAAGCAGGTGCGCTGCCTGGCAGTGGAACCGGCCTCCTGCCCCACCCTGACCAAGGGGGTCTACGACTTCGACTACGGCGACACCGCCAAACTGGGGCCGATCGCCAAGATGTACACCCTGGGTCATGACTTTATGCCGCCCGGTATCCATGCCGGCGGCCTGCGCTACCACGGCGAGTCGCCGCTGGTCTCCCAGCTGTATGCCGCCGGACTGATCGAGGCCCGTTCCCTGATGCAGACCGCCTGCTTCGAAGGGGCGATCATGTTTGCCAAGCACGAGGGGATCGTACCGGCCCCGGAGTCATCCCACGCCGTGCGGGCCGCCATTGATGAGGCGCTGCTGGCCAAGGAAGAGAGCAAAGAAAAGACCATCCTGTTCAACCTGTCCGGCCACGGCTTTATGGACATGACCGCCTACGACAACTACCTGTCCGGCAAACTGGATGACTACGAGTACCCGTTGGAGATGGTGCAGGAGTCGCTCAAGCATCTGCCCAAGGTTGAAGTTTAAAAAAGGGACACGGGTCATGGGTCATGGGTCCCAGGTTTGTTTTTACCTGCTCCTTGCCCCGTGCCCCCCGACTTTATGACCCGAGTCAAGATCTGCGGCATAACCAGCCTGGAAGACGCCCTGACCGCCGTTGAGGCCGGGGCTGATGCCCTGGGGTTCGTCTTCTACAAAGAATCGCCGCGCCATATCTTTCCTGAGCAGGCCGCCCGAATCATCAGCCAGCTGCCGCCCTTTGTGCAGGCGGTGGGCTTGTTTGTCAACGATGACCTGCAGACCGTCAATCAGGTGGCCGACCTCTGTCGGCTGGACCTGGTCCAGTTACATGGCGACGAAGCGCCTGACTACTGCCAGCAGATCACGCGGCGAGTCTTAAAGGCCTTCCGGGTCCGCAGCCTGACCTGCCTCGACCCGATCCGCGATTACCCGGTGGCCGGCTACCTGCTTGATACCTATTCCCCCTCCTTCTACGGCGGCACCGGCTTAAGCTTCAACTGGGAGATCGCAGCCGAGGCGGTCAAACGCCACCAGCGGATCATCCTGGCCGGGGGACTGACCCCGGACAACGTGGCCGAGGCGATCCGCCAGGTACACCCTTGGGCGGTGGATGTCTCCAGCGGAGTAGAAAGCGCGCCGGGCAAAAAAGATGCGGATACAGTGCGTGAGTTTATCCGTAACGCAAAGGAAGTCTGACCATGAAACAACCCGATAAACGCGGCCACTTCGGCATCTACGGCGGGCGCTACGTGCCCGAAACCCTGATGCCGGCCCTAAAAGAGCTGGAAGAGGCCTACGCCCACTATAAACACGACCGTCAGTTCAAGCAGGAGTTGGACTACTACCTGCGTGAATATGTCGGCCGTCCCTCGCCGCTCTACTTTGCCGAGAAGCTGACCAGACAACTGGGCGGGGCCAAGATCTACCTCAAGCGGGAAGACCTGAACCACACCGGCGCCCACAAGGTCAACAACACCATCGGCCAGGGACTGTTGGCCAAACGGATGGGCAAGCAGCGGGTGATTGCCGAGACCGGCGCCGGTCAGCACGGCGTGGCCACCGCTACCATCGCCGCCCTGTTCGGCATGCAGTGCGAGGTGTTCATGGGCTCCGAGGATATCCGCCGCCAGGCGTTGAACGTCTTTCGGATGAAGCTCTTGGGAGCCACGGTCACGCCGGTAAACGCCGGCACCGCCACCCTGAAAGACGCCATGAACGAGGCGCTGCGGGATTGGGTCACCAACATCGCCAGCACCTTCTACGTGATCGGCACCGTGGCCGGGCCCCATCCCTACCCGATGATGGTGCGCGACTTCCAGGCCGTGATCGGCCAGGAGGCCAAGAAACAACATAAAAAACTGGAAGGAAGGCTGCCGGATGTGCTGGTGGCCTGCGTGGGGGGCGGCAGCAACGCCATGGGCCTGTTCTACCCGTTCCTGAAGGATACCGGCGTGCGGATGATCGGTGTTGAGGCGGCCGGCCACGGCATCCCTAGCGGCGCCCATGCTGCACCGCTGTGTGCCGGACGTCCCGGCATCCTGCATGGCACCCGCAGCTACCTGCTGCAGGACGCCGACGGCCAGGTGGCCAACGCCCACTCCATCTCGGCCGGCCTGGATTACCCCGGCGTGGGGCCGGAACATGCCTGGCTCAAAGATACCGGCCGGGCCGAGTATGTCTCGATCACCGACGATGAGGCCCTGGCCGCGTTCCAGCGCCTGACCCGTGACGAGGGGATCATGCCGGCACTGGAGTCGTCCCACGCCATCGCCCATACCCTTACACTGGCTCCCAGCCTGCCTAAGGAGCAGACCATCGTGGTCTGCCTGTCCGGCCGGGGCGACAAGGATATCCATACCGTGGCCGACGCCCTTGGCGTAAAATTTTAATCAGGTTTTACATACTGTTAAACCCCACTAAAGCCGCGTTTTACGCGGCTTTTTTTGTTGACCGCAACCGCATGTTCCAGTATTTATAAAAACTCGTTTTATTTACAAACCAGGCAACACGGATTCGCGATACGTGACAGGCAGCGGGGAGCAATCGACGCAGCCAACGAAGCACGCGCGTAAAGCTGTGCTTGTCCCACCACTATCAGGAGGACGGACTATGCATCTTGTAGAGCAGATCAAAGCGAAGGCCCGTAAAAATCTTCAAACCGTGGTGTTACCGGAGAGCTACGACGAGCGGATGCTGTATGCCGCTGAGAAGATCGTCAAGGATGGCTTGGCCAAGCTGGTGATCCTGGGTGACCCGGCCAAGATTCAGGCCGAGGCTGCTGCCAAGGGGATCAACCTGGCCGGCGTGGAACTGCTCAACCCGGCCGCTTCCCCCAAGCTGGAGCAATATGTGGCTGATTTTGTGGAGCTGCGCAAGTCCAAGGGGATGACCGCCGATGAGGCCCGCAAGCTGTTGACCGCTGAAGACAACCTGTACTACGCCGGCATGATGGTCCGTAACGGCGATGCAGGCGGCGAGGTGGCCGGCGCCACCGGCACCACCGGCAACGTGCTGAAGGCCGCCTTTCAGACCGTGGGGCCGGCGCCGGGCATCAAGACCGTCTCCTCCTACTTCTTCATGGTGACCAAGAACGAGGCCTTCGGCGAAAACGGCATCATCCTGTTCGCCGACTGCGCCGTCAACCCCAACCCCGATGCCCAGGCCCTGGCCGAGATCGCCGTGGCCACCGCCGGCAACTGCAAGGCCTTTCTGGATGTGGAAGCCCGGGTGGGGATGCTCTCCTTCTCCACCAAGGGCAGCGCCTCCCACGCCGATGTGGACAAGGTCACCAAGGCGGTGGAGATCGCCAAGCAGATCAAACCGGATATCCAGATCGACGGCGAGCTGCAGGCCGATGCGGCACTGCTGCCCAAGGTGGGCGAGAAAAAGGCCCCCGGCAGCCCGGTGGCAGGCAAGGCCAACGTGCTGATCTTCCCCGACCTGGATGCCGGCAACATCGCCTACAAGCTGGTGGAGCGGGTGGCCGGCGCCGAGGCCGTCGGCCCGATCATCCAGGGTCTGGCCAAGCCGGTCAACGACCTGTCCCGGGGCTGCTCGGTGGAGGATATTGTGAACGTCACCGCCATCACGGCGGTACAGGCCGGAGCGTAACTGCATAACGGCAGTATCTGCCGGCACACAGCATGACGAACGCAAAGAGCCGACCCTGATCAAGGGCCGGCTCTTTTAACATGCAGCAGCTACCAGTTATTAAGCGGCTTCTTTCAGCATGAAATCCACATGCACGGCATCATAGGGAAACAGAATCTGCCCGGCCGCATTCTTTTCCAACAACCCTGCAACCAGCAACGCCTGCACATCACCATGCACCGCCTTTACATCACGACGCAGACGGCGGGCCGCTTCGCGGATGCTCATCGGCCCGGCCCCGGTCATCTCCTGCAGCAGCTCCCAACGCTTGGCTGTAAGGGTCTTAAACAGCAGCTCCGGCGTCTCAAAGCTGATAAAGCTGCCTTGCCGCTTGCCGCCAAAGGCATCCAGAAAGCGGCGGTTTACCAGGTCCCGATTGGCTAGCTCAAGGGTTACGGTGTTCATCTCATTACCTCCAGGCATCGACATCACGCCAGAAATCTTCCAGCAAGCGCTGCGGATCGACAAATAGATAGGGGGTCTCCCTGCCGGCCCCGTGGCGGTGGTCCCCCTTGCCGACCTCATTGTCGTACCGCAGCACACAGCGGCCACTGACCACCAGTGCCAGCCGGTACTTGAAACGATGGCTGCTCCCCTTGTCCGGCGTCTCCAACTGCCAGACCACCATTTCAACAAAGCGATCCTCGGCAATGGCAAGCCGTTCACGATAGAGGAGCGTGGCATTCATGTTGGAGATACTACCAACACCGCTTGCTGTTGTCAATTAATACAACACACCAAACTAAAAGAGCCGACCCGTAACTGCGGGCCGGCTCTTTTTACGAACTGACGTTGCTGTTTAGTACGCCTCTTTGTTCTCCAGCAGATCCCGCTCGGTGACCGGGGCGCGGAAGATCCGGTAGACCCAGATCTTGTAGGCGATCACGATCGGCACGAAGATAAAGGCCACCACCGTCATGATCACCAGGGTGTACTGACTGGAGGAGGAGTTGTAGATCGTCAGACTGTGGGCCGGATCCAGGCTGGACGGGATCAGATTGGGGAACAGCCCGGTGACGCCGGTGAAGACCACGAACAGGATCGTGACGCAGGAGGCGCTAAAGGCCTTAAGCGGCTTGTTGGCGATCATATAGGCCTGCACCGCCACCAGGGCCAGCACGGCGATGGCCGGGATCAGGAACAGGTACGGCGTTGCCAGGTAGTTGTCGTACAGCTTGGTACTGTAGGCGGTGGCCCCCAGGAACAGCAGTGCCACCAGCAAGAGCGGTATCCAGAGCAGCTTGGCCAGTTCAAAGGCCCGCTTGCTCAGATCGCCCACGGTCTTGACCGAGGCGTACAGGGCGCCATGCACGGCAAACAGGCAGACGAACAACAGGCCGGTCAGGATGCCGTACGGGTTTAAGAGTGACAGCAGGCCGCCGTGGTGGCCGCCGGCATCCATCGGCAGGCCTTTGAAGATGTTGCCAAAGGCCACCCCGAACAACAGGGCCGGCAGAAAGCTGGAGATCATGATGGCGCGGTCCCAGCCCTGCTTCCAGGCCAGCCCCTCGATCTTGCCGCGAAACTCGAAAGACACCCCACGCACGATCAGCGAGAAGAGCAACAGCAGCAGGGCGGTGTACATGTAGCTGAACATCAGGGCATAGGTGGTGGGGAAGGCGGCAAAGGTGGCGCCACCGGCGGTGATCAGCCAGACCTCGTTGCCATCCCATACCGGGCCGACCGAGTTGATCAGGAGCCGCTTTTCCGTATCGTTTTTGGCCAGGATTCCGGACAAGAAACCGGTGCCCAGTACAAAGCCGTCCAGCATGAAATAGACTGCCCACAACACTGCCCAGAGCACGAACCAGGTAATCTGGAGTTCCATAGCTACGCCACCTCCTTGACCGGGATCATACCGGCTGTGTCGTTATCAGGCCCTTTTTTGGCATACTTTACCAGCAGATAGATGTCGATCGCCCCCAGCAGGCCGTACAGCAGGGTAAAGCCCACCAGCGAGCCCCCCACCTGCAGCAGCGAAACCGATTGGGAAACGCTGTCGGCGGTCTTCAGTACGCCATAGACCGACCAGGGTTGACGGCCCAGTTCGGCCACCAGCCAGCCCAGCTGTACCGTGATGTAGGGCAACGGCAGGGCTGCCACCATGATCCCGAGGAAGATCCTGAAATCAACGAAATGCTTCCAGCGCACGGCGAACACCGCCACCAGGCTGAGTCCGATCATCAGGGTGCCCAGGCCAACCATCAACCGAAAGCTTAAGAACACCGGCAAGACCGGCGGACGGTCTTCCTTCGGAAACTCCTTCAACCCCTTGACCTCACCGTTGACGTCATGGAAGGCCATAAAGCTGAGCATGCCCGGAATGGAGGCGGTGGCCACCGCATTGCGCTCGTTGGCCTCATCCGGCACCAGCAACAGGTGCATCGGCGCGTTTTTCTGGGTCTCCCAGACCGATTCCATGGCGGCAAACTTGGTGGGTTGCACCTTGGCGATCTCAACGGCGTGGAAGTCGCCGGTGGCCCCTACCGCCAGGCCGGACAGCAGGGCAAACATGGCAGCGGTCTTGAAAGAGCGTGTAAAGAAGTCGATCTCATTCTTGCGCAACAGGTGCCAGGCCGCGATGCCCATCACAAAGAAAGCAGCCACCATGTAGCCGGAGGTGACGGTATGCAGAAACTTGATCCAGCCGTAAGGGTTGGTGACCAGGGCCAGGAAATCGTTCATCTCGGCCCGGCCGTTACGCAGTACAAAGCCGACCGGGTTCTGCATCCAGCCGTTGGCCAAGAGGATCCAGAGCGCCGACAGGTTGGTACCGAAGGCCACCAGCCAGATCGTGACCGCATGGGCCCTTTTGGATATCTTGTCCCAGCCGAAGATCCAGACGCCGATGAAGACCGACTCCAGGAAAAAGGCCGCCGTGGCCTCGATGGCCAGCGGTGCGCCGAAGATATCGCCCACGTAGCGGGAATACTCGGACCAGTTCATGCCGAACTGGAACTCCTGGGTGATGCCGGTCACCACCCCCAGGGCAAAATTGATCAGAAACAGCTTGCCCCAGAATTTGGTCATCCGCAGGTAGGTAGCATCGCCAGTGCGGACATACTTGGTCTCGAACCAGGCGGTCAGCACCGACAGGCCGAGGGTGAGGGGAACGAAGATGAAGTGAAACATGGTGGTGACTGCAAACTGCAGCCGGCTGAGGGCGAGGACGTCCATGCAACCTCCCGGAGATGAAATGGGGCAGTCTGATAACTGCCGGAGTAAACTGTACCTCACTTTTCAAAAATTGCAAGAACTAAAAAGACCAATTTTGTCTTTAATGTATTCCGGACGTCTCGCTACATCAAAACCACCAGAATTACATTCTGTTACTCTTGATAGGTCAGCGGGTCGGTCAGTCCGGCCTCCTGGAAACCTTTCAGCCGGAGCCGGCAGGAGTCGCAGCGGCCGCAGGAACGGCCATCCGGTGCAGGATCGTAGCAGGAATGGGTCAGTCCGTAATCAACCCCCAGCGCCGTTCCGCGCAGGATGATCCGGGCCTTGGTCAGGTCGATCAGCGGTGTATGGATTGTAAAACGGCCACTGCCTTCAACCCCGGCCTTGGTGGCCAGATTGGCGGTCTGCTGGAACGATTCGATAAAGGCAGGCCGGCAGTCGGGATAGCCGGAGTAATCCAGGGCATTGACACCGATGAAGAGGTCAAAGGCCCCCAGCACCTCGGCCCAGCCCAGGGCAAAGGAGAGAAAGATCGTGTTGCGGGCCGGCACGTAGGTAACCGGAATCTCGTCGCCCACCCCCTGCTTGGGCACCTCCAGATCGGCGGTCAGGGCGCTGCCCCCCATCCGGCGCAGGTCAAAGGAGACCACCAGATGCTCCACCGCCCCCAGCCGTTTGGCATTGGCCTTGGCCAAGTCTAGTTCATACCGGTGACGCTGACCGTAATCGAAGCTGATGGCGTAGGGGCTGAAACCTTCAGCCCGGGCAATGGCTAGACAGGTAGTGGAATCAAGACCGGCGCTATACAGGACAACTGCCTTGCGCATGGTGCCTCCAGGGGTTGTAAAGGTGGTAACGTTGGCTGCAAGCATAGAGGGTCAGCGGACAGGGGTCAAGGGTCCAGACTGGCAGAGTCGTCGCGATTCGTGCTACAGTACCGCCATGGAAGCCCTGCGCCGCCACTACGAGCAGTACCCCTACCCGCGCTATCCGCTCTTGGCCTCACTGCGCCGCAAGGATGTGAAGCACCTCAGCCTGGACAACCTCTGGCAGCGCTACAACGTCAGCGAGTTACCCCACACGGCCCGCCGCATTCTGATCGCCGGTTGCGGCAGCTTTGCCCCCTACCCCTTCAGTCTGGCCAATCCCGGCTGTTCCATCACCGCACTTGATCTCTCGGCTGCCAGTATCAAACGAGCACAGCTGCACTGCCGGCTGCACCTGCGCTTCAATGTTGACTTCATGGTCGGCGACCTGCTGGACCCGACCATTGCAACCGGACCATTTGGCCTGATCGACGCCTACGGTGTGCTGCACCATCTGCCCGATCCGCTGGCTGGCCTGAGGGCCCTGAAACAGCGGCTGACACCAAACGGCCTGCTACGAATCATGCTCTACAGCCACGGCGCCCGCCGGGGAACCGAGGCGGCACGACGGGCGTTGCATCGACTGGGCATCAAAGATGTCGCCAGCCTGGAGGCACTGTATGATCGCCTGCCCAAAGGGTCGCGGCTGGCCCGGCGACTAGCCGAAACCCCAGAGGGAAACACCGACCACGGCCTGGCCGACGCCTTTCTGCATCCCCACGTCAGCACCTACCGGGTTGCTCAACTGGCCTCTCTGGTGGCGGCAAGCGGCCTGGATCTGGTGGCCTTCTGCCACTCAAGCGCCCTTGACGACCCTGCCCGGGAGTGGCAACGGCTGACAGCCCTGGAGGCCAATGGGACCCTCGATGAAAACTACGTGCTGCTGCTGCGCAGCACCACCCCGAGACCCCGCACCGCTCTCACGCAGCCTGCAATCGATAAATACCGGTAAAAGACGCATAATAAGCTGGACTCTGCCGGCATCAATCAGCTATAAAATTGCGACAATCTGGCGCAACTTGTCATCAAAGGCTTTACCGACTGCATGCATAAACCCCGTTACCATATGACGTCCGTCCTGCTGCCCAGCCTGCTCGGCGCCGCACTGCTGCTCAGCATCGCCGCACTGCAACACCTGCTTGTCTCGCACGTGCCCCTGATTCCGCGCAACTTCGTCATACCGGCCCTGGTGGGCGCCTTGATCGGACTGTTCATCGGCCTGCACCACCGTCGCCTGCTGCAACGAGAACATCACCTGCAGGAAGCCTACCACGATATCTGGCAATCGGCCTATTACGACCAGCTGACCGGCCTGCCCAACCGGACCCTGCTGCTTGATCGCCTACGCCAGGCCGTGGCCCACGCCTGCCGACACGACCAGACCCTCGGCGTCTTGCTGCTGGACCTCGACCGTTTCAAGCGGATCAACGAAAGCCTGGGACATACCCTGGGCGACCAGTTGATCCTGCTGGTGGCTGAACGGATCTCCAGCTGTATCCGCGACAGCGACAGTGTTGCCCGTTTGGGCGGCGATGAATTTGTGCTGTTGATGCCCGACCTCAAGCACCCCGACGATGTGGCTCTGGCGGCAAACAAGATACTGACTGCGGTGGCCCAGCCGATCGAACTGGAAGGCCAGGAGGTGTTCTGCAGCTGCAGTATCGGCATCATCATGGCGCCACTGGATGGTGATGATGGCGACACCATCCTCAAGCATGCCGATATCGCCATGTACAAGGCCAAAGATGCCGGCGGCAACTGCTACCGCTTCTACTCCTGGTACATGAATCAGCAGGCGGTTGAACGGCTGGCCATGGAGGCCAACATGCAGCGGGGTCTTGAGCGTGGGGATTTTTTTCTGCATTACCAGCCACAGATCGATCTACGCAGCGGGCGTATCGTGGGGGTAGAGGCGCTGCTGCGCTGGCAGGCCCCCAACATCGGTCCGATCTCCCCGGAGCTGTTCATCCCCCTGGCCGAAGAGACCGGCTTTATTGTCCCCCTGGGGGAGTGGGTGCTGCGCAGCGCCTGCCAACAGGCTGTCATCTGGCAACGCCAGGGGCTGCCGCCGATCCGCATGGCGGTCAACCTGTCGCTCCGTCAGTTCCGCCAGAAAGATCTGGTGCAGACCGTGGCCGACGTGCTTACGGAAACCGGGCTCGCCCCCAGCCTGCTGGAGCTGGAACTGACCGAAAGCTGCTTTGTCGACCGTCCCAACGAGGCGATGGCCGTCTTGCACGAGTTGAGCCGCATGGGTGTCAACCTGTCGATCGATGACTTCGGCACCGGCTACTCGTCGCTGGCCTACTTGAAGCTCTGTCCAATCAACCACTTAAAGATCGCCATCCACTTCGTACGCGACATCACCACCAACCCCGACGATGCCGCCATTGCCGAGGCGATCATCGCCATGTCGCACGCCATGGGGATCCGCGTGATTGCCGAAGGTATCGAAACCGCTGAACAGCAGTCCTTCCTGGTGAACAAAGGCTGCGACCTGGCCCAGGGGTTCCTGTTTGCGCGTCCGATGCCGCCCGAAAACATCGCCCCCCTGCTGGAAAAGGGTGTGGCTGACCCGTCCGGTTTCAAGGGAAGTCTCAATCCGCAACCGGCGTTATTTTAGACACCAGAACATCTTCGTCATCCCCCCCTATACCGACAACTCCTTAATTATCCGAATCAGATCATCTGCCGCCGGCGTTGGCATGAAGCCGGGCCCAACCACCAACGAACGGTAGAGTGGCTGCTCAAAGCCGAAGATTGAATACTCCAGTAATCGTCCCTCATCAATAAAATCCTGCACCAGATGCCGCGCCAGATACGAAATGCCGTCACCAGCAAGCACAGACGTAAGAATCGTGTTTAAATCGTCATAGGTCAACACGGCCTTAAAATCGTCCGGTGTCCTACCCATAGCTGCCATCTTCATATCAAAAACAAGTCGAGAACAACAACCGGCTGTCCGCAGGCAGACATTAAACGCCAACAGATCATCAATGGTGGTTGACGGGTACGACACGCCCAGCACAGGAGCCCCAACCAGCACCATGGTATCATCCGCAAGGCGCTCCAGCACCCGCCCCTTGAACTGTATCAAATCACAGTGTTCAACCACCGCCAGGTGAAAACTGCCATTCTGCAGCCCTTCCATAATTTTTTCTATATCGGCAAAACTAAAGGAAAAATTGGTAACCACCGGGTTTTGCTCCATAAAGGTTCGTACAATCTTCGGTACGTAGGTTATCCCGTAAGAGGGGGTGCAACACAATGAAAGCTTGTTATGCTGCCGTAAGGCGTCCAACTCCTCATAACAGCTGCGGCACAACTCCAACATAGTCTTGGCATTCTTACAGACGATCTTGCCGGCGTTCGTCAGTTGCAGCACTGCCCCAGAACGGTCCAACAGGGTTAGATCCAATGACTCCTCAAGTTGACGTATTCGCTTGGATACAGCCGACTGGCTCACACACAGATTGGTGGCGGCACGCGAAAATGAACCCGTCTCAGCAGCCGCCACCAGACTTTTCAGAACATTGATATCCATGCGCCCTCCATTGTTCCATACAGATATTCAGATACTACCCCCGCCCATCTGGAATAGTATTCGGAATTCTTTTCGTGCAGGTACTCTAGCTTATCTATGCTAAAAAATCCACACAAAGACTTGTCTGGTCACCATTTGCGCAGCTTCATTAAAGCAAGACACAAGCTCCTCAAGCAACGCTAATAAAACAAGATAACCACCCTAAAACACTAAAGACGCAGTGACTGCCCTGCAACATAAGGTAACCACTTGTAAAAGAATTGGAACATTCGGACAACCGGAACAGATGCGCAGTACACAAACGGCCTACTGGCCAAACCTGAGGAGGTTTCTACAATGCAACGTTTGCTGATGACCAGAAGGAGCATGCTGTTCAGCTTGGTCGGTCTATTCATGACCACCATGCTGACGATCTGGGGCTGCGGTGGCGGCGGCAGTAGCTACGATGACCCTGCGTCAGCTACGTACACCAACCAAACCGCGACAGCACTGATTGAACCCAGCACCCTCAAGACATGGATGGATGAAGGCAAGGTAAATGCCGCCGCCACCAACCTGAATCGGGTGGTTATCGTGGCAGTCGGTAGTGCTGCCAGCTATGTGGATGGTCACATTCCCGGGGCACGTTTTTTGGACTCTGGCACACTTAACCTTACCCGCACCGAAGGGGCGACCCAGATCGGCACCATGGTCATGAATGGTGCCACTATCGACGCAAACCTTCAGCGTCTTGGCATCACCAAGTACACGACTATTGTACTGGCTACATCCGGCACCGCCGCCACCGACACCGCCATGAACGTTGCGCGGGTCTACTTTACGCTTCGCTACTGGGGCTTCCCCAAGGAACGCATCAAGGTACTGAATGGTGGCGAGGCTGCCTGGAAAAACGCTTTTGACACCGCCAACCCTGCCTGGCCAGCCACGTATGATCTTGCAACAGACACACCGGTGGTACAACCATCTACCTTCAGCGTCAGAGAACTGTACAACGGCCGTGACACCAACAATTTTGCTCTGCGCACTTCAATTGGCGAGATGCTAAGCGTGGTTGACGGGATAAACTCCGGTGCCCTAAGCACAGGGGCAACAGGTATTACCATTTTAGACGAGCGCGGTGGCATTGATGTGAACACTGAACCCTATATTGCTAACGCTCAACTGAGTACGACCAATGTTCTCGATAGCCACGCTAATTACTACGGTACGGTAGCCGGCTCCTTCAAAGATACCGCTACGCTGACTGCTCACCTGGCTACTTTTGGCGTAACCGCATCCAAAAGCATGAACTATGTCTACTGCGCCAGTGGCATGCGCGCCTCAACCGCTTTCTTCGTCCTGGACGGGATTCTTGGCTGGCCGGTAGCACTGTACGATGGCTCCTGGTACCAGTGGAGCGGCTACACTTCATTGGCTCCAAGCACTAACAAAGTAACCGTTCAATGGCAGACCAACGTGAACACAAGTGGGACAGCAATCAACAGAACGGCAAATGCTTCATTCTACGTAGCCCCAAGACCGACCACCGGTGCTACTGATGTTCATATCGGCGCATCTTTGACACTGGACGGTTTGGGCAACACCTATGAAATCACCGACCCACGCGCCAACCAGATTCTGCTTGAAGACAAGGTCCACTTTACCACCCCGCCAACCACCACAACCGTCAGCGCTGGCGGCGAAGGCAGCGGTTGTTAACACAGCCTACCATCACAACACCACAGACTTAAAAGGAGACACACCATATGACAAAACTCGGTAAAATTGGCGCTTCAGCCGCCCTAGTGCTAGGCCTGGCAGCACCAGCCATGGCTGGCCCACAGATGACCTTCGGGCCCGATGATAAAGGCATTCTACAACTGGACTACAAGGGCCAGTTCCAGATGTCCGTCCGTGACAACGGCTCAGGTCCCAACAACGACGATGCCACCACCAGCTTTGATTTTCGTCGTAACCGCATCGCCCTGATGGGTGCCTACGGCGACCTGATGAGTCTGTATGTCCAGACCGAATTCACCGATAGAAGCGCTGTCGACACCTTCAGTATCAACGATGGTGAGTCCGACTCCAACTTCCAGCTACTGGATGCAGTGATCCGCTTCAACATCCATGATGCCTTCAAGCTCAATGTGGGTAAGTTCAAGTACAACTTCTCCCGTGAAAACCTGGAAGCCTGCGAGATGCCGCTGACCCTGGACCGTTCGCTGTTCATCCGGGCGCCGTTCGTCACCACCCGTGACATGGGTGTGGCCGCCTGGGGCAACCTGTTTAACGACAAATTCCAGTACCGGGTGGATGTGATGGAAGGCCGTGAGGCGGTATCCGGCAACACGGCCCCCAAATCCAACTTCCGCTACACCGGCCGTGTACATGCATCGCTATTGGACCCTGAAAATGATTACGGCTACAAAGGCACCTACCTGGGCAAGAAAAAGGTGCTGACCATCGGTGCCGCAGCCCAGTATGAGCCGGACGTAGTCTACGGCAACGTGACAACCAAGGCAGACGAGAAAGATTACACGGCCTGGACCATCGATGGCTTCTTTGAGTACCCGGTCAAAGACCTGGGCACCTTCACGGTATCCGGCGCCTATGCCAAGTATGACCTGGATGATGCCTATAAAGGCTCCCTCAACCTTAACGAACTTGACGGTGGTGCCATCGGTCTGAACGGTGAAAAGAACGGCTGGTATGCCAAGGCCGGCTACATGCTGCCCAATATGCCGCTGCAGTTCTTCGGCCGCTATGAGCAGTGGAAGTTCGCCAATCTGAACAATATCTATGACCAAGAGGTCGACTGGGCCGGTATTGGCGCCAACTACTACATCTGGGGCCAAAACCTGAAACTGACCATGGAATACAGCATGACCAAGTTCGACAAGGAAGGAATAGCAAGCGGAGTGAGGAGCGAAGATTTCAACACCTTCATTACCCAACTGCAAGTAATCTTCTAGTTTGTTAACGGTCTGCGGCAGGCGGGGCATCGTCTCGCCTGCCGCAGCCTCTTATGCTGTACGGAGTCACCATGCTGCTGATTACCCAAAAACTGATACCGCTTGTGCTGATCTTCGGCCTGGCAGCCTCCAGCGTCTGGGCCGATGAGATCATCCTTACCCACCGCTCCGGCAAGGTGCGCATCATCCCCGTGGAAGCCCACGACGACCCGGTGGAGCAGGTCAGCTTCCGACGCACTACCACCGCAGGCCCACAGGACAATCAACCCGCTCAGCCTGCCACAACCATGACCACCCCGGCCGAAGAGACGCGGCCGCTACAAAAAAAAGCTGCACCGCCTGCAAACGACACCACCAAACCGCCCTTCAAATTAAAATGGGCTCCTCCCATGGACGTCCAGTAGCTACACCACCAGACAAAAAAGGAGACTGACCATGAAAAAGATCATCGCACTGCTCGCACTGTCCCTGTTTGCCGCCACCGCGGCCTTTGCCGCTGAGGGCACGGTTGTTTCCGTTGCCGACGGCGCCGCCGTTGTCGATATGGGCTCTGACGCAAAGTTCAAATCCGGCGCCAAGGTAAAACTGAACGGCAAGACCGGTAAGGTGACTGCGGTTGATGGTGCCAAGCTGACCATCAAGGCCCCCAACGCCGGTGACCTGAAGGCCGGTGATACGGTCAAGGTCGACAAAGCCGCCGCCGCACTGCAAGGCTGCTAACCGTCGTCCACGTTAGAAGCACATACAAGGAGTCTACCCATGTACCTTTTTCGAATTGCAACCGTGACCTGCCTGGCAGTGCTGACCATCGCCACGGCTGGCATGGCCGCCGGGGTGGGCGTTGACAAGGACAAGACCCTGGCCGCCCAGCCCAAGGCCAACAGCATAGCTGAACTGGTTGCGCGCTACGATTCATCATCGTGTATCGACTGCCACCAACAGGCCCACGACGAATGGTCAAAATCGCTGCACGCCCGTTCCATCTTCGGCACCGGCCGTACCGCCGCCACCTTCAGGACAGCCCTCATCAACGGCACCATGGACTGGCCGGCTTCCGGAGTTAAAAATTTCAAGGATGTCAAAGTTGAGCATCTGATGGGCTGCGCCAAGTGCCACCTGCCGCAGTTGGCCGATGCCACCGACAAGGTAGCCCAGGAGATCGTCACCACCATCAACGCCTGGCAGGATGCCCTGCGTAACGATGATGAAGACAAGGCCGCCAAGGCGGAAAAAACCTTGTCGTCCCTCAACATCAACTGCCTGATCTGCCATAACCGCAACGCCATCACCCATAAATGGACCGACGGCTATCCCAAAAAGGATACTGTGTATGGCTCAAAGGACGGCGAGCACCCGGATGGCAAGTTCACCAAGCTGGCTAAAGGCCAGGTTATGTCCGAATCGATCATGTGCGGCCAGTGCCACGGCCTGGGGCCCAACTTCGAACTGGAAAACCCGACCCAGTGCGCCACCGGCTATGGCAGCTACCTGTTCTCCTATGTGCCCAATGGCGGCAACAAGACCTGCCAGCAGTGCCACATGCACGAAAGCAAGCTGGGTCACGACATGCAGAGCTACCGCTCCAAGGCGATGTCCGACAAGGCGGTGGACATGAAGGTTACCACCAACGCCGTGTACTGGCGTGACAACACCACGATCAAGCCAAAGGTCGCGTTGCGCGTAGCATTGACCAATAATGCAGGCCACGGCATACCCGACGGCTGACCGACCCCCAACCGACTGGTTCTGTCGGTAAAAACGAAGGATAAAGCCGGAAAAGAAGTGTTCAACGCAGAGAAGGTCTTTATGCCGATCCCGCAACAACTGGGCAAAGGCGATCGTATGGGCCGTGGCCCCTACGAGAAGAGCGGGCTGATTGAAGATACTGCCCTGCATCCCCTGAAGACGCAGTATATTGATTACGATCTGTTCTTCCCGATGAAAACCGAGGAAAAGGGCGGCAAGAAGGTAAGCAGCATCGCCAGCGAAACCCTGGACCTCGAAGTCAAGCTCTGGTACCTGCCGTTCGGCACCATGGATGACGACCCGTTCCTCTGGAAAGAGTACAAAAAAACCGTAAAGATCAGCACGTCTGGAAAGTAGTAACAGCGCACCACGAATGAAAAACGCATCCTCCATTCTTGTTATTGGCCGGCGGGTAACCGCCGGCCCTTTTTTGATCCACAACGGTGGAAACTTCGCCTGACTCCTGATATGCTGGCCGAATCAATGTCTCGACTCTCCTTGATCATACCGCTGCTGGCTCTGCTTTGGCTCTCCGGCTGTGGAAACCACGGCACCGAACAGGAACGCTGCCTGACCTGTCACCGGGGCATTGAACATACCTCACCCAGCCACAGCGGCTGCGTCTCCTGCCACGGCGGCAATCCCAAGGCTACAACAAAAAACGAGGCCCATCGCGGTATTTACGGGCTATCCAACCGTTCCTATCCCGGCCGCTGGGAGCAGGGCTGCGGCAACTGCCACCGTCATCAGTTGGAACGGATGCAGAGCAGTCAGATGTACACTGCTGCCGGCATGATCGCCCAGACCCAGGCTACCTGGGAGGGTGAGCGTCCCGGCGTCCGCTACGGCAGCCAGCACGCTGAATTGTACGATCTGGAAGGAAATGCGATCCATCAGCGAGGTGTGGCTGAGCTGGATCACCTCTCCGGTGAGCTGTACCGCAAATTCTGCGCCCGCTGTCACGTCGCTCGTCAGCAGGACCCCAGCAGCGGCACCGGTAACCCGGCCGGTTGTGCCGCCTGCCACTTCCCCTATGGCAAAGAAGGGAAATACCGTGGCGGCGATGCCATGATGCTTGGACGCACCCCCCATGGTGACAGCCATAGCATGCACACCCTACCGTCATTGCAATCCTGTGCCCAATGCCACCACCGTAGCGGCCGCACCGCCCTTTCCTACCAGGGGTTGCAGGATGGCAACAACGGCTTGGTGCCCACCCGCAACGGCCAACCGGGACCAGTAATGGGCAGTGATCATCGCAATTACAACCATATCACACCTGATATCCATTTCAGCTCGGGCATGGATTGCATCGACTGCCATACCTCCCGCGAGATCATGGGTGAAGGCTATGCCGCCGCCAACATGCACGGCCAGCTGGAGGTGCGCTGCGAAGACTGCCACGGATCGAGCGCCCAGCCGCCCGTGTACCGGACCATCGTCAGGGAAAACGAGGACCCGGTGCGGGAATCGCGCTCATACCCCCTGCAGATGCGGCCAGGCATGCAGATGATCCTGACCTCCAAGGGGCGGCCGTTTTCCAATGTTTTTCATGTTGACGGCAATGTGCTGGTGCAGGTGAAGCAAAGCGGCAAACTGCTGCGCTCCAAGGTGATTACCGGCACAGCGGAGCATGCCGTTGTCGGCCACGGCCGTATGAGCTGCACCAGCTGCCACTCCCGCACCGTGGTGCAATGCTACGGCTGCCATACCCAGTACGACAAACAAAACTTCCAGATCGATTTCATCAAGGGCCAGCCCACCAGGGGCGAGTTTACCGAGACCGAGGATTACCGCACCCTCTACCCGTTTCCGCTGGCCCTGAACAGCAAAGGCACGATCTCTCCGGTGACACCGGGTTGCCAGACCTTCGTAACGGTGGTTGAAGAAGACGGCACGATCTCACGAGAGGGCGAAATTGCCCACTACAAAGGCAAGCGCCAGCTGCGTTTTGCCCCCTTTTACGGCCACAACACCGGCAGCCGTGCGGTGGGCTGCAGTGAATGCCACGCCAACCCGACCTTCCTGGGCTTTGGCCAGCACGTAATACAGGGCCGCAGCATCAAGGGGACGCTGCTCTGTGAGCTGTCCGACAACAAGCCGCTGGATGCTTTTCTGACCATGGATAACGGCGCGGTGCGGGCCTATTCGGCCATCACCCGCGAACATGCGCGGCCCCTGAATGGGCAAGAGGTGCAGCGGGTGCTGGCCTTGAACACCTGTCTGGTCTGCCACCCGTCAGCCAAAGACCCGATCTACCGAAAAAGGATCAACTACCGTGACCTGGACGATACCCTTCATCGCCGTCTGCTGGCTCCTCGCTAGCGCCCTGTCAACCCAGGCCGCCGACCAGTGCCGCTGGTGCCATAGCCCCGGCCTGACACTGAGCGACGCCCATCGTGGCCTGGCCTGCCGGGATTGCCACCAAAGCGGCGGCCGCCTGCTGACCAACCCGGCCGACCGCGTCCATGGCTCGGCCGGCTGCATTTCCTGCCATCGCGGCTACCAGCGGATGTACAACCACGCCATGGCTACCAGGGCCAAGGAAAAGGCCTTTATCCAGCGCAGCTTTGCCAAACGTGATCGCGGCTTTGAGCAAAAAAACTGTACCAGCTGCCACCTGCAGGGCTGCCTGGATTGCCACGGCGAGCCCCATGCCATCACCCGACCCAAAGCAGACACCTGCTCACGGTGCCACAAAGGCTACTATGTGGGCTGGGATTATTTCGGCCGGGCACCTCGTGATGAGCACGCCCGCTACCAGCGCGGTGATCTTGAACAAGGTGAGACCTTCCTGAAGATGCGCCCCGACGTGCACTACCTGCGCGGCCTGACCTGCAACGACTGCCACAGTATGCAAAGCCTGGTGGCCGGCCGCTTGAGCGCCAAAGGCTGCAGCGACTGCCACCGCCCCAGCTCAAACGTGCTTGAACACCGCATACCCGGCCACCTCGAAAACATGGAATGCGTGGCCTGCCACGCCGCTTGGGCTGCCCAGGAGTACGGCACCTTCTTTGTGCAGTTCAGTGGTGGCACGGTGCCGGAGCCGTTTGACATGCTGACCGTGATCGACAACGGCTACGCCCGGAGTGCTTACTTAAAGCGCCAGGACCTGCCGCCGCTGGGCTTCAACAGCCGTGGGCTACTGGCGCCTATCCGTCCTCAGTTCATCGCCTACTACAGCAAGATCCGCAACGGCCGGGCCGTCGGTGCCGAGAACCACCTGCTGGCCGCCGAATGGCGCGCCTTTACGCCCCATACGATCCAGCGCGGCAGTGTGACCTGCGACGGCTGCCACGACAACCCGCGCCGTTTTCTGCTGGAACCGCCGCGGGCTCGCATCTATGATCTGGGCAAGGACGGCATGACGCTCTACTCCTTCTGGAACCAGACCGGACAGAAGCTGACCAATGGCCGCTTCATGGATCAGCAACGCTACCAGCGGATGACAACCAAGACCGATGCCTACAAACGGGCCTATGTGGAAAAATGGAAACAGTTCGCCAGACCAGACGCCGTTTCATCGCCACGCTGATCGCCCTGCCGCTTGCGGCAGCCGGCATCTGGCGTTTTCTGTCACCCAGGCGGGTCAGCAAGCCCGCCCTGCTGCGACTCACGGCGTCTGCCCTACCGGCCGGCGGAGCATTGGTCTACCGTCAGCAGCGGATCGCCCTGTTGCGGGAAGGCGAGCAGATAATCGCCCTGAGCCTGGTCTGCACCCACCTGGGCTGCACGGTTTCGGTAACCCCGGAGGGGATGGTCTGCCCCTGCCACGGTAGCCGCTTCGATCGCAGCGGCCAAGTTTTAAGCGGACCGGCAGAGCGGCCACTGGAACGGTTGACGGTGGAACACAGCGGCGACGAACTGGTGATTCGCGGTTGAGAGGAGAAGGCGGTTGTTCAAGGAATTTGTGAAACATCTGTTTCCGCGGATGGTGCTGAAACAGAATCTGAAGATCAGCTATACCTTCTGCCTGGGCGGCCTGGCCTTCACAGCACTGCTGCTGCTGGCGTTTTCCGGACTGCTGCTGCTGTTCTATTACCGGCCCGGTGCAGCAGATGCCTACCAGTCGATCATCTTCCTTGAGGAATCGGTCTACGGCGGCAGGTACTTGCGCAATCTGCATCGGTTGGCGTCCCACAGCTTTCTGATGCTGCTGTTCCTGCATATCCTGCGGGTGGTACTGACCGGCGCCTATGCGCCGCCCCGCCAGCGCAACTGGCTGATCGGCGTCTGCCTGCTGGGTCTGGGCATATTCGAGGCCTACACCGGTTACCTGCTGCCGATGGATCAGCTGGCCCTGTGGGCTACCCAGACCGGCATGACGCTGCTGGAGACCGCACCTTTCGGCCAGTTACTCACGGCACTGCTGGTGCCGGATAGCGTTGGCGGCCCCCTGTCGCTGCTGCGCTTTTATGTGCTGCATATCGTGGTGCTACCGGCCTTCACCTTTGGCCTCTGCCTGCTGCATTTCTATCTGGTGCGCAAACAAAAGGGACTGCTGCCCTACCTATGAAACGCTCCTATCTCAAAAGCTCACCGCATTTTTTCAGGCCGGTCAGGCGGGCCTTCTGGCTCGGCACAGGTCTGCTCCTGCTGCTGTCCGCCCTGATCCCGGCGCCGCTGCAGGAGCCTGCCAGCCTGTCAAAGGTGCCCAACCCGGTCAAATCGGCCTGGTTCCTGCTCTGGATTCAGGAACTGGTCAGTTACCGCATCTGGCTGATCTATCCACTGATCATGCTCGGCTTGCTGTTCATAGGACTGCCCTGGCTGCAACGGGATATACCTGAGCGGGCGCGCTGGTTTGGTAGACCGCACCGCCTATTGGCGGTTCTGGTGCTGTGCCTGTTTGCACTGATTGTTGGCTTAACCGTGGTGGGACTCTTTTTCAGGGGGGAAAATTGGGCGTTGGTCTGGCCATTCTGATTGCGCTATGGACTGTTCTGTGGACGCTGACGGCCGCTGCAGCCCCACCGAAATCCAGATGCCTTACCTGCCATGGGGTACACTATGCCCAGCAGGGCGGCTGTGGCACCTGCCATCGTGGCGACGGTCGCACCAGCCGTAAAGTGCTGGCCCACAGCGGGTTGATCGGGGGTCGGTATGCCCAGTTCACCAATCCCGTGGCGCCGATGGTGCTGCGAGGCAAGCGCCTGGCGGAAAGCACCGCCTGCCGCCGCTGCCATGTCCTGGGCGCAACCGGAAACCGGCTGGCCTCGAACCTCAACTCGGTCCTGCACGGCAGCCGTCCGGAGGAGATCGACGAAGCCATCAAGGCCCCGGCCGTCTACATGCCCCAGTTCCATTTTGCGCACCATGATCGGGACGCCCTGGTGACCTACATCCTGTCTGCCGGGCTAACGGCCGGCAGACAGACCGTTGAACCGCCCCAGGTGGTACATTTCGACCAGCTCCAACCCGGTCGACAAACAGCCTTTGCCAAACAGTGCGGGGGGTGTCACCGGCTGCTTTCTGAACGCTTCGGCGGCTTGGGCAGCAACAACACTGGCCCCAACCTGTCCGGGCTGTTCACCCGCTTTTATCCGCCAACCTTCCAACACGGCCAGACCTGGACAGCAGAGCGGCTGCAGCGCTGGCTGAAAAATCCGCGCGCCATCCGCAACCAGACCATGATGCGGCCGGTTGCCCTGCAACCGACAGAGTGGGATGAACTGTTGAAAAGCATCGACATCAGCGAGAAACGCCCGTAACTCACTCGTCAAGCACCTGCTTGACCTCGAGGGCGCATCACCTGCCCCGTGGACTCTTCTCCTTGCAGCGTCCCAGCGTACAAGCGCCAGTCATCCGGCGGATATCATCCAGCGTCCGCGCTCCTTCGTGCATGGCCTGCCGGATGGCACCGGCGGTCACCTGGCTGCAAAAACAGACCATCTCAGCATCTGCAATCATCGCTTGTCACCTTTTCCCTTCACCAATTGGGCAGTGCGTGTGGCCTCCAACACGACAATCCGTTCCGCCAGACTGACCATCGCCAGCACCTCCGGGTGCCGCAACGAGTAGTAGATCTTCAAGCCCTCCTTACGCTGGTTGAGGATACCGCTCTTCAGCATCATCTGCAGGTGGCGCGAGGTGTTGGATTGTTCATGGCCGATGGCCGGAAAAATTTCGCAGACGCAATGTTCACCATCCTGGAGCAGTTTGATGATCCGCAGACGGGTTGGCTGGGCAATCGCTTTCAGAATATCGGCGCACAGATCGAGCGTTTCCATCTGCCTACCGTTTTCCAACCAACGGCTGTGCCAGCTTTTCCATGAAGTCTGCAGCGTTGTCACCCCGCAGGTTCTCTGCCAAACCGGTCAGCCCATCGGTCAGATAACGGGCGTTGTAGCCTTTGCTGCGCAGATAGGCCATGGCCAGGGCCGATCGATCCTTGTGGGGGCAGGCGGTGACGATGATCTTATCCTTGGGCAACTCTTTGTAACGCTTGGGCAGCTCATTGAGCGGGATAAACAGGCCAAAGCCCATCCGCCAGGCAGCCACCTCTTCCGGAAAACGGATATCCACCAGCACCGCCTTGTTCTCGGCCAACAGCGTGATCAGCTTCTTGCTGTCAGCCTTCATATCGGCACGGGTGTCATAATCAAAACTGGTCAAAAAACGATCGAAGGCTTCCTCGGCAGCTGTAGCAGTAAACGCGGGCAGCAGCAGGCACAGCAGCAGGACTATCCGCATCACAGCATCCCCGCAATCTCTTCTGCTGTGGCCAGCCTACCGGAGAACAGCACCGTGCCGTCTTTCACCAGGGCCGGGGTGCTCATCACGCCGTATTTCATGATGGTGGCGATATCCTCCACCTTGACCAGCTCGGCCTCTTTACCGCTCTGGGCCAGCGCCTTCTGGGTGTTTTCGTAGAGGGTCTTGCATTTGGCACAGCCGGTGCCCAACACTTCCAGTTTCATGGTGTTTCCTCCGTATCAGGTGTGATGATGATGACCACCAGTTTCGTGCCGTTCCTGATGCTGCAGCGGCTTGATCAACGGACCGCCGTTGCAGTCACTGCACTCCAGTTGGATGGTGGTGTGGGTGATATAAAAGTCATGCTCCAGACGGTGTTCCAGCTGGTGCAACAGCTTGCTGCGCGCTCCTTCAAAATCCGGCTCAACCTCTACATGCACCGACAGGGCGGTGATATGGGAACAGACTGACCAAACATTCAGGTGATGCAGATCGCGAACCCCCTCAACGCCCCGGATCGCATCGGCCACCTGCGTGATGTCCAGCCCCCGCGGCGACCCCTCCATCAGGATATGCACCGACTCCCGCAGTATTCGGCCGGCACCGGTCAGAATCAATAGACCAATTGCAGCCGAGAGCAGTGCATCAAGTACAAACCAACCGGTGTAGTACATGATGATGCCGCCGATGATCACCCCCACCGAGGCGGCGGCATCGCCTAGTACATGCAGAAAAGCGCTTCTGACGTTGAGATCGTGATGGCTGTGACTATGCAGAGTCCTGGCCGCCAGCAGGTTCATCACCAGACCGATCAGGGCGATCACCAGCATAGGCCCGCTTTTAACCGGCTGCGGCTCGCCAAAGCGGACCCAGGCCTCATAGAGGATGCCCACGCCCATCAGAAAGACCGTCAAACCGTTAATGAACGAAGCGAACACCTCGGAACGGTGAAAGCCGAAGGTGTGCCGCTCCGAGCTTGGCAGGCCGGCCAGTTGCACCGCCGCCAGAGACAGCACCAGGGCGAACAGATCCAGAAAGACATGGGCCGCATCGGACAACAGCGCCAGCGAGTTGGTCCAGAGGCCGCCTACCACCTCGGCCACCAGGGTCACGGCGGTCAGGGCGATGGCGATCTTGAACTTTGCCGTCAAATGGGTATCAATCGCAGCACTACTCATTGCAGCACCACCCAGAGCAAGCGATCAATAAAATCAGTACATGGCATTCAACACCCAGCCGACAATCGTAAAGGCTATCAACAGCATGGCAAACACGATCGCCAGCAGACGCCACTGCATCACCTGCTTGAGCATCACGAACTCAGGAAAGCTGGCCGCAACGGTACTCATACAGAAGGCCAGGGTTGTTCCTAGGGGCAGACCCTTCACAATCAGGCTCTCCATAACCGGTATCACGGCCGTAGCGTTGGAATAGAGCGGGATGCCGATCAGGGTTGCCACCGGCACCGACCACCACTGCCCGGCGCCCAGGTGGGCCTCGAACCAGTTATCAGGCATAAAACCGTGCAGGGCCGCTCCCAAACCGACACCGATGATCACCCAGATCCAGATACGTCCGAACACCTCCGACAGTTCACGCTTGGCAAACGCGTGGCGATCCTGCAGGGTGACCCGCTTCGTTTCACCAACTTCAATATGCGCGTGCTGCCCCTCTTCATACACCTTGCGGGCAAAACCCTGCAGCCACCGTTCGGCCTTGATCGCATCCAGAAACAAGCCACCCGCAATCCCCACGCCAAGCCCGATCAAAACGTACAGCAGCGTAATCTTCCAGCCCACCAGGCTGAGCAGCAGGATCACGGCGATCTCGTTGATCAGCGGCGAAGTCAACAGAAACGCCATGGTCATCCCCACCGGGATGCCGGCAGAGATGAACCCCAGAAACACCGGGATGCTGGAACAGGAACAGAACGGGGTGATCGCTCCGAACACCGACCCTAAAAAATACCCGACCAGCCGATGTTTGCCGGCCAGGTAACCGCGCACCCGCTCAACCGGCAAGGAGATGCGCACCAGGGCAATCAAATAAATCATCACGATCAGCAGGAAAAAGATCTTGGCCGTATCTTCAACAAAAAAACTGAGCGACTGACCTAAGCGGGACTGTGGTGAAAGACCCGCCAACGTGTACACCAACCAGTCGGCGGCAGCCTTAAAATACGTAAACATGGAATTTCACATCCTTAGCTTGGCTTGAGAGTATATGACTAAACAATCATATACTCTTCGAGCCGACAAAGAGTCAAGCAGGCAAATGAAGCACGGCATGAGATACGGCACAAGCGCGGGTTAGTGTGCTGCAGGTGGTGCTGAAGAACTGTTCGAGCAGCGGTATGCAGGTCAGCTCATTAACTCCCCCTGCAGGATACACAACGCACTTTCCAGCAGCACCGCATCGGTTGCAGAACCGACCCGCAGGTCAAGCCTCTGTGCCAGACGGACCGGCAGTTGGCCAATCATGGCGCAGCAGTCCGTTGCTTCTGGAGCGCCGCCTCAACCCCGTTCCGTAGCAGTTCAGGCGTTAACTGCTCATAGACGTTACCGTCACAGTGTACGGTGCGGCAGCTGGTGGCAGAGCCGGTCAGACAACTGCAGGAGGGACACTCTGATACACCGCTGTGTGCCGCCAGCAGTTCTTCCAACGACACACCATTGATCAGCACCAGATTTGACTCACTGATCCGGTCTTCATCCAGCAAGGTTTCCTGCAGCTCAATCAGCATGCCTTTGGCGGCATACTCGCGCAGCACCTGTTTCAGATTGGCGCCGGTATCACTGCAGCGATCACAGGTGGCGCCGGCCTTGTCGTAGTGCCGCCACTCGACCGTGATCGGTGCAGCCGGCGTCGTAATACGATCACCGGGCCTGATCAGACCTGGCCTGATCACCTTGACAAAAATACCTTCCTTGGGCATGACGCAGTCGCCGGCCTGATAAAAAATGGCGCAGCGGGTATGGCACTCCTTGCCGATCTGCGTCACTTCCAGCAGGGTCTCACCGATCTCCAGACGGCTGCCGATCGGCAGACTGACCAGATCAATCCCGCTGGTGGTGATGTTTTCGGCAAAATCGCCGGTGGTGACATCCAGTCCCAGGTCACGCATCTTGTCGATGCTCTCCTGAGCCAAAAGACTCACCTGTCGGTGCCAGTTGGCGGCATGGGCATCCCCCACAATACCGTGATCGACCCGCAGCTCGACCTGCGCAACCGGCTTTTTGCGTTCTCCCTTGTTTGCACTGATACAGACCGCCATCACCTCTGCCATCGCGCTATCCTCCTACCTGAGCCATGCTGAAGTTACTGTGTTCGTACTCGCCACACCGAATGCCATGTCCCTCCGGCTTACTGGCCACGATCTGCTGCAGGATTCTGCACAGACCTGCTTCATCCACCGGACGCAGAAAGGCGGTCAGATCGACCTTTTGATCACTGAACAGACAGCCTTTGGCCTGTCCTCTGGCAGTAACCCGGATGCGGTTGCAATTATTGCAGAAGTGGCCCGATATGGCGGTAATGATACCGATGCTGCCTCTGGCGCCGGGAATACGATGGTCCTGGGATGGCCCTGCAAAAGCGCCCTTGTCCACGGTTTCCAGCGGATGCCGTTCTCTGATCCGTTGCAGTACTTCCTGACCGGAAAAACAGAACCGCTGCCAGCCGTCTTCCTTAACAGCCGGCATATATTCGATGAATCTGACGCTGCATCCCCGTGTACGGGTTAGCTCAACAAAGTCATGGATTTCATCATCATTGATGCCACGCATGATGACAACGTTTATCTTGGGAGGGGCAAACCCGGCCGTCACCGCTGCATCCAGACCGGCCAATACGTTGCGCAGGTCACCGCCACGGGTAATCTGACGGAATCGGTCAGGGTTCAACGAATCGAGGCTGACATTCAGACGCTGCACACCAGCCCGGTACAGATCGCCGGCCATCCGCTCAAGCAGCAGGCCATTGGTGGTCAGTGCCAGGTGGCGCAAGCCGGGAATGGCGGCAACCGAGGCCAGAAAAGGGACAATGCCGGCGCGCACCGTCGGTTCACCACCGGTAATCCTGATCTTTTCGATTCCCAGACGCACCGCACAGACGGCTATCTGCAGCAACTCTTCATAGCTCAGCACACCACTATGGCCGACATCCTGGACCCCTTCCGCAGGCATGCAGTAGAAGCAACGCAGGTTGCAGCGATCGGTCACCGACAGACGCAGATAGTTGATCCGCCGGTTGAAGGAATCGACCAGGTTTCCCGAGTCCTCTCTTTTCATGGCAATCCGCCAATGCCCGACATACGTGGACGCGCTGCCGAGACACCACCCCGCGCTTTGCTCATATCGCCGCGTACATCGATTTTCATCCTGCGACTCCTCATCTTGTCATTTCTGGCGGCCGGATTCATCTCCTGACGACTTTACCGGCTGCGGCCCGTGTGTTGAATTCTGCCTGGATCAGGCCATCCAGCTCGCATCCCCGCAAAACGCATGAAGGCCGGGATCGATCCCGGCCTTCTCTGATGTCAACTCCGTGCCCGGCAGACCGCGATCAACTCGCTGACCTCGGGATAGCGCATCTTTTCCAGGCGGGAGAAGATCTGCTCCCCGTCCACCAGCACCGCCAGCTCACTCTGTTTGGGGCCACGTTCGATCGCAACCTGAGCCCCTTCAACATTTTTTTCCAGCTCGGCAGCCAGACCGGCCGCCAGTTGCTGCTGCCCTCAGGATGCACAGTACTGGATCACTATCTGCATGGGCGCTAACTCCTTCCACTGGCTATTTTTTCGCAAGTATATGGTTAAGTACCATCTCGATTGCAAACGCGACGTATTCATCGACCTGATCGACCGGATCAAGCTGCAGGTCCCGCAACAGCCGCTGACTGATGAACTGGTAGTTGACCAGCGCAATCAGCGATTGCACCACAAAACGGGCGTTGATGCCGGGCCGGAAGACCCCTTGATCAATACCGGCCTGGATCATGGCGGTGGCATGCCGTGAGGCGTTGTCGATACAGGGCTTGACCACGGTCTCATAGCAGGCCGAAGGGTTGGTCAGTTCGCGCAGGTACAGGGTCAACCAGAAGGGCCGTTGCTTGTGGAAGAGCGTCAGGGCCTGGCAGGCTTCGGTAATGTTGCGGCGAATGTCCCCTTTGCTTTTAAAAAACGGCACCACCTCGCGCTCATAGGCGGAGAACTGCTCGGCCACCACTGCGCCGTACAACTGCTCCTTGCCGCCGAAATAGTAGGATACCAGGGCACTGTTGGCCCCCGACTCCCGGGCAATATCGCGAATCGATACCGCATGGCGACAGCTCTGGCTCAACAACGCTGCGGTGGCTTCAATGATCTTGGCCCGGGTGTTCTGGTCAGGTACGTCTGCGCCGACATCCGTCTGGACGGTTTTACGTTGATCCACCATATAGCAATGCTCCTTGCGCTGTAGCAGTTTGGTACACAAAACAGGTAAACTATACCACTGTCCCTACCTGCCTTGCAATGCCAAGCGATGGCATGGTATTAACAGCGCTATGAGCTCATCCCTGCAAACCCCCATGATGCGACAATATCTGGAGATCAAGGCCCAGCACCCGGAGAGTATCCTCTTCTTCCGGATGGGGGACTTTTACGAGATGTTTCTGGAGGACGCCCTGCTGGCCTCCCGCATCCTGGATATCACCCTTACCTCGCGCAACAAGGGCAGTGGTGACGAGATTCCGTTCTGTGGCGTGCCGTTCCACTCGGCCCAACCCTACATCGCCCGCCTGATCGAGGCCGGCTACCGGGTGGCGGTCTGCGAGCAGGTGGAAGACCCCAAACAGGCCAAGGGGATCGTCAAGCGCGATGTGGTGCGGGTGGTGACCCCGGCACTGATCACCGAGGCCGAATCGCTGGTACCGGAGGAGAACTCCTTCCTGCTGGCGCTGACCGAAAACGGCCGCCAGTGGGGAGCGGCCTGGCTCGACCTCTCCACCGGCGAATTCCGCGCCGCCGAACTGGACGACCTGAGCGCCGCTGTCTCCCTGGCTGCCTCAGTGCTGCCCCGCGAACTGCTGCTGCCGGAAGCATTGCGCCATGAGCCGCCAGCCGAGCTGACCTCGGTGCTGGGTGAGCGTCCCCGCGCTGCCGTGGCGGACTGGGTGTTGGACAAGGACTACGCCGCCAAACTGCTCTGCGGACAGTTCGGGGTGGCCTCAGCGGAAACCCTGGGGTTGGCAGAACTGCCGGCTGCGCTGCTGGCGGTGGGGATGGTGCTGCACTACCTGCAGGACAACCGCCACGCCTCCCTGTCACACCTGCGGGACCTGACCATCGTCCGCCAGAACGACCACCTGGCCCTGGACCCGGCCACCCGCCGCAACCTGGAGCTGACCGCCACCATGAGCGACAACAAGAAGGCCGGTTCGCTGTTGGGCTGCCTGGACCGCACCGTTACCGCCATGGGGGCCCGGCTGCTCAAGCAGTGGCTCTCCTACCCGCTGGTGCAGGTGGAACCGATCCGCCGACGGCTGACGGCGGTGGAAGAGCTGATCGAGCGGCCCGACCTGCGGGAACCGCTGACCGACCTGTTGAAACTGGTCCACGACCTGGAGCGCTTGAATGGTCGGGTCAGTCTGGCCGGCGCCGGCGGCCGCGACCTGCGGGCCCTGTACGACTCCCTGGAGCAGGTGCCGCAGATCCGTTTGCTCTTGGCCGAGACCACCGCGCCACTGCTGCTGGAGCTGGTGGGGCGGCTGGACCCGCTCAACGATATCCGCACCCTGATCGACCAGGCCATCGCCCCCACGCCGCCCTTCTCCCTGCGTGAGGGGGGTATCATCGCCGACGGCTATCACCCTGAGCTGGACGAACTGCGCAGCATCAGCCGCGAGGGCAAGGGCTTTATCGCCCGGCTGGAGGCCCAGGAGCGGGAACGGACCGGGATCAGCTCCCTCAAGATCCGCTACAACAAGGTCTTTGGCTACTACATCGAGGTGACCAAAGCCAATCTGGCCAGCGTGCCGGCCGACTACATCCGTCGTCAGACCGTGACCACCGGCGAACGTTACATCACCGAAGAGCTGAAAAACTACGAAGAAAAGGTGCTGGGAGCTGAGGACCGGATCTGCGAGCTGGAGTACGCCCTGTTCCAACAGGTGCGGGAGCAGACCGCTGCCCAGGGCGGCCGTATCAGCCGCACCGCAGCGGCCCTGGCAGCTCTGGACGTGCTGCGGGCACTGGGTCAGGTGGCGGTTGAGCGCAACTACTGCAAACCGCAGGTGGATGACAGCGACCTGCTTGAGATCACGGAGGGACGCCATCCGGTGGTGGAGGCGATGAACCTGGGAGAACGGTTCGTGCCCAACGACACCCGCCTTGATCAGCAGCAACACCAGCTGCTGATGATCACCGGCCCCAACATGGCCGGTAAATCCACCTATATGCGTCAGGTGGCCCTGATCACGTTAATGGCCCAGATCGGCTCCTTTGTACCGGCCACGGCTGCCACCATCGGCATCGCCGACCAGATCTTCACCCGGGTGGGGGCCGGTGACAACCTGGCCCGGGGCCAGTCCACCTTCATGGTGGAGATGATGGAGACGGCCCACATCCTGCGCAGCGCCACCCCCAAGAGCCTGGTGGTGCTGGACGAGATCGGCCGCGGCACCTCCACCTTCGACGGCCTGTCCATCGCCTGGGCCGTGGCTGAATACCTGCACGACACCAACCGGTGCAAGGCCCGCACCCTGTTTGCCACCCACTACCACGAGTTGGCCGACCTGGCCGCCACCCGCGAGGGGATCACCAACCTGACCGTGGCGGTCAAGGAATGGAACGACCAGGTGATCTTCCTGCGCACCATCGTGCCCGGCGCTGCCTCCCATTCCTACGGCATCCAGGTGGCCCGACTGGCCGGTATGCCGGCGGACGTGATCGAACGGGCCCGCGAGGTGCTGAAAACCCTTGAGGAAGGCGAGTTTGAGCAGGGGGCGCCCCGACTGGCCAAGAGCCGCATCACCCCGCTGAAAAAAGAGACCCGCCAGTATACCCTGTTCGAACCCCAGGGCGATCTGCTGCGGGAACGGTTGAAAAAACTGAATATTTCTGCTATGACTCCCCTTGAAGCCTTGAACCTGCTGGACGAATTAAAAAGGATGGCATGAGACACCTGCGCAGCTGCATATACCTGCTGATCACCCTGGCCCTATCCCTGGCCCTGGTCTCCGCCGCAGACGCCGCCAGCAAAAAGAAAAGCCCACAAAAAACCAAACGACCGGCGGTCGTCAAGCAGGAACCGCCACCACCGCCACCACCGGCTCAGGTGCTGGAGCTTAAGCACTGGTCTACCCCCGACTACACCCGGGTTGCCGTCAGTCTTGATCGTGACGTGACCTGGAAGAGCTATGAACTGGACAAGGGCAGCGCCGGCAAGCCGGGCCGGATCGTGATCGACATCCAGAATTCCCAGCTGGGTGCCGCTATCCGCGACATCACCATCGGCGACGGGCTGGTGAAGGGGGTGCGGGTGGCCCTGTTCAGGGCCGGCGTGGTGCGGGTGGTACTGGACACCGACCAGATCATCGACTACAAGATCTTCCCCCTCTCCGATCCCTCTAAACTGATCATCGACGTGCGCGGTGAGCGGCCCACCGAGATCAGCCGACTGGAAAGCGGCCTGACCAACCTGGTCAACGCAGCCTCAGCGGCTGAGCTGCCCAAGCCGGCCGAGCACAGGGAAGCCACCAAGCCGCGCCCGTCACAGAAGCAGCATCCGGCCATCGCCAAGGTGCGCCGGATCGTGGTGGATCCCGGCCACGGCGGCCATGATCCCGGCGCTGTGGGCCAATCCGGGCTGCAGGAAAAAGAGGTGGTGCTCTCCATCGGCCTCAAGCTACGGAAAAAACTGCAGGATGAACTGGGACTGGATGTGGTCATGACCCGTTCAACAGACGTCTTTATCCCGCTGGAGGAACGGACCGCCATCGCCAACAAGGTGGGTGCCGACCTGTTTGTCTCGATCCACGCCAATGCCGCGCCCAACCGCAACGCCAGCGGCATCGAAACCTACTACCTGAACCTGGCCAAAACCGAGAAGGTAGCCCAGCTGGCGGCCAAGGAGAACGGCACCTCACTGGAAAAGGTCAGCACCCTGCAGGCGATCCTGTTTGATCTGATGGCCAACTACAAACTGAATGATTCGGCTCACCTGGCCGAGGAAGTGCAGAAGGCGCTTTACAAGACCATCAAGGGCAGACACAACGACACCAAAAGCTTAGGGGTCAAACAGGGCCCGTTCTATGTGCTGGTGGGGGCCACCATGCCCAGCATCCTGGTGGAGACCGCCTTTATCAGCAACAGTGCCGAAGAAGCCCACCTGCAGGACCCCGCCTTCCATGACCTGGCCGCCGACGGCATCCTGGACGGTATCAGGGGCTACATCGCCTCGCTCAACTAATGCCGGGCATCCTGTACATCGTGGCCACGCCGATCGGCAACCTGGAGGATATGACCTTCCGTGCGGTGCGTACCCTGAAGGAAGCCGACCTGATCGCCGCCGAGGACACCCGCCACTCCCGCAAGCTGTTGGCCCACTTCGGCATCACCACACCGCTCACCTCCTACTACGATCACAACCAGGCATTGAAGGGTGAACGGATCCTTAAGACCCTGCAGGAGGGCAGACAGGTTGCCCTGATCTCCGACGCAGGCACCCCCTGCATCTCGGATCCCGGCTACCAGCTGGTGCGGGATGCCCTGTCCGCCGGAATCACGGTGGCGCCTATCCCCGGCGCCTGTGCCGCCATTGCCGCACTTTCTGCAGCAGGTTTGCCGACAAATGCCTTTACCTTTGCCGGTTTTCCGCCGAATAAAGAAGGTAAGCGTCGATCGTTTCTGGCCTCGCTCACCTCGGCACAGGGCACTGTGGTGCTGTATGAGGCGCCGCACCGGCTGAAGGCCACCCTGGCGGATATCGCCACGGTACTGGGCGAACGTCAGGTGGTGGTGGCGCGGGAACTGACCAAACTGTATGAGGAATGCCTGCGCGGTACAGCCAGTGCGGTACGGGAACAGGTGCAGGATGGCCGTGAACGGGGCGAGGTGGTACTGCTGATCGCGCCGGCCGACGAGGATTCGGCGCAGACGGAAGGGCCTTCAGCTGAAGAGCAGATCAGGGAGCTGCTTGCAAAGGGTCACACCGTGAAGGAAGCGGCCGCACTGGTGGCTGCGATAACCGGGCTGCCAAAGCGGGAACTGTATGCCCGGGCGCTAATCATGAAGCACAAGAACTGACGAATCTCTTTTGTAACGCAAAGGCTCAAAGAAAGGTGCAAAGGCGCAAAGAACCAAAGCTGGCAAACCTTTTTCTTCTTTTCTTTGCGTCTCTGCGTCTTTGCGTTATCTGTTTGATTCTGTAAAGGAGTTTTTCAAATGAAGATCAGTGTATTTGGCGCCGGGTATGTCGGATTAGTTGCTGCGGCCTGCTTTGCCGAGAGCGGCAACACCGTCATCGCCGTTGATGTCGACCAGCAGAAAATCGAAGGGCTTAAAAACGGCATCATCCCGATCTACGAACCGGGCCTGAAAGAACTGATCCTGCGCAACCAGGCCGAAGGCCGGCTATCCTTCACTACCGACGTGGTTGAGGCCGTTGAGCAATCCCTGATCCAGTTCATCGCCGTCGGCACCCCGCCCGGCGAAGACGGCTCCGCCGACCTGCAGTACGTACTGGCCGTGGGGCGCACCATCGGCAGGCATATGAACGGCTTCAAGATCATCGTCGACAAGTCCACCGTGCCGGTGGGCACCGCCGACAAGGTGCGGGCGGCGGTGCAGGAGGAACTGACCAGCCGCGGTTCCGCCCTCGAATTCGACGTGGTCTCCAACCCGGAGTTTCTCAAGGAAGGGGCCGCCATCGACGACTTCATGAAGCCGGACCGGGTGGTGATCGGTACCGACAACGTCCGCACCGCCGAGATCATGAAGGAGCTCTACGACCCGTTCATGCGCAAACAGAACCGGATGATCGTGATGGACATCCGCTCGGCCGAGATGACCAAATACGCCGCCAACGCCATGCTGGCGACCCGCATCTCTTTTATGAACCAGATCGCCGGGCTGTGTGAACGGATGGGGGCCGATGTGGCCGCGGTGCGCGAAGGGATCGGCTCCGACAGCCGCATCGGCTACGACTTTCTGTTTCCCGGCCCCGGCTACGGCGGGTCCTGCTTCCCCAAAGACGTCAAGGCGTTGATCCGCACCGCCGAGGAGTGCAACTACGACTTCCTGCTCTTAAAGGCGGTGGAAGAAGTCAACGACCGTCAGAAAGAGGTGCTGGCCACCAAGCTGATTAAGACCCTTGGCTCCGCCGACGAAGAGCAACCGCTGACCGGCCGCACCATCGCCTGCTGGGGACTTTCCTTCAAGCCCCGCACCGACGACATGCGCGAGGCCCCTTCCATCACCATCATCGAACGGCTGCTGGCAGCCGGAGCCACCGTGCGGGCCCACGACCCGGAGGCACTGCACGAGGCGCAAAAGATCTTCGGTGACCGGGTCGAGTACAGCAGCAACCAGTATGAGATACTGGAAAATGCCGACGCCCTGGCGGTGATCACCGACTGGTCCGAGTACCGCAACCCTGACTTCGAGAAGATCAAGGGCGCCCTGCGCCGGCCCCTGATCGTGGATGGCCGCAACCTCTACAAGCCGAACCGGATGCAGAAAGCAGGCATCCGCTACATCCCGTTGGGCCGGGCCGGCAGCGGCATCAGCGGCGGAGACAAATAAGATGCGGATCCTGGTCACCGGCGGAGCTGGTTTTCTGGGCAGCCACCTCTGTGAGCGGCTGCTGGGTGAAGGGCACGACGTGATCTGCCTGGACAACTTCTTCACCGGCTCCAAGAACAACATCATCCACCTGCTGGACAACCATCGCTTCGAGCTGATCCGCCACGACATCGTCGAGCCGATCCTGCTTGAAGTTGACCGGATCTACAACCTGGCCTGCCCGGCCTCACCGGTGCACTACCAGTACAACCCGGTCAAGACCGTCAAGACCAGTGTGATGGGGATGATCAACATGCTGGGCATGGCCAAACGGGTCAAGGCCCGCATCCTGCAGGCCTCCACCTCGGAGGTCTACGGCGACCCCCAGGTTCATCCACAAACCGAAGACTACTGGGGCCACGTCAACCCGATCGGCATCCGCAGCTGCTACGACGAAGGGAAACGGGTCGCCGAGACCCTGATGATGGACTACCACCGCCAGAACGGGGTTGATATCCGGATCGTGCGGATCTTCAACACCTATGGCCCGCGCATGGCCGAGAACGACGGCCGGGTGGTCTCCAACTTCATCCTCCAGGCCTTGAATAATCAGGAAATCACCGTCTTTGGCGACGGTTCCCAGACCCGCTCCTTCTGCTATGTAGACGACCTGATCGAAGGGCTGATCCGGATGATGGAAAACCAGCACGGCTTCATCGGCCCGGTCAACCTGGGCAACCCGCAGGAGAACAGCATTCTTGAATTTGCTGAAAAAATTGTTAGTATAACGGGATCGGCATCGCGGATCGTTTTCAAACCGCTGCCCCAGGACGATCCCAAGCAGCGCCGGCCTGATATCAGTCTGGCTGCCGAAAAACTGGGCTGGCAACCGACCATGGATCTTACAACCGGCCTGAAACGGACCGCCGACTACTTTGCGGCAGGCAGCAGCAGAGGATAACCTGTGCAGAAGATTCGCATCACACGACGCACCTATCTGATCCCGGCAGCCTGCCTGGCCTTCATCCTGTTCTTTACGGTGTTTGGCGAGCGCGGCCTGCTGCGGATTTACGAGATGCGTCAGGAAAAGAGGCGGATCGACGACAAGGTGGCCGAGCTCAAGACCGAAAACGACAAACTACGGACCGAGATAGCCGCCCTGCACAACGACCGCTATCACCTGGAACGAATCGCCCGCAAGGACCTCGGGCTGGTCAAGCCCAATGAAATCATCTACCAGTTCCCGCCGGCCGGGAACTAAGAAAGAGCCGCTATGTCACGACAAAGCTGCGTCGTTTGCGCCTGGCGCGAGACCTGCGCCAAACGTTTTAGCGTTACCGATGGCGGCGCACGCTGCCCCGATTTTTCACGAGATGTTTCCATTAAAGATCCGGACGATCTGCCTCCGTCCAACCCCAACCAACCCACCAAGGAACCACAGAAACAATGATCCGTCATAACCTTGCCACATTGGTCTCACAGGCACTGGAAAGGGCCCGCGGGGCCTCTGTGCTGTTGTCCGAAACCCTGCCTGCCATCACTATCGGCATCCCGGCCCACGAAGAGCATGGCGATTTCTCCTGCAACGTGGCCATGCAACTGGCCAAGGCCGAAAAAAAGGCGCCCCGTCAGGTGGCTGAACTGCTGCTTGCCCATCTGGAAGACCATGAAGGTTTGATTGCCCGTACCGAGATTGCCGGGCCGGGTTTCATCAACTTCTTCATCACCCCGGCCGCCTGGCAGGCCTGCCTGCCGCAGATCAACCAGGCCGGCGCAGTCTATGGCCAGACCTACAGCGGCCGGGGCCGCAAGGCACAGGTTGAGTTCGTCAGCGCCAACCCCACCGGACCGCTGCATATCGGCCATGGTCGCGGCGCCGCCATCGGCGACGTGCTCTGCCGTCTGCTGTCGGCATCCGGCTGGCAGGTGACCCGCGAGTTCTACTACAACGACGCCGGTGCCCAGATCAGCAACCTGGCCCTGTCGGTGCAGGCCCGCTGTCTGGGCGTTGAACCGGACGACCCGCGCTGGCCGGCCGACGGCTATCAGGGCGACTACATCAAAGAGGTGGCCGCCGCCTACCTGGCCAAAGAGACGGTGCAGGCCGACGACCAGCAAGTAACCGCCTCCGGTGACCCGCAGGACCTTGACGCCATCCGCCGTTTTGCGGTGGCGGCCCTGCGCCGCGAACAGGATCAGGACCTGAAGGCCTTTGATGTCCGTTTCGACAACTACTTCCTCGAATCCAGCCTCTACAACGACGGCAAGGTGGAGGACGCGGTGCAGGCCATCATCACCAACGGCCACACCTACGAGCAGGAAGGCGCGCTCTGGCTGCGCACCACCGACTTCGGCGACGACAAGGACCGGGTGATGCGCAAGAGCGACGGCGGCTACACCTACTTTGTGCCGGATGTGGCCTACCACCTGGATAAATGGCAGCGCGGTTTCGTGCGGGTGGTCAATGAGCAGGGCGCCGACCACCACAGCACCATCACCCGGGTGCGAGCCGGTCTGCAGGCCCTCAATGTCGGCATCCCCAAAGACTGGCCCGAGTATGTGCTGCACCAGATGGTAACCGTGATGCGCGGCGGCGAAGAGGTCAAGATATCAAAACGGGCCGGCAGTTACGTCACCCTGCGGGACCTGATTGACGAGGTGGGCCGCGACGCCACCCGCTTCTTCTTCGTGATGCGCAAGCCGGATTCCCAACTGGTCTTCGATATCGACCTGGCCAAACAGCAGTCGCTGGACAACCCGGTCTACTACATCCAGTATGCCCATGCCCGCATCTGCAGCATCTTCGAGAACGCAGCCGAAAAGGGACTGGCCGTCCCGAACGATGCCGCTGCCGATCTGCTGGCGCGGCTGGAGACGCCGGAAGAACTGAAACTGATCAAACTTCTGGACAGCCTGCCGGATGTGGTTGACGAGGCGGCCCGGGATTTTGAACCGCACCGGATCGTCTACTATCTGACCGAGCTGGCCGGCCAGTTTCACAGCTACTACAACAAGACCAAGGTGGTCACCGACGACCGCCAGGTCAGCGAAGCACGTCTCTTCCTGCTGGCGGTCACCCGGCAGGTGTTGCGCAACGCACTGTCCCTGCTCGGTGTCTCGGCGCCGGACAAGATGTAGGAACCCATGCGGATCGACTACAGCGAACCACGACAATCCTACACCGTGCCGAACCCTTCGCGGCATCGGCCCACAAACGGCATCTCCGGCGCCACCCTGATCGCCCTCGTCGTGTGCGGCGGACTATTATTCGGCTCCGGCTTCGGGGTCGGCTGGTACTTCTCGCAACAGGCATCCAAAAAGGCCTTTCGGGCTGCCATGGAGCAACAGAGCCTTGAGACCGGCGCCAAGGGAGGTCTACAGCCCTCGCCAGCCGCAGCACCTGACGGGCCAGCACAGCAGTCCGAGGCTCCAACGTCAGCCCAACCGGGCGCGGCTCCCACCCCAAGCCACCCTGAGCTGCCCTTATCCTTCTTCGATAACCTGCCCAAGGGCCAGAAAAACACCGTACTGGGTAGCGGCATCAATGAAAAACCGAAGCCGGCAGCGCCGCCAGTAGCGACGCCTGCGCCGCAGACCGCTCCGCAGCAACCGGCGGAGCTTCAAAAAACCGCACCTGCACAGCCCGCAGCAAAGCCGACTGCAAAGCCGGCACCAAAGCCCACCGGCTATCTTGTCCAGGTGGCCTCCTACAGCAACCGCAAGGATGCCGAAACACTGCGGTCACGGTTGTCGGCCAAAGGCTATGCAGCCAAGGTTTCCGAAGCCACCCTGGAGGGCAAGACCTGGTACCGGGTGCGGATCGGCCGCCACCTGGACAAGGAATCGGCCACTACCATCTCCAACCAGCTGATGATGGGTGCCAAGATCGTCCCCGATCAGGACGAACAATAAAAACTGTTGACACGCATGAAGCACCCCTGCTATAAGAGACATTCCAATTGACGCGGGGTGGAGCAGTCTGGTAGCTCGTCGGGCTCATAACCCGAAGGTCAGAGGTTCAAATCCTCTCCCCGCAACCAAATAATTACAGGGACTTGCATAACGGCAAGTCCCTTTTTTATTGCCATTTGTACCCTAAAATGTACCCTAAAGTTATATGCTACTGATAGGGAGTTGATAGGGGAAGGGCTTGCCAGACCACCACACACGGAGGGAACAATGGCAAGCTTGAAGAAACGTGGCAGCACCTACTACGCACAGTATTACGTCGGCACCAAACAGAAACGGATTAACCTCGGCGCCGGATCACTCCAGATCGCCAAGGAGAAAATCCGGCAACTGGAATCGTCCATGCATCGCGGGGACGACAACCCTCTTCCTACCAAAACACCCATTGCAAAAATCGTTGCCGAGCATGTGGAGTACATGCGTATCCACAAGACCGCCCGCAGCGTTGAGCGCGACCTCTATACTATCTGCGGGAAACTTTCGGCCCTATCTGCCCCGCCCTTGAAATTAAGAATCAAAAGATCAGCAACAAGGGCAAGCGCACGCCATCGAGAAACACCGCCCCACCAATTGAAGCAAGCTACCTTGAGCAGATCACCACAGCCGAGCTTTCATCATTCATAGCCGCCAAGGTACGCAAGCATGCATTGGCCCCAAAGACCGCCAACCGTTACCGGGAGATTTTGACCCGTCTGTTCAATTGGGCAGTATCTCAAAAGGGAATCAAACTGGCCGGAGGCATCAACCCTGCTGCCAAGGTGGAACGCTACACCGGGTCTGCCACCCTTTCGCCGCTACCGCTTGCTCACCCAGCCAAAGCACACCTTCCGCTTTGAGGCGCCATAGCGGCGCGCTCGCGTCCGGTGCTGGCTGGGACGGGTGGTATTGATCCACAAGAAATAGTTGCAATAGGTCTACGAGGAGCCTATAGTTATCAACAGATGATAACAAAGGTGGCTATGAGCACGCACTTACCGCACAACCAGACAGGTCTCGAAACGCTGCTTACACTGAACGGCGAGATATTCCCCATGAATGGGGGCTATTGGACCAAGTTTGAGGCATGGCGCGTTGAACCGAATGAGCAGATTCCCCACGGGATTCGCTACTCGTACACCCTGCATGACCGGAACAACAGACGGGTAATCGGATTTGACAATGCTCATGCAGTCAAGCCAAGCCGGAAGAAGTACGGAGCCACCAAGACGACTTGGGATCACACTCACCGCATGAATAATGTTGAACCCTACGAATTTGAATCACCGGAACAACTGCTGGAAGATTTCTGGAACGAAGTTGAAGCGTTGTTGAGTACAGGAAAGAGGTAGAGCCATGGCTACAAAAACCATACACGTAGGCATCATGTCGCAAGACGAATATCGCAAGCGGACGATAGCAATTGCAAAAGGGGCATATACCCCTAAAGCGAACGAACCGAAAATCTGGTTTGAATCGTTGCAGTCAATGGCGCAGGTTCTGAGCAATGAGAATCAGGAGCTGTTAAAAATCATCCTTGAACGCAAGCCTGAATCGCTGAAGGAGCTTGAAGCGCTTACGGGCAGGAAGAGCAGCAATCTTTCACGTACCCTGAAGATGATGGAACGCTACGGCATTGTCTCGTTGTCGCGCGATCACAAGAAGGTGCGCCCTGTTGTCAAGGCGACTGATTTCAAGGTAGAATTTGGCTTGAAACAGGCTTTCTGCTGATGACCTTCGGGGTTGAGATCGAAGGTAATTTTGTACCCTAAAATGTACCCTAAATTTTTCAAAACATGGTCAAAATGGGAGATATGGATAAAATCTGTCCGATTGCAACAATCTAAAATAACAGCAAGTTCTCAATTATATTGGTTTTTGAATATATGGGCTTTGAACGCTCATAACCCGAAGGTCAAAGGTTCACATCCTCTCCCCGCAACCAAAACAGTCAAAGGACGTCCCCAACGGGACGTCCTTTTTTTATTGCTTCCATCCACAAACATAACGATTGACGCTATTAACGCAAAACATTATGCTTATTCCATGATCCAAAGCTTTTCAGACAAGGAAACCGCTGCAATCTTTGCCGGCTATCTGGTGCGCCGCTTACCGCAGGATATGCAGCAGGTAGCCCGTCGCAAGCTCAAACAACTTGATGCGGCCCGGTTGCCGGATGAACTGAAGATACCGCCAGGCAATCGGCTGGAAGCCCTGAAGGGCGATCGTAAGGGGCAATGGAGTATACGGGTCAACGACCAATGGCGCATCTGCTTTATCTGGAACAATGGCGATGCAGAGGATGTACAGATAGTGGATTACCACTAGGAGTAAAGACAATGGCTCTTAAGCGCGATGAACTCAATATGATGGATTTCTCCGATGTTTCGGACGGGACACGGCTTGCGCCGGTACATCCGGGCGAGGTGCTGTTGCAGGACTTTATGGGGCCGCTGGACGTGACACAGTATCGCCTTGCGGTGACGATCAGCGTGCCTCCCCGCCGGATCAACGAAATCGTGCATGGCAAGCGCGCGATTACTGCAGATACCGCCCTTCGGTTGGGCCAGTTTTTTGGCACTACCCCCGAATTCTGGCTGGCCCTGCAAGCGTCCTACGACACGGAAACAGCGCGAGCAAAAATCTCGGCAGTACTGGCTTCCATTCCTACCTTTTCGCGACTAAAAAAAGAACGCGAGCAGCGGCTGGCAGCTTGACGGTCAGATAATAGCCCGAAGGTCAAAGGTTCACATCCTCTCCCCGCAACCAAAACAATCAAAGGACGTCCCCAACGGGACGTCCTTTTTTTATTGCCTGCCACAAAAAAACGGCCCGTCAGTTCGACGGGCCGTTCCAGGTTCAAGCTATGGCAACATTACCGTTTCGGGCCACCCAAAAACCGCTCTTCCACAAAGCTTGCCACCGCTGCCGGGTCGTTAAGCCCCAAGAGCGGCACATCCAGCTGCAACGGCTCATCACTGGCCACCGCCACCAGCGAGGGGTCATGGTCTTCGCCGCGACAGAGCAGCGTGCTGCTCCGCTCGGCGCGGTGTACCTCGATCTTGGGCAGACCGCTCTTCTTGAACCCTTCGGTCAGCACGATATCCACATCGCCAAAGTAGGTGGCGATCAGTTCCTCAATCGGCGGTGAGGCGGCATGTTTCTTGACCACAGCCAGTTTTTCAGGGGAGGAGATCAGCATGGTGTCGGCCCCGGCGGCGGTCAGACGGTAGCTGTCCTTGCCGGGGTGGTCAATGTCGAAGCGGTGGGCGTCATGCTTGATCACCCCCAGACGCCAGCCGCGCTGTTTCAGCTCCGCAACCACCTGCTCCAGCAGGGTGGTCTTGCCGGTGCCCGACTTGGCTACAAAGGAGACCGCCGGCACCGGCAGAACGGCTGGTCTGGCAGGCAGCGGTACACAGTCGGAAGGGTCGCCCTGAATCTTGGCCACGCCGTGGGGCACCGCCTCCCAGACCGCCTCCAGACACTCCACCGCCCCTTTGGGGCTGCCGGGCAGATTGATGATCAGACAGGTGCCGCGAATACCGGCCACGGCACGGGAGAGCATGGCATGGGGGGTTTTCTGCAGGCTCCTGGCCCGCATCTGCTCACCGATACCGGGGATCACCCGCTGCAGCACCTGGAGGGTGGCCTCAGGGGTCACGTCCCGCGGGGCCACGCCGGTGCCGCCGGTGGTCAGGATCAGATCGAAACGACCGCTGTCGGCCCACTGGGAGAGCGTCGAGACGATGGTTGCCGTATCGTCCGGAATGATCTCGGTCTGGGCGACACCGTACCCCCGCTGCGCCAGCCAATCGACCAGGGCCGGGGCGCTGGCATCGGCCCGTTCACCACGGGCGCTGCGGTCACTTAAGGTCAGAACGGCTATCTTCATCAGTGCATCTCTCCTTTCCCGCGATCTGGGCAGTCATTGTGCCAGATCAGCGCTGCGACGTCCAGCGCAGTAAGTATTCCTGTTCCGCTCAGGCTTGTTCGGCCTGGACTGCGGCCGGCTTGTGCGCCCCCTCCAGCTTGCGGAAGCTGTCGGGCAGGGCGTAATCCACGGTCTCGGGATGGTGCTCGAAGATCGGAAAGTACTTGGCGATCAGCACGAAGAACAACACATGGGCCGCGATAATCCCCACCGTCACCAGGCTCTCGATCAGGGAAGGGATATAGACCTGCTGATCGGCTGGATCATGCCGAACATGGAGACGTTGAAACGGTTCAACACCAGGCCGAAGACCACCATCGTGGCGCCCCGCAGCTGCATCCGCTTGTCCTCGCGGTTGGCCTTGTTGAGGAACATCAGCAACGGCATGACCACCCCCGCCCCCAGCTCCACCAGAAACAGCAGCAGCAGCCAGGGACGATTGAACAGCGGACCGTGGCTCAAGAAGATGGTGGCGTACAGCTTAACCAGCAAATAGGCCCCCAGCACCCAGGGCAGGATGCGGGTCAGCACCTCCAGCAGCTCCGATTCGTCGGGCTGGCTCAGATAGCGGTGTACCATGGTGGCCTCGATGATGATGATCGAGATGCCGGTAAAGATGGCCGACATCCAGAACAGAAGCGGCAGCAGCGGGTTGTACCAGAGGGCGTGCAGCTTATCCACGGCGATCAGGAAGAAGGTGCCCAGCGACGACTGGTGCAGGGTAGAGATGGCGGCTGCGGCAATAACCAGCGGCATCTCCAGCCAGCGCAGCACCCGCAACGGCAGGCGGTAGCCGAACTTCTCGCAGACCGGCGAGAGGAACTCCAGAAACAGCACCGTGGTGTAGGCCATCACGCACATCGAGACCTCGAACATCGGCGAGTGTACGTTCCAGTAGACCAGGGTATGCCAGCCCTTGTGGGGTTGCCCCAGATCCAGCAGCAGCCCCATGCAGACCAGCGAATAGCCCAAAAAGCCGGTCACAATGGCCGGCCGCACCAGCGGCTCCAGCTTCTTGATGTGGAAGCAGTGTACGATCGCCCCCAGGGTAAAGGCACCGGCCGCCAGCGGCACGGCGGTCACCACGTCAAAGGAGATCCACAGGCCCCAGGGGTAGGTGTCGTTCAGGTTGGTGGTAACCCCCAGACCGAACACGAAGCGGATCAGGGAGGCCAGGGCGCCCAGCGCCACCAACACGATCATGAACTTCAGAAAACGGTGATAGCCTTTGACTTCATCGATAATCAGACGTGCGGCGGTCATTGTTGGTCTCCTTCCTGGGGCTGCTGATCGGCGTTCTGCTTCTGCTGCTCCTCTTCCCGTCGCACGCGCTCCTTGCGGTGGGTGAACCAGGACAGGGCCGACAGGGTGCCGCCCACGGTCAGGAAGATGCCCGGCACCAGCCGCAGGGCATCCCAGGTATAAGAAGGCAACGCCCGACTGGTGACCGGTTTGAAGCCCAGCTCGTCCAGCGGCTGGTGGGTCAGATAGAAAATGCAGGTGCCGCCGGCCTCTTCCTTGCCGTAGATCTTCTTGTAGTACCGCTCCGGCTTCTCCTTCATCCGCCGCTCGGCCTCCTTCAACATCGCATCGCGGTTGCCGTAACTGATGGCGGTGGGGCAGGCGGTCACACAGGCCGGCTCCAGCCCTTCCTTGATCCGGCTGTAGCAGCCGGTGCATTTGCGCACCAGCGGAAAGGCCTTGCTCCACTCGTACTTGGGGATACCGAAGGGGCAGGCGATCATGCAGAAGCGGCAGCCGATGCAGCGCTGGGCATCATAGATCACCGGGCCTTCCTTGGTCTTCTTGAAGGCCCCCACGGGCAGACCGAGGCGCAGGCCGGGTCGTTGCAGTGCATGCACATCTCTTTATAGAAGGCGAACTCGTTCTGCCCGTCCTTCTGGTAATCGCGGAACTTGATCCGTGTGAAGGTGTACTCCGACATGGCCGGCGGGTTCTGGTAGCCTTCGCCGCTGAAGAAGGTGGTCTCCTCGGCCTTCAGCTGGTTCCACTGCTTGCAGGCCACCTGACAACCACGGCAGCCGGTACACTTGGTGGTATCGATCAGAAAGGCCTTGTTTTTGCTATAGTCGATGGTTTGTGTGCTCATCCCTTACGTCCCCCCTTCTCGATGTTGCAGAGAAACGCCTTGAACTCCGGGATGTTGGTGTTGGCGCATCCCACGGTTGGGGGCAGCATGTTGCCGCTGTCGCCGGTGGACAGGCCGGCGTAGCCGAAATGCCAGGGCATGCCGATCTGCTCCACCTTCTGGCCGCCCACGTTGAACGGCTTGAGACGGGAGGTGATCAGCGCCACCGCCTCAATCGAGCCGCGCTCGGTGGTCACGGTCACCTTGTCGCCCCGCCTGATCCCTTTCAATTTGGCCAGGGATTCGCTCATCTCCACGAACATGTCCGGCACCAGCTCCACCAGCCAGGGCAGGTTGCGGGTCATACCACCGGTCTGCCAGTGCTCGGTCATCCGGTAGGTGGTGCCGATGAAGGGGTACTGCTCCAGATTGGAGCTGACGTTCTTGGGCAGCTTGACCACCGGGTTGTTCTGCACCGCAGACAACAGGTTCTTGGCCGGGCTCTCCACCGGCTCGTAATGCTCGGGAAACGGACCATCCTTCAGATCCAGTCCGTATAGGCGGCCATGCCCCTCCGGCAGCATGATGAAGGGGTATTTGCCTTCCTTGTCGTCGGCCATCGGCGGCCAGGGGCCGTCCGGCACATCGCCCTGCCACTTCTTCTCCGCACCGTTCCAGGCGATGACCGTCCGCCTGGGATTGAACGGCGTCCCCTGCGGGGTGACCGAGGCGCGGTTGTAGAGAATGCGGCGGTTGACCGGCCAGCACCAGGACCACTGGGGATACATCCCCAGACCGGTCGGGTCGCTGTTATCGCGGCGGGCCATCTGGTTGCCCTCGTTGGTGTAGGAACCGCAGTACAGCCAGCAGCCCGAAAGGGTGGAACCATCGGCGGCCAGATATTTGAAGGCCGGCACCTGATCGCCCTTTTTAAAGACCAGGGTCTTGCCCTGCTCGATGATGGTCACATCCCTGGTGAAGTAGCCGTTGATCTCCTTGGCCACCAGATGGACGTCCGGCTCGTGGCCATGGCCGTAGTTCCAGGACAGCTTGGTGAGGGGCTCGGGGAAGGCGCCACCCTTCTTGTAGAGCGCAGCTACCCGCTTATAGAACTGATCGATGATCCACAGGTCGCTCTGGGCCTTGCTCACCGGCTCAACCGCCTTGTAGCGCCACTGGGTCCAACGGCCCGAGTTGGAGATGGACCCCTCCTTCTCGATGGAGGAGGCGGCCGGCAGCATGAACACCTCGGTCTGGATCTGCTTGGGATCAACACCGGGGCGCTTCCAGAAGATCGAGGTCTCGGTCTCCCACAGGTCCACCGTCACCAGCCACTTAAGCCGGCCCAGCGCCTCGCGGGCGCTGCCTGAATCGGGGCCGCCCACTGCCGGGTTCATCCCCATACAGACCAGGCCCTCCAGCTCGCCCCTGCCCATCTTCTCGATGATCTTGGAGTAGGAGTAATTGCCGGACCGTTTGGGCAGGTAGTCGTAGCAGAAATCGTTTTCCGGGGTGGCGTTGTCGCCGTACCAGGCCTTGAGCAGGCTGGTGATGTACTTGGGGGTATTGCCCCACCAGTTGGCGCTCCGGCTGTCCTTGGTGGTGGGGGTCCATTTCTCGTTATAGGCCGCCAGATTCAGGTTATCGAACTCCGGCGACTTGAGGTAGCCGGGCAGCACATGGAACAACAGACCGTAATCGGTGGAGCCCTGCACGTTGGATTCGCCCCGCAGCGCATTGACCCCACCGCCGGCGATACCGACGTTGCCCAACAGCAGTTGGAGCATGGCCACCGCCAGGTAGTCGCCCCGCTTGGTGCCGGTGATCGCACAGACCGTATCCAGATCGTAGCGCGCATAGTGCTTCTTTAACAGCTGGTAGACACAGCGCGGGTCTTTCAGGCTGGCATCCCGTTTCGGATTGCCGGAGCCGTCCAGCTCGTAGGCCCAGGCCTTGGCGTCGTACGTCTTCTTCTGGTCGTCAAAGGAACAGAACAGCCCCTCCTCAAAGGCGTACTTGTCATTAATGATGAACGAAGCGTTGGTGTAGTCCCGCACGTAGTCGAGATGCACCAAGTTGTTTTTCAGGGCGTAGTTGATCAGGCCCCCCAGGAAGGCGATATCGGTGCCGGGGCGGATCTGGGCATAGATGTCGGCCTTGGAGGCCGAACGGGTATAGCGCGGGTCCACCACCACCAGTTTGGCGCCGTTATCCACCGCCTTCTCGATCCACTTGAAAGAGATCGGATGGTTCTCGGCCGGGTTGCAGCCGATGATAAAGATGCAATCACTGTTCTGCAGGTCATTCCAATGGTTGGTCATGGCACCACGACCGAAAGAAGCCGCCAGACCGGCGACTGTAGCGGAGTGTCAAAGTCGGGCCTGGTGTTCCAGCTGGCCGACCCCCATGGCCCGGGCAAACTTGGACCAGAGGTAACACTCCTCGTTGTCCAGGCCTGCCCCGCCAAAGAAGGCCATGCCGTCGGTGCGGTTCACCACGTACTGCTTATTGTCCTTCTTGTTCAGCTCGGTATGCGTAAAGGTCCTGTCGCGGGTCTCCTTCATCAGCTGGCTGATCCGGTCCAGGGCCCAATCCCAGCTCTTCTCCTCAAACTTGGTAGAGCCAGGGGCGCGGTACATCACCTTCTGCAGCCGGCGATCATTCACCGCCACCTGAAACATCGAGCTGCCCTTGGAGCAGAGCGAACCCTGGTTGATCGGATGCTTGGGGTCACCCTCGATGTTGATTACCTTGCCGTTCTTGGTGCTGACCACCAGACCACAGCCCACTGCACAATACGGACAGATGGTAGTTGAGGTCGTGGCCCCCTTGGTTCTCAGCTCAGGGGCGTCGACACTGGCTTCCCCTTTGCCCGCCAGGGCCGTACCGGCTGCTGCCAGCACCCCGCCCTGCAGAAACTGACGTCTGGAAATACCCATTCCTTCCTCCTTTGCCACTAAGACACTGACTGGTTACAAAACCAAGCCTATTGAGCAACATGTGTGCCATAGCTGCCGCAGCACCCCCTCCCCAAAAATCCAGTATCATTTCGGCGCATTACCAGATTAACCGTTTCAAACCTACCCACGCCTCCCAAAATGACCCACCTGTTTTGTATCATTTTGTCTCGGCCTGCGTACTTCTGTCTACACGTCTACAGCATCACAGCACCATGATTTAGCCTTGACAGCCGGCACCACAATCAGCTATACAAAAAAACTCATTTGGCTGCTTAGCTCAGCTGGTTAGAGCATACGCTTCATACGCGTGAGGTCCGGGGTTCGAGTCCCTGAGCAGCCACCAAGTCATCATCCGGCACCAGCCGGTTCCATACAAAACGCCCCCGACAACCGTCAGGGGCGTTTCTGTTTCCTCTCGCGCACCACACAAACATCTAGCCTGCTCCCACCCACTAACAGCCATTGCAACCAACAACAAAAACTTCGACTGCTAGACAAAACACACTCGATACGTAGTTTTGCAAACAGGCTGCCTGTGTGCTACAAAGGCATGCATGTCAACATATGTTGCAACCAGAACAAAAGCCGGCCAACTAACACCCTGCTCAATTTCGTGCTAAAAGTGACTTGGAGCGGTTTAGAATAGGAAAACACAATGACAAGCATCCAACAACGCGCCGAACTGCAGCGCCGCATTTGGCAAATCGCCAATGATGTGCGTGGCGCCGTGGACGGCTGGGATTTCAAGCAATACGTGCTGGGCACCCTGTTCTATCGCTTCATCAGCGAAAACTTTGCAGCCTACATCGAAGGCGGTGACGACAGCATCAACTATGCCCAATTGCCCGACAGCGTCATCACCGCTGAGATCAAAGACGACGCCATCAAGACCAAGGGCTACTTCATCTACCCCAGCCAGCTGTTTGCCAAGGTAGCTGCCAGCGCCAACACCAACGAGAGCCTGAACACCGACTTGGCCGCCATCTTTGCCGCCATCGAAGCATCCGCCAACGGCTACCCGTCGGAGCGCGACATCAAGGGCCTGTTCGCCGACTTCGACACCACCAGCAATCGCCTTGGCAACACGGTGAAGGATAAAAATCTCCGCCTGGCCGCCGTGCTCAAAGGCGTGGCCGAGCTGAACTTTGCCGATTTCGAAGGTAGCGGCATCGACCTGTTTGGCGATGCCTACGAATTCCTCATCTCCAACTACGCCGCCAACGCCGGCAAATCGGGCGGCGAGTTCTTCACTCCGCAGCATGTGTCCAAGCTGATCGCCCAGCTGGCCCTGCACAAGCAGACCAGCGTCAACAAGATTTACGACCCGGCCTGCGGCTCGGGCTCGCTGCTGCTGCAAGCCAAGAAGCACTTTGACGCGCACATCATTGAAGACGGCTTCTTTGGGCAAGAGATCAACCACACCACCTACAACCTGGCGCGGATGAACATGTTCTTGCACAACATCAACTACGACAAGTTCAACATCCAGCTCGGCAATACCCTGATCGACCCGCACTTTGGCGATGAAAAGCCCTTCGACGCCATCGTCTCCAACCCGCCATACTCGGTGAAGTGGATCGGCAGCGACGACCCCACCCTGATCAACGACGACCGCTTTGCCCCGGCGGGCGTGCTCGCACCCAAGTCCAAAGCCGACTTTGCCTTTGTGCTGCACGCCCTCAGCTACCTTTCCAGCAAGGGCCGCGCCGCCATCGTCTGCTTCCCCGGCATCTTCTACCGGGGCGGTGCTGAAGCCAAAATCCGCCAGTATCTGGTGGATAACAACTATGTCGAAACCGTGATCTCGCTCGCGCCCAACCTGTTCTTTGGCACCACCATCGCCGTGAATATTCTGGTGCTCTCGAAACACAAAACCGACACCACCACCCAGTTCATCGACGCCAGCGGGCTGTTCAAGAAGGAAACCAACAACAACGTGCTGCTGGATACCCACATCGAACAAATCATGAGGGTGTTCGACAGCAAGGCCAATGTCGATCACTTTGCCCAGTCCGTCCCGTTTGAGAAGGTCGCCGCCAACGATTACAACCTCTCGGTCAGCAGCTACGTCGAAGCCGAAGACAAGCGCGAAGTGGTGGACATTGCCCAGCTCAATGCCGAGTTAAAAACCACTGTCGCCAGGATCGACAAGCTCCGGGCGGAGATTGATGCCATCGTCGCGGAGATTGACCTGCCTGCCGGCAGGCAGGAGGCGAGGTGATGTTTTATGAGTCTTTCGTATTTTAGTTGAAGCGTCTTGGGTTCAGAAGTCCGCAGTGTTGGTGGATCTTTAGCAGGAAATAGCTGACGTCTCTGTACCCATAGGCCATTCGCTTTAACCGTTTGATCTTG